>CETQ01064100.1_pt1 | contig 16646 bp, 14 predicted proteins | sample 531261 | NCBI WGS metagenome assembly CETQ01 (sample SAMEA2622376, study PRJEB7988) | marine metagenome | biome: marine biome (ENVO:00000447); feature: surface water layer (ENVO:00002042); material: "saline water (ENVO:00002010), including plankton (ENVO:xxxxxxxx)" | depth 5 m
CTCTTGTCAAAGCATTTAAACTATTTAAAGAAAATACCAAATCAAACCTAAAATTGGTACTCGCAGGATCAAAAAATTTTAATGGTAACAAGGGAGTTTATAATACAATTAAAAAATATATTTCAAAAAATAATTTGGTTTCATCTGTAATTATGCCAGGATATATAAATAAAAAACAAGCTATTTACTATTATAATAATGCCATTACTTATGTATTTCCATCTATTGATGAGGGCTTTGGAATTCCTTTGATAGAAGCTATGAGAGCACAAGTGCCTGTAATATGTTCTGATATTGATATATTTAAAGAGATTGGTGATGATTCTGTGATTTATTTTAAAAAGCAAGATTATAATGATCTTTACAATCAATTGAAATTAATTTGTAAAGACATAACAATTGCAGAAAGGCTTGTTTCAAAAGGAATTAAAAGAGCAAATTTATTTAATCAAAAAAACTTTGTTAAGGGATTTGAAAAACTCTATTAAAAAAATACTGATTACACATAGCTCCAATGATTACTATGGAGCCAGTAAAGTTTTGATTAATTCGATAGATATTTTTATTAATAATGGATTTGAAGTTTACCTGATGCTGCCAAATAATGGGCCTTTAAATGCTAATCAAATAATAAAAAAAACTAATCTTAAAATTATAAATCCTGGAGTTTTTAGAAAAAAATACTTCACTTTTTTCGGGATGATAAATCGTCTTTATTTTATCATAAAATCATCTTTATACATTAAAAAATTTTTAAAAAAAAATGAAATTGATTTGGTTTATACTAATACATCTACATTAATAAGCCCATTAATTGCAGCTAAATTTTCCGGAATACCATCAATATCTCATATTCACGAAATACCTAATACTAATTTTATGTATGTAAGATTTATTAGAACATTTCTTAACTTTTTTGCAAGAGATATTATCTGTGTTTCAAAATCAGTTTATGATTTTTGGACAAAAAATGGATTAAAAAAATCTAAGGCAAAAATTATTCATAATGGTTTCAATATAAAAAAATCCAAATCTAAAATTCTTAATAATGATAAAATAGTATTTACTAGTATTTCAAGGATTATTCCATATAAAGGACATTCACTTATGATTAAAATATTTGAAATCCTTTGTAGAAAAAATAAAAATATTTGCTTACAAATTATTGGTGATACGTTACCAGAATATCAAAAATATTTAGATGGATTAAAACTCGATATAAAAAAAAGAGGGTTAAATAATAAAATTAAATTTTTAGGTTTTAAAAATGATGTTTTATCAGTTTTAGAAAAATCAAGTTTTTTTATTCATATTCCTACATCCCCTGACCCACTGCCAACAGTAATTTTTGAAGCAATAAGTTGTAAAATCCCAGTAATTACAAATAGTCTTGGGGGAAGCTTTGAAATTCTTGATGATGGTAAAAATGGATTAATAATTAAAAATTACAATATTGAGGAATCCGTTGAAAAGATTTTATCATATTTGGATAACAAAAAGCTACAAAACGAAAATGTTAAAAATGCTTTTAATTATATAAATAAAAATTTGTCTTTTGAACAATTTAAAAATAAGATTCTAAATATAGTTGAGTAAAAAATTAAAAATAGCAATTATAGGCTCTAGGGGATATCCTTACGTGTATTCTGGATATGAAACATTAATTAAAGAACTTGCAGAGAGATTTATAAAGAGTGGACATCATGTAAGAGTTTATTGTCATAGTTCACTATTCAAAAAAAAACCAAAACTAGTTAATGGAATTGAATTAGTATATACCCCCTCAATCGAAACCAAATTTTTATCACAGTTCTCAAATTCATTTCTTTCATTTATACATGTATGTTTTTCTAGAATTGATGTTGTTTTTGTAGTAAACTCTGCAAATGGTCCTTTTGGTTTATTGACAAAAATTTTTAGAAAAAAAACGTGTATTAATGTTGATGGATTAGAATGGCTTAGACCAAAATGGAAGGGACTTGGTTCAATATATTTTAGATTTGCATCAAAATTAGCTACAATTTTTTTTGATGAAATTATTACTGATTCAGTTGAAATGAATAAAGTATATAGAAATAAATTTGATAAAAAATCAACTGTGATAGCATATGGTTCGACAATGAAAGTTGATAAAAAATCTAAAGTTTTAGAAAAATTCAGTCTTAGGAAAAATGATTATTATTTAATTGTTGGAAGATTAATACCAGATAATAATTCTAAACTAATCATTGAAGGTTTTTTAAAATCTCACTCAAATAAGACGATTGTTATTGTTGGTGATGTACCTTATAACGATGATTATGCTAGTAATATTAAATTATTAAAATCACAAAAAATCGTTTTTACTGGCTATGTTAAAGATCAAGTTGATTTAACTACATTGTATAATAATTGCTTTGGCTACATTCATGGGCATGAGTTTGGGGGAACTAATCCTACGATGATTAATGCTCTTGATTTGAACTGTCAAATCTTAGCATTAGACACTGTTTTTAACAGAGAAATGTTAGAAAATAAAAACTCAGTTTTTTTTGATAAAAATTCAATTTCAAAAAAAATAAATGAATTTGAAGAAAGATGTAATGGACTTGTTTTAAAAAATAGCAATTATAAACTTCCAAAAAAATACGATTGGAATTTTATTTCTAATCAGTATTTAGAAGTTTTCCAAGCTCTTACCAATTACCAAAATAAGTAAGCTTTAAGCTTAGGTGAAAATTATCCACATCATTTCCAGGATGATAGTATGGGGTTGCAGAATCATCTAATTCCCACTGGTAATTCAAACTTCTAATATAAACTAAGTTACTAGAAAGATTAAAATACTTAAAACTTTTATTGTATTTCAAGTGGAAGTTGATATCTTTCCAATACCTTCTGTAATCTCTCGATGAGGCAAAGGCCTCGTGATAAAAATCATTATCATTATCTACTACTTCTAAGCCTATTCCAATTAATTCTTGATTTCGGATTCTATTTAAAGAAAAGTAATGAGAGTTTGAACCTGGACCTATAGAGCTACCAATAACTTCACCTTTATTTGTGTAACCGTCATAAACATATGAGTGTTCATACCAAGAACCAGCATTTCTAATCAATCGACTTGCGGTCTGTTCCATTTGAGTCCATTCCCAATTAAAAAGAAAATTGTCATTATTTATATTGAACACTTTTTGAAGTCCAATAGTTGCTGCTCTACTGTGGTCAGCATCAAGCAATAAATCTCTTAAATTTTGCTTAGAATCATTATGATGAAATTCAGCATATATTTCTGCTTTAGAACCTCTCCAAATCCATTTTAAAAAAACTCCAGCTGCTTGATCGGTTTGAGCTTCATAGTTTTCGAATTTATCATTTGATCTAAATAAATTTTGAAAAGCAGGAAAATATGTTGGAGTTCCTTTCATCCATGTATATTTACCCTCTATCAAGGCAGAATACATCTGAACCCATCTAATAAGGCCAAAAGAGAGACCATCAATCCACTTTGGTGAATATGAAAAAATATAACCTTGTAGAAATCGCCAATCATTTTTTTCTCCTAGTTGATTAATTTTAGGCACATAAATTTTTGTTCCTGCATGTTCTATATCTGTTCTTGGAGGAGTAAAACCAGAGCTTTCTAATTTTCCAGTAATCACTTGCCATTCAAAATTTCCTATAAATGTTTTAATGGGTCTAGTTGTATTAAATGTGATGTGTCTAAAACCTTGAGCATTATTACTCATCATAATACTGTTTCTAAGTGAAGGCCCCCACCATAAGTTTTCATTAGAAAGGCCTAATGATAGACTTTTCCAATTTAGTTTAATACTAGATTGACCAAAAGTTGTTTTGTTGTGATTTTTATTCCCAAATCTTTCAGGCATGTCAATATGATTCCACAATTCATACCTCTTAGCCCAAATAACTGAATAATGACCTTCCCAAAAACCATCAAATTCCTTATTTTCACTAAAGTGATGTTCAGGCTTGAATTGTACTGTTAAAGGTCCAGTTTTAATGAAAATCCCAGGTGATATAATATGCTGATATCCTTTGTTTGGAATCATAGTGCCATTATTTCTATTATATGGATGATGTGAATTAAACTCAATAAAATAGTCGATTCCAAGAGTTTTAATATAAATTTTATTGGAATGGTTGCTTAAAATTGTTTTGTATTGATGGCTAACAATTTCAGAAAACGAATTAAAATTTAAAGGCCTAATGTTAAGAGAGCTTTCTATATTAATGTCCCCATTTAGGGCTGATATTCTAAGCAAATTATTATTAAAATCATCATTTACATTTATATTTTGAGAGGATATTTTAGAAAATAGTAATAAAAAAATAAATATGTTTTTCATTCGTAATTAATCATTCTAACTTTTATATTGTCAATAGACCAACTTTCATCACATTTAGCTTGTGGAATTCCATCTTTATCAATTGCATTAGGTTGATATAATTCATCATAAAATCTTAAAACGATATTATTTCCGGAACTCTTAAATCCTTTTTCAATTTGATATAATGTAGTTGGGCCACCAAAGAAATTTTGTGAACATTTTGAGGCAAGATTAACTTTGAATGAACCAGTCTTTGGATTGTTTTCACTTGGAAATGACTCTGGATAGGATTGTCTTAAACAGTAATTAGGCCAGCACGGGCTATTCGAAAAGGTTGTGGTAAAATTTGCTGAGGACGGGTCTTTAAATAAATCCATATCTGGATTAAATTCCATAACCCATTTATCAGCCTGATCATTATTTTTAAAGCCATTGAAATTTCCATCCCATGATCCATGAATATATAAATCAAAAGATACAAATACGTAATCATGTACACCAATATCATCTAGAAATAAAATAAAACCATCATTGTTAAAATCGCCAAGCACAGTAGTATTATTAAAAGTTGATAATCCTCCTCCATCAATTTTTTCTAAATTCGAATCTTCAAAATCATTTTCATATACCAATTCATTTCTTATCATTTCTGGATATGAACAAGAATTAATTAATAAAAAAATAAATAGTATTTTTTTCATTTATTATTATAAAAATAATCAATTGTATTTTTTAACCCTTCATTTAATTCAACCTTAGGTTCCCATTTTAAAATTTTTCTAGCCAAAGTGATATCAGGTTTTCTAACTTTAGGATCATTTTCAGGTAATATGGAGAATTTAATCTTACTATTTGAGGAAATTAAATTTTTAATAAATTCAACTAATTCTAAAATAGTGTATTCTTTTGGATTTCCTATGTTAATTGGATAATTGTAATCTGATTTAACAAATTTATAAAGCCCTTCTATTGTATCATCAACATAACAAAATGATCTTGTTTGAGTCCCATCACCATAAATTGTAATATTTTCATTGTTAATCATTTGATTAATAAAATTAGGAATTGCTCTTCCATCTTTTTTTCTCATTTTAGGACCATATGAATTAAATATTCTAGCAATTTTTGTATCAAGCTCTTTTTTATTGTGATATGCCGTAGTGATAGCTTCTAAATATCTTTTTGCTTCATCGTACACTCCTCTAGGTCCAACTGAATTAACATTGCCATAGTAGGTTTCTTTTTGAGGATGTTCCAATGGGTCACCATATACTTCAGATGTAGATGCAACTAGTACTTTTGCATTATTTAAAAGACCTAATTTTAAAATATTTTCGGTACCTATTGAACCAATTCTTAAAGTTTTTATAGGATACTTAATATAATCAACTGGGCTTGCTGTGGAGGCAAAGTGTAAAATAAAATCTATTTTTTTATCAATTTTAATAGGGTAAATCACATCATGTTTAATAAAGGAAAATGTCTTGTATCTTTTAAAATATTTAATATTATTTACAGAACCTGTTAATAGATTATCAATTCCGATAACCTCATATTTTTTTTTTAACAAGAACTCACACATATTTGATCCCAGAAAACCGCAACAACCAGTGACTAAGAAAACATTTGACATAGTCGTCTAAATTAAGGTTTATTTAATTGAATATTGTTTCTTATTTATTAATTTTGACTAAGATTAATGTGATTGCTGTAGCGAAGCTCTGTTCTGTTTAAATTTCATTAAATAGAGACAAAGCTCAAAAAATTATCAAAAAATTTTATAATAATGAATAAATTTAAAGTGGGTATCCTCGGAAATGGGTTTGTTGGAGAGGCTATATCCTTTGCTTTTTCTTCAATATCGAAAGTTTTTATTTATGATACAAATCCATCAAGAAGTATCAATGATTTAGAGTCTGTACATAAGTGTGATTATGTCTTTGTTTGTGTACCAACTCCTATGTTTGAGGATGGATCCCAAGATTTGAGATATGTTGAAAGTGCTTTTGAAAAAGCTACTAAAAAACCAATATATATACTAAAATCGACTGTTTTGCCTGGGACTACTGAAAAATTATCTAAACAATTTTCAAATTGTAAAATTATTTTCTCTCCCGAATTTTTAACAGAGAGAACTGCAAAGTTGGATATGCTCACTCAATCAAGAATTATTTTAGGTGGGGACCCCAAATTGACTGAAAATGCTAAAGCCTTATTTAATCAAAGATTTAAAATTAAAAATATAATCCAAACAGATTCAAAAACAGCTGAGCTCACTAAATATATGAACAATACTTTTTTTGCTACCAAAGTGAGCATTATGAACGAGTTTAAACTCTTATGCGATAAAATTGGTGCTAACTGGGAAGATGCGGTAAGAGGATTTGTTTCTGATGGAAGAATTGGAGACAGTCACCTAAATGTTCCAGGACATGACGGAAAATTTGGTTATGGAGGAACGTGTTTTCCAAAAGATGTTAACGCGCTTTTGTCTTTTTCTAAAAAATATGAAATAGAACTAAATACTATCTCTGGAGGGTGGACTACAAACCTAAAAGTAAGAAAGGAGAAAGACTGGGAAGAAAAGGAGGGAAGATCTGTGAGCTTTAAGAAACAAAATTAATTAGATCTATATATTGGCTCAATTTTAAACACGATTGTTACACATAAGAGCACAAAGATTACAATATTTAAATGCATATCTTAACAAAAAATTTGAGTCAATAATTTGATTTAGAAATTACTAATTAATGTAGGGATTCAATATGAAAAGTAAAATAATTTTATCCTTTATAATATTTTTGTTAGTTCTATTAAGCTTTCCTTTTCCAGGATTTATCAATGGTCATGGAGGATATGCTGGACCTCATCTTTTGTCTGCAAGCTTGAATTCAATGGAAATAGATTTTCTTATTAGAGCAGATGCCATTCTTTTCAGTGGTAATGATATTAGCTATAAAAGCTATAACCATCACCCACCATTGTCTTTTTGGGCTTTTGGATTAATTACAAGTTTAGTAAATACAGCATCTTTACAGTTAATTTCTGCATACTTATTATCCGTTGTTTTTAACAGTTTGGGAATAATAGCATTATTCTCTTTCTTGAGAAGTTTAAATATGAGCCAAAAAATTACATTGTTAATTTGTCTAAGTTTATTGAGCACAAACCTTTTTCTTGATTATAGAAATTTGGCAACTTTTGATAGTTTGAGTGTATTTTCAGCAGTTTTGATTTTATCTCAATTTGTTAAAATTGAAAAAAATGATTTTAATTTTTTTTATACCTCCAGTATATTATTTTTTACAATTTTAATTTCTTGGTATAATCTTTTTTTAATAGCTACTTACTTCATAATAAAATTTATTATTGGCTGCGTAAAATATAAATTGTTAAACTACCTAAAATCAAAAGAATTTTATTTATCACTTTGTTTGGCATTCTTATCAATTTCTTTAATAACAATATTATATTTTCAAATAAATTATCTTAATTCTATTTCTGATTCAAATTTTGGTTTAACCCGAAAGTTTCTTCAAGCCAGAGAAACTGATATAAATTTATATTTAATTTTTAAAGTCGTATTAAAATCTTTACCTGTGGCAAGTCTTTCTTCAATTATTATTTTGATAATATTTAAGAAAAATATTATTTCTGTAAATAAGAATAAATTAAATTTTTTAATTATTCCAATAATTTCTTTTTTATCTGCAATGGTTATCTTTTTTCTTTTAGATCCATATTGGAATCTAGTTCATAACTATAGCTTTTTATATTTATCTTTCTTTCTTTCCACATTTATTTTCTTATTAATTGATATAAAAAGTTTAAAAGTAATTAATGGAATGATAGTTATTAATTTTATTGTTTTTTTACTAAACCTTTCATTTGAGTTTTATAGAGATTTTTCAGAATCACAAAGCACACTAGAGTTAATAAATAAAGTAAGTAAGTTAAATTCTGAGGGAAAAGATTATATCTATATAGAAAATAAATACCGTGATAATATTGAAAAAATTCTAAATGAAGGTAGATTATGCTTTTTAGCTTCAGCCTCAAATATTAAAGGGTTTTCAAATGAAAACAAGCCTGAAAAAATGATTGTTATTTCATATGATGAATCAAAAAACAAAATTGTAATAAATTAGAGAATGAAAAAAACAATAAATGTAGTTTTTTGTTTAGCTGGAGAAGGTAGTAGATTTATTGCTGAAAACTACACTATCCCAAAATATTTACTGAATTCAAAAGCAAAAACTATTCTTCATGAAATAATTTACAACATCAATAAAAAAGAATACTGTTCTTTTTATTTTATTATAAATAGTAGACACAAGAAATATTTAGCTCAGATAAATGACACAATCAAACAATTTAATATTGACTTTGATATAATTATAACTGACGATACAAGAGGTCAAGCACACACAGCTTATATTGCTTGTAAAAAAATTAATAATAATAATCCTGTTTTTATTTTTAATGGAGATACTATTATTATTAATAGAGATTTAAATTTTATGACATCACAAATGACTGATTTTAAAATTTCAGGATATATAGATGCTTTCAAGTCAAAAAAATCTCACTTTAGTTATGTCATTATTGATGATAACTTGGAATTAATTCAAATAAAAGAAAAAATTGTTGTTTCTGATTTAGCAACAAGTGGTCTTTACGCTTTTGTTTCAGCAAATCTATATAGAAAATACTATAAAAAATTAAAAACAGATAAAGAAGAATATATAAGCGATGTTTATAATAAAATGTTGAGTGATAATTTAAGAATTAAGATTAATATTGCAGAAAATGACTCTGATACTATCGTGCTTGGGACGCCAGTTGAATATAAAAAGTGGCTAAATGATTAAATTATTAAAAAGTAAATATTTAAAATTAATAGCTTGGTCAGTAATAGGAATATTTTTTCTGATTTCAATTTCTGATTTATTGTATAATGATGAAATTTCATTTAATAAGATTGTCAATCTTGTAGATTTTGATTTATTAATTGTTGGGATTTTAACATATCTTGTTTCACATTTGGTTAGGGTATTTAGATTAATTATAATTAGTAATGATTTTGAGTACAGCTTTAAGGATTTAATGATTGAACAATACAAAGCAAATTCAATTAATTTAATCTTTCCTTTTAAATTAGGTGAATCGTACCGAATAATTGCCTTTAAAAAATTTTTTAAGAATTATTACAACTCCTTTAACCTACTTCTAGTCGAAAGATTTTTTGATTTTATAATGTTGATTTTAATATTAGGTACAGCATTAATAATCTCTGATGTTGATATCATTAGTATAAAAAATATTTTTTATATCGCCGTCCCAATATTTATTCTTTTCACTTTATTTTTTTATGTATTTCCTGATCTTATGCTTATAATCCACAAAATTTTCATTAAAAAGAAGTTAAATAAAGTAAACTCTTTTATTATAAACACATCAGGTAAATTTTACAAATCTTATAATGATATACGTAAGATAGTTTATAATAAAATTATTATAATTTCAATATTATCATTTGTTATTTGGTCACTTGAGCTAAGTGTTTTATTTATTTTATTTAATTCTTTAAATATTCCTTTTGACATCTTAGTTTTGCTTGGGGTATCAATTGCTTTATCAGGCCTGCTTCCAAATGGCCCATTAGGGCTTGGTGGAATCCAACTTGCTTTTTTTACAATAAGTCAATTCACTGATTTAATGCAAGAGCCAATTTTAAACTCATATTTATATTCTTCATTTATCTTCGGATCAGGAATAATTCTTGGGTTTATATTGTTTATCAGATCTATAATTATAAAAAAATATTAAAAAATGGCTTTAAGAAATCAAAAAATAATTATTGATTTAGATAATACTATCACAATCAATGACACAACTAAGTCGTATCAAGATAAGCCTGTAAATGAAAAAGTGGTTAGTACTTTAAAAAATATAAACGACCAAGAAATTGTCATTTTTACTGCAAGGAATATGAAAACACATAAAGGGGATTTAAAGAAAATACTGAAATTAACAAAACCTGTTGCAGAGGAATGGTTAAAGAAACATAATATAAGCTATAATGAAATAATTTTTGGAAAACCTTGGTGTAAAGAGAATGGTCATTATGTTGATGATAAAAATTTGTCCATAGAAGAGTTCATATTCAAATTTAGTGGACCATATTCAAAAAATACTGTAGATGTTGTGATTCCTTTTTACAACGAGTCCAAAAATATAATTAATGCTTACCATGAAATAAAAAAATTAGATAGGTTGTTTAATATAAAAAATTATGTTTTTGTGGATAATGGATCCTTAGATGATTCTAAAAAATATTTTGAGGAGGTTATTAATATCGATAATAAGGTTAAGGTTATTAAAGTAAAAAATAATATTGGATATGGTAATGGTATGAAACAAGGAATTGCCAATTCTAGTTCTGATATAATTATAACTAATCATGCTGATTGTCAATTTGATGCTTATTCATTCTTTTATCAAAATATTCAAGAATTCTTTGATTCAACACCAACCTCTATTTTTCCTAAAAGACTTAATAGGCCGTTTATTGATAAACTAAATACTAAAATTTTAAGATTTTTTATGTCAATCATTTCATTAAAAAAAGTGTCCGATTTCAATGGTCAGCCTAAACTTTTTAACAAATCTGATTTAAAAAATATTTTAGAGTTTCCAAATGATTTTACTTTTGATTTTTATTTATGGAAAAGAATTCAAAATAAGTCTGTTTATCCAGTCATTCAAAAACCCAGATTTGTAGGTCAATCTTCCTGGGCTAACAATTTCATAAAAAGACTAAGAATTTTTATGAGCTATTTAATTGCTGCAACAAAAAAAATATGAAAGTAATTTACTTAGATAAATTCATACAAAATAGAAATCTTGAAAAAGTTTTTGGAGTTGATTATTTTTCAGAGATAAGAATTGGTAATTCGTCAACATTCAAAATAATTTCTAATGATATTGAATACCAAAACGGATTCCAAAAAATCGCTGTAGAGGATTTACCATGTCAAGATGATAATGAAAATTGTATTGTAATTACTTCAAATATTTTTTATGCTGATAAAAATTCTTTTAAATTATTTTTTAAATCTCTAAAAAATATTGTTATTGATACATTTTGGGGTGATACAAATAATTTTATTTACAAAGGTAAGTTATCCTCACTTAAAAAAATTCTAAATGCTGAGAAGCACTCAGCCTACGTCGTTGAATTACCATCTATTTTTTATAAACTAAATTCACTCTTTAGTTTTAAACAACTTTTAGCAGAAAGTCATTCAACTCGATTTTTTAATCAGATAAAAAAAAAGGGAAAAATAATTATAAAAAAATCTAGTGATAAAGTTAAATTAAAATCTGAGTATGATTTCTTGTCGAATATCCCAAAAAAATTGAGTCATCATTATGCTCAAGTATATTCATTTAATGAACTCAAAAATCATTCACAATACGAGGTTAAGTCATATGATATGTTAGATTTTTCATATCAACTAATAAATGATATGATTGATAAAACTGATGTTGAAAATTTTTTCAGTATTGTTAAATCATTCTTAGCAGATTCTGTTATCAAAAAAGTAGATAAAAAAAATACCGATTTTAATGATTTATTGCTAAAAAATGAAAAAAGGTTTAATCTTTTAAAGCAGTTTGATTTTTTTGACGACTTAAACAAATTTTGTGAAACATATGCTGATTTTAGTTTAAATAATCATTTTCAAAATCTTCAATCTTTAATTAATGATAAAAAAAAATATATTATTAATTCAAATCAAATATTTTCACATGGTGATCTTTGTTTTTCAAATATTTTATTTGATAAAGAAGTTTTGGAAATCAAGTTAATTGATCCTAGAGGTTATGAAAATAAAGGGTTAAGAACACCTTATTATGATGTTGCAAAATTGTCACACTCTGCTTTGGGTTATTACGATTTAATCATCAACGATTTGTGTGAGATTAAAATGAATAATAACATGCGCTGTTTTTTAGATTTTAAAAAAAATATTTCAAATATTGGTTTTAAATTATGTTTAAAAAACATGGCAAATAGTCTTAATCTTGATTATAAAACTATAAGAATTGTTGAGTCTTCACTATTTTTAAGTATGTTACCATTACACAAAGAAAATCTAAAAAAAGTGTACATGCTAGCTTTAAGATCAAAAGAAATTTTAGAGGAAATATAATTTAATTATATGTTTTCAGACCTTTCCTATGTATTTTACAATAGATTATTGTCTTCTATAAAAGGACCTGTGATTTTATTGGTTATAATTAAGTATTTATCACCTGACGAACAAGGCCTCTGGTACTTATTTATTAATTTAGGAGCATTAAGTGTTATTGTTGATTTTGGATTTACGACTTTACTTACTCAGTATGTAAGTAATTCATATGGTAAATATAAAGATAATGATTTAGGCTTTAAATACCCCAAAAATGTTTTGGGTCTAGCATATTTTGCTTTAAAGTCTTTCTTTTATTTATCTATTTTTGGTTTGATAATTCTATCACTTTCTGGATTGTATTTCATTCCTGATACTGAACTCTTACTATGGATAATTTATTCAATTATTCTAGCATTTAATGTTTTTTTATCAGCTGCTCAAGCTATTTATACAGGCCTAGATAAAGTAAAAGAGGTCCAAGCAATTTTACTAGTTGCATCAATAGTTTCATTTTTGCTTCAGTTTACATTGATAATTTTTGGTTTTAGTATACTTTCACTAGTTATTGCGTCAGGACTAAGCTTATTAGCTTCACTCTCTCTTTTTTTATTAAAAAGCAAAAGTTTTTGGAAAACTGTTATAAAAGAAAAAATTTTAATCGATAAAAAAGAAATTAATTCAATCATAAATCTCCAAAAAAAATATACTATTTCATGGATTGCTGGTTATTTTATTTTTAATGCTTATGTCCCAATAATATCAAAGTCCATAAATTTAGAGGTTGCAGGAAAATTTGGTTTAGTTATAGCAATTTTTTCTATGTTTTTATCATTATCTCTTTCATGGATTTTTACAAAAACTCCTAAAATGGGAATATTGGCTGGTTCCAAAAAAAAACATGAAATGTTAAAGGTTTGGAAAAAATCTTCAGTCAATGGATTGTTTTTATTAGTATTTTTTATGATTATTTTTTATGTTTCAATCCATTTTTTGCCTAATTTTTTTGACTGGAAAAATAGAATATTAAGTCACAAATTAATATTTATGTTTTCAATTATTTTTTTCGTTAGATACATCAGTAGTGTAGTAGCGACTTTAATTAGGGTTAACAAACTTGAAAAGATGATGACTATTAACAGTCTAAATGCTATTTTCTGTGTTATAATTTTATCGATTTCTAACTTTTCAAATATTGATAATGTTATGTTGACTATTGCTGCTTGGTCAATTTTAGTTATCCTTCCCTTTGTTTTTTTAATTTATAATAATTTTAAGAAATTCAATGTTTAATAATAATCCTGCGGCTACTCATCCTAATTGGGACTTAATTAAATTCGAATTATCTAACATAGTTACTAAATCTGACGTAATAAGTATAATGTTGATAGGAAGCTACAGTAGAGGAGATTACTGGAGAAATAAAAAAAACTTAAGTGACGTTGAGTTTTACATTATTGTAAATAATAAAAATCAATATTTAAAAAATATTAAAACTGTTTATTGTGATACGTCTATAATTGAATTTAGTAAGTTAAAATATCTTAGAAAGAATTTAATAAATTACGAATCTAAAAAAAAAGGAATTATTATTTATGGTAGAGATATTAGATGTCACATGCCCTCTATCAATATAGAAAATATAGAGATAGATATTGTTGATGAAATTATATTATTTAGATATTATGAAATTGCAAAATCAATATTGAGTAAAAATGATTTTAAGTTTTCGTTTGTCAAGAATCTTAATTACATATTGACCTGGTGTTTGATTAGGGATGGTGTTTTAAATGTTGGTTTTGAAGAAAGATATAAAATTTTAGTTTCTAATAATCCAAAAAATAAAATTACTAACAGTTTATTTGCAAAACATAGTAATATTATTTATGAAAATATTCAAAGTAGATTTGGTTATTGCAGTATTCCAGAATATTCAAAAGATATTGAAAATATTTACAATAATCATTTTAGGGATTATTTTGATATTCTATTTAAAAAAAAATCTCTCTTATCTTTAATGTTTCAAATTTTCTATATACTAAAATCTAAACGAATTAATTTTATATCAAAAATATTTTTGATATTTCAGTCACCTTTTAAAGATTATAGATCAACCCTAGTTTTTGGGCTTTACAATGGAATAATAACTAGGGATTTGGTAAAAATTAAAAAGTCAATTAGTATGTGTAATAGTTATTATCCATTTTTAAATGAAAAATAATAACATTTTAGTCTCAATAAATTTAATGTTGATAACATTATCATTATTGTTTTCAATGCTCATTAGTGGTCTTGGTATTTCATATCTTCTTTTAGGTTTATTTGCTATTGCATTATACACATATGAATCTAAAAAATTAAAGAGCTCACTATATGACTCTATGCTACTTTTAGTTATTTTACCCTTTCTGTTTATAATTTTATTTTATGGATCTGAACCATTTTTTTTATTTGTAGATGACAAAAATTATTTTTCTGATGCAAAATTTGAACATTTACGCCCATTTAGTGAACTAATAAAGTCTTATTTCTTTGAGTTGGATTTTGACTTTAATAATTATTTATATCTATTATCATTTTATTTTAAAACTTTTGGATATCATCAATTTGTCTATTTTTTAATTAATATTATATGTTTAATCAGAATTTTTAGTTTTATTTCTGAGGCTAGAACTGAAGTAAAAAAAAAACATATAATTAGGTGGATTCCTCTAGAGCTTATTCTTTTTTCTTTTTTTTGCTTCAAAGATGTTCTAATTTGTTTAATTGTTACTGAATATGTTCGTAGGACTTTTAAATCTAATTTTTTAATTTATTCAATTTTATCCTTTTTTCTTGTTATTATGCTTGAACCACTTAGAGTTGGTTATTCTTTTTTATTTATTTTTTTGATAGGTATTGGTAAGTATACGAATATTGCTAAAAAACTGCTAAGAATTCCTCTGTTGCTATCTATTTGGGGTCTATTTGTTCTAATTCAATTTTTTTTAAGTTCAATTCTTGTAATTAATAATGATAATATAATTTTTAAAATATTCTATTATGTTGATAGCCTTATTAATAGATTGGATGAAAGCTCAGGTTTTTTGAGTAAATTTTATGAATCGTTTAATTCTGGTAACATTTTTACAGGTATATTGATTGTTAGTTTTACTGTATTTATTCCAATACTAGGGTTACCAGATAATTATGATAATTCAGATATTATATTTCTAATATTTAGGGCAGTTACATTATTACAATATTTACTTCTTTTATTAAGTTTCAAAAATTTAAAAAACTTTAGAAAGACTAAATACAGAAGTTCTCTTGCTCTTATTTTTATCAGTTTAACAATTATTCATTTAACTTTTGCGCCTGGAATGTTAAGGCATAGTTTAATTATTTTACCATTTCTTTATTCATTATTAATTCATACACAAAATGAAAATAAAACTATTAGTGTTTATCGACGCTCTTCCCTTTGAGCATAAATATTTATTTGAAAAGTATATAAATAATTGGAACTTAGAATTAAGTCCTCTCAAGCCCTCTTATGGTTTTAGCAGTAATCAACATAATTTATTATTAAGAGGCTTGTTACCAGACGCAGCTAACTTTTTTACTGATTATACTATAATTAGCAAAAATAAATTCAGCTGCTATTTTAGACATACAAATTGGTTTACATTCATTTTTAGAAAAATTCAGTCTAGAATAGGGATAAATCGAGCTAATATTCCATTAGGAATGGGGCATATGTTTAAACAAGTAGGAATTTATCCGCTTTCATCTAAAAATAAACTAGATTCTGTGACTAAAGATTTTCATCATTGGGATTTTTATGCTGATTTTGATGCATTTAAAAAACTTACATCCTTAACTATTTCAAGAGATACCTTTCTAGTTTTTAACCATATTGACCATCTTGGTCACTACAAGGGATTAGATAGTAAGGATTATAAGAGCGCAGTAGAAATACTATTTGATAAAATTGATAAATATTTAAAAAAAAATAATGTTGATTTTTTACTTTTTAGCGATCACGGAATGTCATGCAGACCAAAAAAAGTCAAACTTGTTCTTGAAAAAAAATTTGGAAAACAATCTAATAATGGGTATGTATATTTTATTGATA
>CETQ01073421.1_pt1 | contig 16464 bp, 12 predicted proteins | sample 531261 | NCBI WGS metagenome assembly CETQ01 (sample SAMEA2622376, study PRJEB7988) | marine metagenome | biome: marine biome (ENVO:00000447); feature: surface water layer (ENVO:00002042); material: "saline water (ENVO:00002010), including plankton (ENVO:xxxxxxxx)" | depth 5 m
TCCAGTCGCCGGACTTGCGCCGCCTTCGGGCCGCATGTCTGCCGCCCGGTGCGAAAGCGGCGGGGAGGCGGCGCAAGTCCTGAGGCGTACACGTGCAATCCGTGCTGTCGATGCCCGGGCACGTGCGGGCCGTGAGAGGAGAAGGAGGCGGAGGCAGGAAGGAGGACCCGGGGTCTGCGGCGTTGCACCCAACGAGACTGCACGACTCCTCTCAATCGGGACAAGAACGGGCCTCCAACATCGGCCCCAACTTCAAACGGCTTATGGAGGACCGAGCTCCCACTCGGTCCATGACCGACGAGGACCTCGCCTTCCACCGTGCTTCCCTCTGTCTAGAGTGCTCCGGTGACTGAACGACGGCGCCTGGTGGAGAGGTCGGCGGTGGCAATTACCACCGCGTACGGTAGCCTTTGTATGGCAGGAGACTCGTTTGAGTTCTCGTCCTGTAAGTGATAAGCATGCCCGTCTGCGCTACACCTGTACGAGACGCAGTAGATGGCGTGTCCGTCGCTTGCACAAGCTGCCGCGTCCAAATGAGTGCGAGGCGTGCCTCGCACGAGCCGCTCCCCAACGGAAACGCGCCGACACGCGGCTACAGCCGTCTCGACCACGTCTTGTCTGTCGGCTATAACAAGCCGTCGCCGCCAGCAGAAGTGGCAGCGTTCCGGTGGCCATGGGATCGCGACGAAGAAGGAGAAGAAGCCGTCCGTTTCCGACGTGACTTCCGAAAAACACTGCGGACTTCTTTGCCATCGGACACGCTGCCGAGACTGCTGGTTCGACTCATGGATTCGCCGTCATTGAACCTGTTCAACTTGAGGTTGGATGGCACGGACTGTAAAACCCTAGCTCCTTACTTGGGGTTCAAGGGCTCCGACTACGAGCTTTACATGGGACGAAACCAAATAGGCGACGACGGCGCGGCTGCTCTCCTTGCTGCAATGATCGCTAACTCGGAAAAAGGTGTCGCTGTGTTGGACCTGGACCTTTCCTACACCGGCATTGGCGACGTAACAGCAACCGAACTCGCCGCACTTCTTCTACGCATGCCAAGAATGAAGGTACTCAGAATCGAAGGCAATGAGATCACAGACAAGGGTGCAACTGCAATCGCAAACGCCATCAAGTTCAACACTCTTGACGAGCTCTACATGGGGGACAACTTTCTTACAGAAGACGGCGCGGCTACCGTTAACACAGCTGCTCGAAAGCGACTTCGTACCAACAGGCCTCTCAAATATCAGGCGTATCCTGTGCTGCCTTTCGAAGACGAACGCACGAGAGGTCGGTAAACCGTCCGACTCGTGTCCACTGGGTGGACGGAATGCGGACGGTTTCCCGACACTGAGGTCCGAAGGGCGTCCGCCTGGGCCTGCAAAAGTGGGCCTAAAGTGGATCTGGATAGAGGGTCGCTCCGCGCGCCAGAGGGCCGCCCACCTGCCGATTGGTATTCCAATCTCGGCGCCGGACTTGGTGCATGCGGCGTCGGGAGGGCGCGCCGCGAAATGACCATACGTTGGAGTGGGCGTCGTTAACTTCGTAAAAATCGCAGGTCTAACTTTCCGTTACTGGATCTAAGCGGAATCTACACGGGTGTGAAATGTCTGTGAACAGATTATGCGCCTTCGCGCCGGGTGGCAGACATGCGGCCCGAAGGCGGCGCAAGTCCGGCGACTGCAATTTTGCCCGGCGCGGAGGCGGACACTCTGGTGTGAATGGGGGCCTCCCGCTGTGAATCCTGCCAGATAGGGACGGTTTCGGCGGCCCCGCATAATCTGTTCACAGACATTTCACACCCGTGTAGATTCCGCTTAGATTCAGGGCGACTGCCGCCGGACTCGTGCCGCCCCCGCGCCGCTTCGCCGCCGTCCGCTAGACCGAGCGACCGGCGTTCGCGCCGCGCGCGCTAGCCTGGTCGTAGACGCGCGAGCTGCGGCGCGCGGCGCGAACGCGAGAGGCTAGGCGGTGGAACGAGTCGAGAGGGAAGCTTGCAGCTTCGGTGAGCGAATGCAGGACTGCGCGGACAGCGGGGTCGCGGGCGGGCAGCGGCTGCGCGAGCGGCTGGAGCACCGGCCTGGGGCCCTCCTCAGCAGAAGGCCTGGTCGCGAGTTCGTCGACGTCCTCCCCGAGCGTGCGGGAGTGGAGCGCGAGCAATGTGCGCTGGAGGCCGAGAATGAACTCTGCCTGCTCCTCCTCGTCCATGGTGTCGGGGTTGACTTGCGTTGCGAAGAAGATGGTAGACGTAGCCGGGCCGGCGTCCGCGTTCCTGGCCCCCAGGGCCGCGTTGTGTTGTTGCTGTGCTGCGGGCGGGTGCCCGACGCGGGACGCCTCTGTGCGGTCCGCGCGGCACATGGGGCATCTGTCGTCCGCCCTTCTGAAAAGCGAGTCGTCGCACTCGCGACAGGTGGCGTGGCTGCACCCGAAGGCCTGTACTCTGGACCTCGGGCCAAACTGGGTAAACGGCTCCATGCACACGGGGCATTCAGACGCCTGCTCGCCAGCCGCGTGCTGCCCCGCGGCTTCATGCTTGACCCTCTTCCTGGCGTGCATGTGCAGAGGCGGCCGAGCCCCCGCCGCGCTTGATACCGGGGACGTTTGCGGCGGAGGACCGGCGCAGCTTCCTGGTGATAGCGAGTCGAGCGCAGGCGGAGGCGGTGAACGTCTACTGCCTCATCTCACTAGGATGTCAGTCGTTCGTGAGGCATATAGACATGGCAGGGGCAGCGCCGCTCGCCGCTAATGCGGCCGGTGCGGGCGGGGGCTCGGCGCGATCGGCGCGGCAGCTGCCAGTAGCAGTGGCCGGGTGCTCTGGGGCGGCGGCACTAATATATACAAAGGCGGCCGCTGCCATGTCCGACAGCGAGGACGAGCTGATAGGGCCCGAGGCCTTTGGGCCCAGCGACGCGGAGGAGGAGGGCGCGAACGAATACGAGGTCTCGGACGGCGACGAGGCGCCGCCAGCGGAAGACGAGGCCGAGTCCGTTGCGCCCAAGTGGAAGCCCAGGGAGAAGCCCAAGGAGGCCTCCAAGCCCAAAGAGACAGCGGAGGCCAAGGCAGACGGCAAGACGTGGTACGTGTACTCGAAAGGCGCCGTGCACGCAGTGCCTGTCGTCGGAGACGAGAGCAGCACGCCCGGAGTGGTGCGCGACCGCGGCGGGGCTCACGAGGTCGAGAGCCTCGAGGAGCTGCACGAGATTACCAGCACCGTGAAGACCTGGCCCAAGCCGCAGGACGTCCACCCACTTTCCATCTACGTTCTCAAGGGGCGCTTCTCCGAGGGCGACGACATGGACGCAGAGAGCGGCGAGAGTTTGTACGCGTGGTACATGCGCTTCAAGATCCGCGGCAAGCCGGACTCGCACGAGAATCTGATGCTGCGCCACATGCCGCGCGCTGTCGTGCTCGCCACGCTGACGTACTTCGCAAAAAATCAGAACCTCAAGCAGTCCAGCCTGATCACAGACTTTCAGCCGCACCTCGAGAACTCAAAGCCCTTGCCCATGCAGCTCAACGGATTCAAGAAGGCACCGGAGATCCGCGTCGAAACCAAGCCGAAGAGGAGCACCAAGAAGGTCGAGGCGGAGGCTGCCCCGCCGCCGGCCTTTGAGGACTATGACGCGGCGGAGTCCCCGACGCCGGCACAGAAGTCCAAGGCCAAGAAGCCGCCCGAGGAGTCGCCGGCCAGCAAGCCCGAGCCGCCCGCCAAGCCCGCCCCGTCGAAGAAGACCGGCACGATGCATCAATTCGCCAAGCCGGTCAAGCCGAAGGAGCCGCCGGCCGCCGCCCCGGACGCGCAGCCGCCGGCCGCCGCCCCGGCTCCCGCCCAGATCTCGACGCCGGCCAAGGCGGGCAAGGAGGCGGCGGGGCCCTCCTCGCCGAAGCGGGCGGGCAACTTCGAGGAGGGCCAGGTGCTCAAGGCGAAGAAGGTGTGCACGGCCACTTTCGGCGACAAGGCCAACGTGCATCTGCTGTGGCACGGGAACACGCTCCACGCTATTGAGCTCTGAGCTCACGGTAGAAGCGCGCGGCGTTCGCTCGAGCGACGGAAGGACGATTCGTGTTGAACGGAACTTTGGAAATGTAGAATGCTTGGAATACAAATTCTAACATAGAGATTTACTGCTGCATGCGCTGCGCGCGCGGGTCCCACTTCTCGCGCTCCTTGTGGCAGTTTCTGCAGAGCAGGCGGCACTTGCGCTGCTCCAATGGAGGCATGTCGTCGTTGTCAACGTCGAAGTCGGCGGGGAGGCCGAGCTCGGCGTGGATCTCGGGGATTGTCCTGCGCAGGCAGCGTTTGTCGTTGCAGATGGCGCAGATTCCGCGCACCTTGGTCCGCTCGTCGACGTGATCCCAGTCGAAGCACTGCTCAAAGCCGGGGATCACCTCGCCTACGAGAGCAGCCCCGTCGCCCGGGCAGTCCGGCCGCTCGCAGCAGCCGACGAGCAGCTTCAGCTTGTTGTTGTAGTTGCGTTTCTCCTTGTTGTTTCTTGCATGCTTCCTTGCATGAATGAACTGCTCCTGCGTCTTGCCTTCCCTCTTCACCTTGGCCGGGTCCGCGCGGTTCTCGTTGGCGGAGCTGCTGCTCGGGTCGAGTTGGTGGCACATGCAGCAGAGCGGCGCGCACTTGGCCGCCTCCGCCCGCATGCCCTCCACGCCGCCGAGCTTAGTGCTTTTCCAGCCGTTGTAGTGCGAGACACACTCCAGCTTGCGCTCCGCGGCGGGGTACTTCTTGTCCGCCGCCTTTTTGCCGTGGACCTTGGCGTAGGCCGTGTGCAGCTTTTTGTTCTTCGCGTAGTACTCCAGGTGGTTGGCCTCCACCGCGTGCGTGCAGCCACACTTTCCGCACTTGCTGAAGAGGGTCGCCTGCATCCGCTCCCACTCCTCCTTGCACTGCTGCGCCCTGGCCTCGGGCCGGGAGTGCGACTTCTTGCAGCAGCTACGACAGCGCTGGCACCTCGCGACCGCGAGGTCGTTGATTATCTCCCGCGCCTCCGCGAAGCCCGCCGCATCCTCCGCCACCACCGCCGCCTCCGCCGCCGCCACGGCGGCGAGGAAGCGCGAGCGCTCCCGGATGAACATGGTGTCCGGCGCAAACAGAGAGATCTCCTTGTGCGGGCATCTGCCCTTGTTGTTAGTGCACTGCTTGTACAGGTTGCCCCGGTCGTCCTGAAAGACGTTGCTGTCGGGCGGAACCGGGGGCAGCCATCTTAGCTTCGGGTCCAACTTGTAAGAGTAGGAGGGGGAGGGGGGCGCGTGGTAGTGGATGTTGAACGTGCAGTTGTTGTACGTTGCCCCCCCGGGCGGGGGCGCGGGGACGCCGAGGGCTGGCTCTAGCTTGCGTTTCATTGCCGCCACAAAACAGAGCTGCGCGTCTCGCTGCGCGGCTTAGCGAGCATTTATAACCATTGCACACTCTAGCAGAAATGAGCAATGAAGGCCATCCGACCGACTCCCTATGCTGCGCTTGACCTGAAAAAGTTGCAGAGAATTTCGCACCCGCATCGCGGCGACGAAGGGAACGACACCAGCAACCGCGAAAGTAGCATATTCTTCCTCCCGCGGGCGCTTTTCGCGCTGGCCTACTTAGGCTATGCGGTGTTCGGCGCCGCGTGCCTCTGTCTGCCGCCGCTCGCGGCGGAGGAGGCGGCCGGCGTGGCAATTCCGAGTGACGCGTCTTGCCTGCGGGCCACCCGGAACGCGGACTTTACGACGGTCGAGATAGGCGTTGGGACTCCAGTCTCGCAGATGTCGCTGTTGCTGCGGCTGGACAGCCTCCTCGAGGCCAACTCCAGCACCGCCGCGATGCGGCTCTTCTCGCAGGAAGCACTGGAGAGCTCCACGGTCTCCTGCAGCTCCTCCGGCGAGTGTGAGGACGTCCTTCTCGTCTCGCACGGCGTGAACTCGGGTTTCCGGTTCGCGGTCGGGCGCTTCGGCTACACGCACCCCGCCAAGGAGTCCAGCGTGGCGTCGGGGTTGTCCGGTGTCGCCGGCGAGCTGCGGCTGCGCGAAGGCAACGCTTACTGGCTCAGTTCAACCCATCTCTGCTGGAAAGAGTCGCACGCTGGGCCGTCTACCGGGGGGCTCCAGGCAGGCCTCTCGGCCTCGCGGCGGCTGCAGGCCTCGGTGGAGGCGCTGGCCGCGTACGAGGAGACGTCGACTGTTCCTGCCGCCCACTACGCGCAGGCATGCGACGCCGTTGCCAACGAGTCGGCGGTGGACCTTTTCCCCGTGTCCGCGGGCATCGAGTCCAGCTGGCTCAGCATCATGAACGGCAATCTTTACAACTCGGAGCCCGACTCGGTGGAGGAGCGCCGCCTGGTCGCGGAGGTCGGCGTGCCGTGCGCGGCGAACATCTCGGCCATGGCGGGCGCGCTGTCGCTGTACAAGTTGGACTGCGAAGCGGTCAGCAACGCGAACAGAAACGCGTGCAGGTCCATGCCCAGCGTGCCCTTCCGCCGGGCCGCCTTCTTGTCCATCTTTCTGGACGCCAGGTCCGAGGCGCCGCGCGTCTGGCTCGACGACACGCGCACGCTGAGGGGGCTGCCCAAGCTGGCGAGCACGACGAATGCCTTCCTGTTCAGCCTCGGCAAGCTGGCGCTGATCACGCTCTCCGCAGCGATCGTGTATGTGAGGTCCAAGCGGCCGACCGCCAGCAGCTCGTGGCTCTTCAAACACTGCATGAAGAGTGCCACCGCCGACGGCCCGAAGAAGAAGGACCGCGATTCGTCCATGTCGCCACTCGAAGACATGGCCATCGGGGGCGTTGCCGTGGTTGCGAGGGCGACCATCGCGGGCGTGCGCTTCTCCACGCTCGCGGCCGATGGGCAGTTGAGGGTCATACTGACCGAGTTCACCGGGGCACTGCTGTCGGCAGTTCACTGGGTGCTGAGGTACTTTGTGCTGGAGAAGGACGAGGAGTTCGGAGAGCTCCCAATCTCGAAGCTGGGCGGCTCCACCGCGATCGTCGACTCGACGGCGGCAGTGATGCTCGCCTTCTCGGAGGCGCCGATTCTGGTGGCCAGCCTCGGCCGCTTCGACCCCACAGCCCGCCTGCTCGTCGGCATCCTGATCTCCACGATCGTGGTGTCCAGAGTGGCGTTCTCTGCATGCTGCTGCGGCATCCTGCTGGACGCGGAGGACCCGAAGCGCGACCCTGACCGCGCGCCGTACATCCGGATCCTGTCGTACTCCGGTGGCGCCTGGGTGGCGCAGTCGCTTTGCCTCTCCGTGCTGATGGCGGACACGCTGGTGACGCCCGCAGCGTACTCGATGTCCAGGAGCCTCGTCGGCTCACAGCTCCCCTCCCGGCTCCTGTTGTTCGCAGCGCTAGTCTGCTCCGGGCTGCCGCGGCTCACGAAAACGTTCAGAAACATTATGGACGACGAATACCACAGCGACTAGCCCCGGAATGTCGCGCGTTCACAGGCCGCCGTGGAGGGGCGCGCCGTTTCGTAATTCACAATTTTCAAAGCCCGCTCGTGTTTGCTAGCGCGTACTCGCTGCCGGCCGTGGTAACTACGATGGACAAGAGAGCTACCACGTGCCAGATCGCGTGTGAGGTGCAGATGCACCCGCAGGGCTCTGTGAACGTGAGAAACTTGGGGGGGGCGCTCGCGTCGATCTCGTAGGCGTCGGGGTAGAGCACGACGTTGTCCAGGAACATGCCCAGGATGAGCAGCGCCGTCCCCACGAAGCGACCACCCGCGAAGAACCAGGCGCAGTCGAGCTCGAGCGTGGAGAACGCCGCGGGGATGACATGCACCCACCCGAGCGCCATCGCCAGCCCCGCCGCCGCGCGCAGCCCGGAGTGCGAGAGGTCCACGTTCGTGGAGCGGGCCAGCCCGAGCGAGCACTTGTTGCTCATGTAGGCGCGCCTGGTCTCGTAGATCGGGATCTGAGTCCGCCGATAGACGAAGAACGCGACAAGCACCGCCATGCCGATCCACACGTCGGCCACCGACTGCCAGGAGGCCAGCTCCAGGTTCCTAGACGTGAGGCTGATGTCGGCGAGGGTGCCTGCGGAGATGCCGAGGTAGATCCCGAAGTAGTCTCCCAGCCGCGTGACGGCGGACATCACGTAGTTCGCCGAGTAGACGTGGTAGCACGCGGACATGAAGAAGGTGAAGACGTAGGCCCCCAGGGCGACGTAGGCTAACGCGTCACTTAGGTGGTGCGTGGCCCCCTGCGGGGTGTACGGACGAATTGCAAGATACGCCATATACAGCAGCCCCCCCGCGATGTGCGTCCACGCGTTCGCCCGCTCGATGTGGCCGGTCTCCCCCAGCAGCGAGTTGGCCCAGGGCGGGTCCCGCTTGCCCGGCTTGCCCGTCCTGCTCCACTGCACGTCGTTGCGGAACAGCACCTTCGCCCACACGTCGAGGTTGAAGCACCCGCGGTCTTTGATCTCGTAGCTCTCGAACACGACGACCTTCTTCTTCACCTCGCCTTCCAGTTCCGGGAGCCCCCAGCTCTTTAGGGCGTCGTTGATTCCGTACGTCTCCACCGCGTCCTCCCCCTCCTCCTCGCACGGCGCGCAGATGGGCGTCTGCCTCTTCAGCAGCTGCGTGAACGTCCAGTCCATGCCCGCGCGCGCTCCAGCTGTAAGAGCGGCGCCTGACAATATTCTTGCCGCTATGGTGGCCGCCGCCCTCCCGCCGGGGCGGCGGGCGATGCGCGTCTCCAAGCGCGCGGCGTCGGCGGCGGGGGCGCTGCTGGCTTTGGTGGCGGTGGCGCGCGTGCTCGTGCTGTTCCTCGAGGCCCTCTCCGCCGTGCGGGACGAGCGCACGCGGGATGCAGAGCTGCTCGGGCTGTGCCAGAGCGGGGCCGCGCGCGAGTCGCCGAAGATGCGCTCGGCATGCCTGCAAGCACAGGCCGATCGCGCGTCGCCCATCGTGCTGAAAGCGGTGCTCCGTGCGTTCAACACGGCCTTCGAGGACTTCGCGGCATCCATGTCCTCGCCGGGCAAGCTGGTGCTGGTGGTCGTCTTCGCGCTGGTCTCGGTGTACATGCCGCTCAGCAGCGTCCTCCGGGCGCTGATTCCGGCCGACGAGATTGATGCTCAACAGCACGTCGTCGTCGTCGCGGGCGACTCACAGCTCACGTCGCCGAGGCAGCGCCTTCGAAAGGCGGTCGGAGCCCTCAGATTCAGGAAGCAGAAGCGGCTCGCCTCACCCCTGATTGAGGACGTCGACGAAGAAGATGGGGGGGTGGTGACTCTGGATCTCGGACACGACAAGGCAGAGTAGCGCGCACGACACAGGGCGTGCGCTACGCTAAGGCCCGAGCTGTAAGAATCTACATGCTAGCCGTAAGCACGCCCCGTATGGCATAGTCGCTCACGATGGCGGTTGCTGAGTTTAGATCCTGTAGAGACGTGAAAATTGAGAATTTCGAGGACCCGTTTGAAGCATTTTACTATCTGGGGGCGTGCGCCGCGAAGCGAGAGGCGCCTCCTCACAAGGCGCCCCTTGCGGAGGTTGCCGAATTCCTCGCCTTCGATACAGAAACTAGCGGGATGAGCTCCAGGGACGTCGCCGTACAGGTTTGTATCGGATTTTACTCGGCAGACGGGAAGGCGCTGGGTTTCTACGACAAGCTGTGGAAGCCCCCGCGCGGCGTTGTCGTCTCCAAAGGCAGCATCCAGGTGCACGGCATCACCAACGCGCGCGTGTTCAAGGAGGGAATGGATGCGCGGTCCGAGCTTCCCAAGGTTCACGCCATCTTCAAGAAGATGCGCGCCCGTGGCAAGAAGATCGTTGCCCACAACGCCGCGTTCGACGTGCGCATCTTGCGCCAGACGGCGCGCGCACACGGCTTCGCGGGCTGGGGCCTGGAGCAGAGCCACACGTTCTGCACTATGAACGCGGCAGCGCCTCGCTGTGGACTCAAGTCCAAGAAGACGGGCCGCGCGAGAAAGCCCAAGAACGCAGAGCTGCACCGCATTCTGACTGGGAAAGCCCCCTCGGGGGCGCTCCACGATGCCCAAGTTGACGTCGGCGTGACAGCCAGGAACTACACGGAGGGCGCAGCTCGCGGCTGGTGGTAGATTGAAGCAACTTTCTAAATTAGGCCGTAGTGTCTCCTGCCTTTTCGCGCGAAACGTTGCGTTGCTCTCCCGTATGCCCAAAAGAAACCAACTCAAAGCAGGGCTGTGGCGACAGGCTACGTGGAATTTGCCGGAACGTGGCATTGTACTTCGCAGCGATCTCACGATGCGCGCGCTGCTCGCCGAAGGCTCCACCTGCCGCCCAATCGTCATAACCCACCACGCTGCCCAGCCCCATCAAGCGATTTTCAAACATCCAGTTGAGAGCCTGATACGCTGAAGAGTATAAATCGCAGTCGATGTCAACAAACAAAGCTGGATGCATGCGCCGGTGTTGAGCAAGCTGCTTCGACAGTGATTCATTGTAAAACCCCGGGACCCAGCCGACACGGCTGTCGAGGATGTACTTTTCCAGCCGCGCCGTGAGCTCCTGCAGGGTGTGCACATTGAATAAGTCTGCAGCGTTGAAAGCACCCTCCGTCCACAAAGCAGACTTCATCCGCGCATAGCTTGAGCGCGCTTGTGTATCCTCGGCCGGCAGTCCCTGAAACGAATCAAATCCCCACATGCGTCTAAAGGCAACGTCATTGTCCACGAACTTCTTTGAGATTGCACGCATCGACCGGCCCGTGTACACGCCAAACTCGTAGATATCGAGATCGTCACACTTGGGCGCAGTGCACTCTGAGCATTTGCGGATTAAGTAGTCGAGACATGGCGTGCGCCAACCAAGCAAGCCGTCGGGAGGCAGCATCCTATCTTTTCTCGACGCAAGCGCTGCCCACTTTGTGTTGGCAAGCGTATCAGCCCCGAGAACGATGAGGCATCCAATCAGCATTGCTGCAGCTCGACCCCTGGACGGAGCTGCGTTCGGAACCTTAGCTCCCCCCCTAGCGGTGCGGGGTGAAAAACGTGGATCCTGACCTAGACGCGTGATGTGGGCGCACGGTGTCGCCCGCGCGTTGCGAGGCGTCGGCGCCGGAGGCTGCCGCTAGCAGAGCGGCGGTGCTGTCGCCCGCGCGAGCTGGGCAGAGAAGGAGGCCATCCCGCCCACGATCCTGGGGAGATGCACGCAGATTCGCAACATGCACGCCAACGTTTAGTTCTCTCAAAGGCGCCGCTTCTACACGCGGAGAGGGCGCTGGTGGACACTTTCTTTGACAAGTCAATCTTGCGCCCGGACGAATATGTGGGTACCCGTGGCGTCCGCCGCAGCGATCTGGATCTGCTACATTCGGGACATGCCGTTCCCTGTGACGTTAACTCTGCGTGGATCCATTGCTTCAATCTTCGCATCGTGGACCCATCCGCTCCTTCCTCCGCCGTGCTGCCGGCGCACTTTTACCAATCTCTTACTTGGGGCACGCTTCGACCCAATGTATATTCTTACGACAAGGTACGCAACTACACCAAAAGATTCGGGGACGTGTTCGCTTTAGACCGACTGTTCGTCTTTCTGCTGGTGCCACTGGGAAGTCAAAGCGACGGACATCGCGCTGCGTTTGCAATGGTCGATTTTAAGGAGCGTTCGCTGTCGTACTACGACGCGTTCGGTGGCTTCCAGAAGCAGAGGGTGACATTTGCCACAGAGATTCTGACCCTCCTTCGTCGTTGGCTGAGCGACGAGCACTTGTGCAAGCGTGGAACGCGGATGAACGAATCGGACTGGACCATCGTGCCGCTTCCGAAAGACCTGCCCAGGCTGAGTCAGTGCAACTACATCAGCGACGGCGTCTTCGCGATCAAGGGCATGCACTGCCTTGCACTTGGCGAGCCGCTCGCCTTCACCGACGACCTCCTCCAGCCTCTACGGCGATGCATTTTGTTTGAGGTCCTAACCGAGAGCATGGCCAACAATGACAACGCGGTGAAGCGTCGACACCGTGCGAATGTGCTCACGTTTGTGTGTGTGGCAAAGCTGTGCATCTTGGCAGCCCGCACGCGCGAACGCGCTTGGAGACCATGCAGCGCCCACGTCGCCGCGCTGGGGTCTCACTTTGCTCTTTGTCAACAGAGTAGGAAGTGTTAAGACAGTTTTGGGGCAGTTGCCTCGCCGCCGCCAAGCCGAAGATCCTCTCCGAGATCGGGCTTCCCTCCGACTGGGACGTGGAGGCGGACCCCATCCCTCCCGTCGAGGAGCGGCGGTGCCGCCTCCTCTGCCGCAACTGCCACGCCACTCGCAGCCAGTGGGGCGCATAGCCGTCATTTCGGAACGTACGGCTTTAAACAATACAAAGCTTGTGATCAGACTCGAATAGCAAACAAAGCTGCTGTAGATGCTTGCGCACTGCGCGGAACCAGCTTAGTCACCTTTACTCTCACTCGAGAGTCCGCCACCGCCTTGCTTCCCCACACAGACTGCAGCCCCGGAGAGTACCGCACGTTCAATATCTCTCCCACGGCTGGAAAGACGACCGCCGCTCGCTTGTACGCGTCCTTCAACAACTCAACCTTATCGGCGCGCTTGCGCTTGGGCACCCGCACGTTCATGTACAAGTACGCCTGCTCGGACATGCGTTCCATGTCGTGGGGCAGGGGATCGGCAGCACGCGGCGCAGCAGACGGAAGCACTCTGTACTCCCGGGAGAACTCGTCGACCAAGTGGGCGAGCGGCCAACCGCGAGGTACCGGCGAGGCGTGTGTTCGAGGCGCTCCGGGTGATCCAGGACATCTTCAGAGCGCTCCCGCTGCTTTCTAGCCCTCCCGCAGCATGTGTGGCGGAATGCCAACGCGCAGTCCACCAAAAAGGGCCCTGCCTATGTCGCGCGCGGGCGTGGAGTCCTTGCCACTAAACACTTCGTGCGGAGTGGCCAGTTTGGACGGTGGTGTGTAGCGCGCAGCTGCCCTGCCAAATGCGGCTTTCAACGTGCCGCTGTCGTACTTGCCCGTGTGCAGCGCAAGGCTGCTGGGCTCCAGCGTCTTCATCACGATGGAGAATGCGTCTTCGAAGCTGTAGCTGTTCACGGCAAAGTCAACCCAGATGAACTGGCCGTCGCCGCTGCAGCATCGAATCTCGGTTCTTCCAAACCCGCTGGAGAGCGGATTCCACCTCCCGAGAGTGTGCCAAGCGGACAGCTCCGTCAGCAGCTTCAGCAGCAGTTTCTTCGTCACCTCGCCTCCCTTGGGCTTGCACACCACCTCAAAATTGTAGAAGCCCAGGGACGGCACGATGACGGCAACCACTGGCGGGAGGTAGAGCGGAGTGAACATGTTTGCGTCCCTGAGGCTCGAGACGCCGGTCCAGTTCTTGGGGTCCTCTTCGTAGCACCCAACGCAGATGGAGCAGGTATCCGCCTGTGCCGCCCGCGTCTCGCGGGAAAAGTCATGTTCATCAACGTGCGTCGTCTCAAAGAGCCAGCAAGACAGAAGGCGCCTGTGCACCGGCCACGGAACGCCGGTGTCGTGAGCGAACTCGGTCCACCGGATGCCGACGGCGGTGGTGGGCCTGGCCCGGCCAATGAAGAGGACTCTCAGAACCGCGTCCCCGTTGAGCCACCTTTCACATTGCAACTCCTTCTCTGCGTCGTTTTCGACCGCCAAGTCCACTATCGCAAGCGACTTTTGCACCACCACGTTGGGCGCAAGGGCATTCCTGCCCAGGACCTTGGCGTCCTTGAGCGTCTTGGCCGCGGCCAAATCGGGCTTTCTGAACCCCAGTGCCACGATCACGTACCTTCCAGGCTCCTTGTCTGCTAGATCTCTGATCTTCATGTAGACGCTGCTCGGTGCCCGAACCTGCTCGGTTTCTCCGTGACTGATGTCGATGGCCACCAGCTCCGGCGCATCGACGTACCGCCTCACGGTCCTATCTTCCACGTCTGCGATCTCCACGAGGCAGAGACCCCTTGACGAGGGGTTGCCGGCCTGCGCGCCATTTCCGTGGCAGCTGCAGCCGAACCACGCTCCGAGGGAGATGCTGCTGATGGAAGGGTGACTCCAGAAGGTGCAGCTCTTCCCCGCGCGACCCCTGAGGGCTTCCCGTCGATTGAATGTGTGCCTCAGTTGGTTGAACGCGTGCCTCCACCGAGGCACGTCTCCGACGTCCAGCGTTTTGCTGGCGTCGTAGATTGTGGTGCCGGCATAGAACACGGCATAGTCTGCTTCGCAAAGGCCATAGTGCTTGGTGCGTCCCTTGAGTCGGTGCATGTAGATTCGTCGGTGTTGCGCCGCTCTCCTCCACGACCAGTACCCGAATCCGCTCCCCACGGGCGACACCTTCCGGCAGGTTCCACGCGGATGCAACAGAGCTGCGCTCGGCTCCGGCCTCTCCTCTTCAATGTTGAGTATCTGGAACAGCTCAAGTCTGTTTCTTGGTCGGTGCCCCAGCCAGTAGAAACACGGAGAGTCGCCGGACAACGCGGCGGCGGTGCAGCCACGCTCGCACAGTCCCCCTTCGCCGGTTGCAAAACCCAGTGCCAGCAGAACTACGCCCACGGCTAGCAGTGCGATCAACTGTACACCGGAAAAGGTAAGGCCGAGGGCGAACCCTAGACAGACCAGTCCTCCTATGGACGCGAACGACTGCCATCCCCAGCACAGGCACAGGCCCAACTTGTAGCTACAATGCAAGCAGATCATCTCGACAGATCATCTCGACCCCTGGACGGAGCTGCGTTCGGAACCTTAGCTCCTTAGCGAGGAGGCGGCGGCGCGGGCGAGCTCAGCGTAAACTCCCCGGCGCTGCGCCCGGCGGAAACTGCGAAAGGGCTTCCCACGCGGGCCCCGACTTTCCCGCGCGGGCTAGGCGCGCCAGGCACGCCCACAGAAGGGAGACGGATAGCGCAGCCGGCAGGAAGAACGCTGCGAAGATCGTGGCCGGCACGGCAAGCACGAGGGCTAGGTTGTTAAACGCGAGTGTAAGGAAGAAAAAGACATCGCTGGGCTCTCCAACTCCGTTCGTCGACTTCCACGCGGCGGGGCGCGGCGGCGTCCAGGCCTCGCGCGGGCAGCGAGGCGGGGCCTGGCCGGTCCGCGCCTGGCTGGGCCGCGACATGTCGACCCCCCGCCAGAAGGCGTAGTTGATCTGGTGTCTCGCCTCCCAAGAGTGCGTCGGAAACCACTCCTTTCTGTGCTCGTAGAGCGAGACGTCGTCCAAGCGCGTGTTGTTCACGACGCACGGCCCGCGGACACATTTGAGACACCAATGATTGTGGCATGCCCAGGCCCTCTTCGTCCGCACCAGGTTCTTCCGGCGTCCGTTCCCTCCCAGGCACACTTGCTCCGAGATGCCCAGCCAGTCGAAGAGGCCCCACTTGTGGCGGCGCAGCCACAAGTCAAAGAGGGGCACCGAGTTGCAGGAAGGCTGCGCGGCGGCGACCCCGGCCGCAGTGCGGTTGTGAACCTGCTGAAGCCCGATGGAAACGACGTCCACGCTCTCGTCCTGCGCCGAGAGCACCTCGTCCACCGGAACGGAGAGCAGCTCGTCCGCGTCGGCGAGAAGCACCCAGTCGAACCCGTCCGCCGCCGCGCGGTGCAGGCAATCATTGTTCTGCCAGACCTGGCCGCGCGTCGCCACGCGCATGCCGTCGACCCACGGCGTGTACAGCAGCGTGAGGCCGGGCGGCGCGGGCGGCGGGAGCCGCCAGCTGGAGTTGGCGACGTACACGTAGGTGTGCGCGAAGCCGAGGTTTTGGTTGCGGCGGTGGTGCTGCAGGATGTCGTCCGGCGTCGGAGACTTCCCGCCGTCCGCGGGCAGCTTTCCGTAGATGGCGGGGACGCAGACCGCCGCTCTCGCGGGGCCGGCCTGCTCTCGCGGGGGGCGCTCGACCGCAGACGGGCACAGCGCCACCGTGACCGGGAGTCCGATCTCGCCCCACCACCGCGAGGCCGTCGTTTGCCTGCAGGTGGGAGGCAGCCCGACCGGCGGCTCTCCCACGAACGTGACAGCCGAGTACGCCGCCCCCCTCCCGCGGTGGACAGTGGCTGGCTCCGTGACGAGGCAGCGAGTGCTGTTGAGCATTGGGGAGCAGCGGGGGCGCTCGGATAGTCCCAGACGGGCTTGCTTAGCGGCAATTTTCAATTCAGACTGCGCACTTACTTCGCCACTTCGACGTCATTCAGTTTGGGACCCACTTGTACCCTACTGCCGTCAAGGGCGTGACGGAGATCGCGCCGCAGTACTGCAAGGCATGTTGTCTGCTCGTTCAGACGAAACGGAGGACGACGAGTCGCCCGATACCGAGGAAGTCAACTTAGGAGCGTGTGCGCTAAGGTCTCCGCGTCGAAGGTCACCCGAGCTGGCCAAGTTGGTCGCATCGGTGGCGTTCGAGAATGGGAGAAGCGTGCGATTTGCACCAAAGCATATCTCTTGTCTTGCAACTCGTACTCGACAAGCACAACCACACCGCATTTAGATTAGCACTTTCGACTTTAGAGGACATGTGTGTGGAGACGGTCCAGTGGTGCAATTCCGTGATGCA
>CETQ01023284.1_pt1 | contig 16460 bp, 16 predicted proteins | sample 531261 | NCBI WGS metagenome assembly CETQ01 (sample SAMEA2622376, study PRJEB7988) | marine metagenome | biome: marine biome (ENVO:00000447); feature: surface water layer (ENVO:00002042); material: "saline water (ENVO:00002010), including plankton (ENVO:xxxxxxxx)" | depth 5 m
GGAAAATAATAATAAAAGCTCCAGATGATTTTAAAACTATGGCTGATAAGAATAGCATTATAGGTAACACATGTTTGTACGGTGCAACTGGCGGTAAAATGTATGCGGAAGGTAACGCTGGAGAAAGATTTGCAGTGAGGAACTCTGGAGCAATAGCCGTTGTTGAAGGTGCAGGTGATCACTGTTGCGAGTACATGACAGGAGGATGCTCTATAGTCTTAGGAAAAGTTGGAAATAATTTTGGAGCGGGAATGACTGGTGGTGTTGCATTTGTATATGATGAGTCAAAAACTTTGTCCAAAAATCTTAATACTAGTTCTGTAGAAATTATGGAACTTTCTAACACAGATAAAAGTACATTAAACTTTTTTATAAAATGTATTAAAGATTATGCTAAAGAAACTGGAAGTATAAAAGCTAAAAATATTATAAAAAATATCTCTGAAGAACTTAAATACATAAAACTTGTTAAACCAATTAATTCATCAATGGAAGATATTAAAAAGAATACTATTAATAAAGTAGCATAATAATGGCAAATATAGACAGAGCATTCATTGACCAAGTTCTGTCATCAACTGACGTAGTAGATCTTATAAAAGAAAAAGTAAATCTTACAAAGAATGGAACTAACTATAAAGGTTTATGCCCATTTCATAATGAAAAAACTCCTTCCTTTAACGTCTCATCTACCAAGCAATTCTATCACTGCTTTGGCTGCGGGGCATCAGGAGATGCAATCAAGTTTCTCATGGAGTATGATCATCTAACATTTATTGAAGCGTTAAGTAAATTAGCACAATATGCAAATCTTGAATTACCAGAAAATACAAAAAAGAATGATGCGTCATATAATCTTTTTGTATTGAATAAGAGTGCTGCTCAATTTTACAACAAAACATTATTGTCAAATAAACAAGCACTTGAGTATTTATCAAGTAGAAATATAAATAAGAAAATGATTGAGGAGTTCAATATTGGATTATCTAATGATAGCTGGGATGACTTAAGTAAGAAGCTTGAAAGAAACAAAGAGATAAATAGTGGTCTTGAAGCTGGGCTTTTGATAAAAACAAATAACAAAGTTTATGATAGATTTAGAAAAAGAATAATATTCCCAATTAGAAATTCTACAGGGAATTATATTGGTTTTGGAGGTAGAATTTATGATTCAGAAGAAGGTGCAAAGTATATTAACTCACCTGAAACAAAATTATTTCACAAAAGCTATGAACTTTATGGACTTTATGAAAGTAAAAAATATATAAATAAAGAGAATCAAGTATTAGTTGTTGAAGGATATACTGATGTGATAGGTCTTCATAATGCAGGCATAAAAAACTGTATAGCAACTCTCGGGACTGCTTTTACTAAATATCACTTCAAAAAAATACTAAGATATACAAAAAATATAGTTTTTTGTTTCGATGGTGATACAGCTGGTAAATCAGCTGCATGGAAAGCTATTAACAACTGCCTTTCAGAATTTAAAGACGATGTTCAGTTATATTTCATTTTTCTACCTGAAGGAAAAGATCCAGATAACTATGTCCAAAATGGTAAAGATAATTTTTTAAACTTAATCTCAGATTCCATTCCGTTATCAGAATATTTGGTTGATAATTTAAAATCTGAAATTAATTTAGATACTGTCGAAGGACGCACATCATTTTCTCTAAGAGCGAAAGATATACTTAATCAGATGCCAAATATTACATATACGTCTATTTTAAAAAAAGAATTTGAAAATATTGCTGGCAACAGTATAAATCTTAAAAATCAAGAAAGCAAAATCAAAACAAAACCAAAAAATGATATAGTTGAAAATACAGATTTTGATATTAAGGAACTAACATTATTAAACCTTCTTCTTGAATACCCCGTGCTTATAGAGGAAGGATCATACGAAAAATATATTACAAATACTTCTCTAAGAGACATATATAACGTTATAAAAAAAGAAAGTGAAAACAATAGTAATTTCAAGGCCAGTAATCTTTTAAATTTGTATCCTGATAATCATGATATTAAGAAAATATTAAATTTAGAATCTAATGAATTGTCTGAGGATTCAGCTAGGTCTACAATTCATACGATTATCAATCAGCTCGAAATAAAATCAAACGAGGTCGAGTATTTTGAGCTACTAAACCGCTATTCTAAGGGTGATAAGCTAACGGAAGTTGAGAGAAATTTTATAAAGAACTTCAAAAAATAAAAAAATCTATGTATCTGTAACAAGTTACTCTTTATTCATTTCCAATACTGATATAGACTGCATTGATGTATTATTTTACATCAGAAAGCGTATCACCAGGCCACCCGGATAAATTATGTGATCATCTATCAGATACAGTCCTCGATTATGTCCTCGGTCAAGATAAAAAATGCAGAGTAGCGTGTGAAACTTTTGTAAAAGGTAAGAGCAATGAGGCTGGCAGTGTTGTAATTGGTGGAGAAATTACTACCAGTGCTGATTTAAACATTGATGAGCTTATAAGAAAAACCATAGTTGATATCGGATATAACACAAACGAATTAGGCTTCAATGGCAATGAATGTGAAATTATTAAGCTTCTTACAAAACAATCTCCCGACATACAAATGGGCGTTGATCGAGAAGACGAAAAAAAACAAGGCGCTGGTGACCAAGGTCTTATGTTTGGTTATGCTAGCAACGAAACGGATACGCTCATGCCTGCACCTATATACTACTCACACAGACTTGTTGAAAGGCAAACGCAACTTCTGAAAGATAAAGTTGTTTCTTGGCTTAGACCGGATGCAAAAAGTCAAGTGACCTTCCAATATGAAAATGATGTACCAAAATTTATTGATACCATTGTATTGTCTACACAACACAGTGATGAAATAAGTCTAGAAGAGCTAAGAAAGTTTGTGAAAGAAGAGATTATATATAATGTTATTCCAAACAATTTAGTAAATGATAAAACAAAAATTTTTATTAATCCCACAGGAAACTTTGTAGAAGGTGGGCCATTAGGTGACTCTGGGTTAACTGGAAGGAAAATAATTGTCGATACCTATGGGGGAATGGCAAGGCATGGAGGGGGAGCTTTTTCAGGAAAGGATCCATCTAAAGTAGACAGATCCGCTGCATATGCTGCTAGACATATTGCAAAAAATATCGTTGCGGCAGAACTTGCTTCTAGATGTGAAATACAACTTTCATATGCTATTGGAGTTGCAGAGCCTACATCGATTTTAGTAAATACTTTCGGTACTGGCTCTACGTCTGATGAAAAAATATCTAATATGGTAAATGAGGTTTTTGATTTAACCCCATATGGAATTATTACATCATTAGATTTATTAAGTGTTAAATATAGTCCAACCGCTGGATTTGGACATTTTGGAAGAAATGATAATAATTTTACATGGGAACAAACAGATAAGGTTGATATAATTAAATCAGCTATTTAAATTAAGAGGTTAAAATGGAACTAGATAAAGTAAAAAAAATTAAGGATGATTTTAAAGTCGCAGATATGTCATTAGCTGATTTTGGTCATAAAGAAATAAAAATTGCAGAAACAGAAATGCCCGGATTAATGGCTCTAAGAAGTGAATATGGTTCACAAAAACCTCTTAAAGGAACAAGGATAATCGGTTGTCTGCACATGACAATTCAAACAGCTGTTCTCATAGAGACATTGGTAGAATTGGGGGCAGATGTTAGATGGTCATCATGTAATATATTCTCTACACAAGACCATGCTGCTGCTGCGATAGCAGACCAAAATATTCCTGTATTTGCTTGGAAAGGTGAAACCGAAGAGGAGTATATTTGGTGTTTAAAACAATCTATTTGCGGAAACCCAGAATGGAAACCTAACCTTCTTTTAGATGACGGCGGTGATTTAACTAGCATGATTCATAAAGAGTATCCTGACTTAATTGATGATATTAAAGGCGTATCAGAAGAGACTACAACTGGTGTGCTAAGGCTTTACGAGATGGCAACTGATAACTCATTAAAAATGCCTGCAATAAATGTTAATGATTCTGTAACAAAATCAAAATTCGACAATTTATATGGCTGTCGAGAGTCCTTAGTTGATGGTATAAAAAGAGCCACAGATACAATGATTGCTGGTAAGCATTGTCTAGTGTGTGGTTTCGGTGATGTTGGTAAAGGCTCTGCAGAATCACTAAGAGCACTTGGGGCAAAAGTTATGGTCACAGAAATTGATCCAATTTGTGCACTACAGGCATGCATGGAAGGCTACGATGTCGTCACAATCGAGGATAAGATTGGTGATATAGACATATTTGTAACTGCAACAGGCAACTATAATGTAATCAATCATAATCATATGAAAAATATGAAAAGCGGTGCGATAGTTTGTAATATTGGGCACTTCGATAACGAAATTGATGTTGCAAGCTTGAAAAACTACAAATGGGATAATATCAAGCCGCAAGTTGATGAGATAACATTCCCAGATGGTAAGAAAATTGTATTGCTTGCAGAAGGTAGGCTTATAAACCTTGGTTGTGCCACAGGGCACCCTAGTTTTGTAATGTCATGTTCATTTACAAACCAGGTCATGGCTCAAATAGAATTATGGGAAAATCATGAGAACTACACAAACCAAGTATATGTACTTCCAAAGCATTTAGACGAGAAAGTAGCGCTTCTGCATCTTGATAAACTTGATGCTAAGATTACAAGCTTAACTAAAGAACAGGCAGATTATATCGGTGTTGATGTAAAAGGACCGTTTAAAAAGGATACTTATAGATATTAATTAGTACCATACTAATTATGACAAACACAAAACTAGTAAAAAGAGACTTAAAAGTTGTGTGGCATCCTTGCACACAAATGAAAGATCATGAAAATATTCCTATGATACCTATTAAGTCTGGAAAAGGAGTTTGGCTATATGATTTTGATAATAATAAATATTTAGATGCCATAAGCTCCTGGTGGGTTAATATATTTGGTCATTCGAACACATACATTAATCAAAGTATTAAAAGTCAATTATCGCAACTAGAACATGTACTATTAGCTGGTTTTACACATGAGCCTGCTATTAATCTTGCCGAAAATTTAGTAAAAATAACACCAAAAAAGATTACAAAATGTTTTTTTACAGATAATGGATCTTCCTCAATAGATGCTGCTATGAAAATGAGTTATCACTATTGGCAAAATAAAAAAAAGAAGTCAAAATCTAAATTTATTGCTCTATCAAATAGCTATCATGGTGAAACGTTAGGTTCGTTGTCTGTGAGTAATATAGATTTATATAAAAAAACATATGAGAATATATTGAATGATACAATAATTGTTGAATCACCAGATAGCTATAATAAAAAAGAAAATATATCTGAAGAAAAACATGCAGAGATTATGTTTGATAAGATGTATAAAGCAATTAAAGATAATCATAAGAATGTTTGTGCCGTAATAATTGAGCCACTAATCCAATGTGCTGGGTATATGAGGATGTATCACCACAGATATCTAGAATTATTACGAGAAGCTTGCACAAAATATAATATTCATATGATTGCTGATGAAATAGCAGTTGGGTTTGGAAGAACTGGAACAATGTTTGGTTTTGAACAAGCAAAAATTACACCGGATATAATCTGCTTATCTAAAGGTATTACTGGGGGTTATATGACATTATCAACTATTCTTACAACTGATGATATTTATGATGCTTTTTATGGAGAATATGAAAAGCTAAATGCATTTTTACATTCTCATAGTTATACAGCAAATCCAATAGCCTGCTCTGCTGCAAATGCAACATTAAAGCTTTTTGAAAAACAAAACACACTCAAAAAAAATAAAGATTTATCATCATTTATGGGGCAATGTTTTGAATCATTGAAAAATCATCCAAATGTAAGTGAAGTAAGACAAAAAGGAATGGTTTTAGCTATAGAGCTTGTAAAAAATAAGAAAAAAAAGATTTCATATAATTGGAAAGAAAGAAGAGGCATTAAGGCTTACCTTCATGGGCTCAGAAACAATGTCCTCATGAGACCGTTAGGGAATGTAATTTATTTTATGCCGCCGTATGTTATATCAAAAAAACAGATATCTTATGTGTCAGATATTATGAAAGAGGGAGTTGATGAAGCAACGAAATAAAATTCATCGTATTTATATAAATTCAGATTTTTCAGATAATATTCATATCTGCTCTGATGATTTAGCACATAGAATAGCTCATGTTTTGAGGATTGAAAATGATAAAGATATAATTGTTTTTAATTCTAATAAAGAACAGTATCTTTGCTCGGTAGTTAAAGATAACAAAAAAATAAACTTAAAACTTAAAACTAAACTTCTTAATAAAAACTATATAAGCAAAAATATTAATTTTGCTGTTTCTGTTGTAAGTATGAAAATAATGGACTTTATTGTTCAAAAGTGTGTCGAGCTTGGCGTTAAAGACTTCTACCCTGTTTATACAAAAAGAAGCCAATATAATGACGTAAATAAAAAAATTAATCATTGGGAAAAAATTATAATTCATGCTTCTGAACAATGTGGCCGATATGATTTGATGTCTTTGCATTCACCCTCCAACTTAGAGAAATATATTAAAAAAAATAGTTCAGGTCCTAGATATCTGTTACATCAAGATGGGGAATGTTTTGAATATAAAGAGTTAGAAGGAGGAAATATCACACTATTTGTCGGTCCTGAAGGCGGGTTTGATAATAATGAGATAAATATTTTTCAAATAAATGAATGGCAAATGAAAAAGATAAGTGACAATATACTTAGAACTGAGACAGCTTGTATATCTTCACTTGCGCTAGTAGATAATTATGAAAGTTTTTCAAGACATAGTTTATAGTAATAGGAAAAATCATGAAAATATTCATGAAAAAATAATTGATAATCATCACCAAATTGAAGGCTGGTTTAGAAATCAATGGTTAAAATACCCTGCCCCTTTTTATTCATCGATAGATATTCGTAATTCTGGGTTTAAGATATCTCCAGTAGATACAAATTTATTCCCTGCAGGTTTTAACAATTTGAATAAAGATTTTGAATCCTTATATATAACCGCTATTAAACACTCACTGGATATTTTAAAAACTAAAATTGATAAGATACTTATCATTCCAGAAGATCATACAAGAAATTTATTTTATATAGAAAGCCTTAATTACCTATCGACTTTAATAGAGAAAGCTGGGTTTGAGGTGATTGTGTCAAAACCTGACATAAGCAATGATAAATTTAAGAATATAAATTCGATGCTTGAGTATGATGGCTTTGTACCAGATGCTATTTTACTTAATAATGACCTCTCTAATGGTATCCCTTCATTTTTGGATGGTGTAAAACAAGTTATTCTTCCATCAAAAAATATTGGTTGGACAATGCGATCAAAAACTGAACATTTTAATTATTATAGTGATGTTTGTACAAATTTTAGTAATTTACTTGATATTGATTCATGGTTGATAGAGCCTGAGTTCAGAAACTGTGGTGAGATTAATTTTAAAACAAAACAGGGTGAAGATTGTCTGATTTATCATGCTGAAAGATTACTAAGTATAGTCTCAGAAAAGTATAAGAAATATGATATTGATGAAAAACCATATATTATGATAAAGGCTGATTCAGGCACATATGGTATGGGAATAATATCGATAAATGATGTTTCTCAAATAAAGAATCTTAATAGAAAGCAACGGAATAAAATGCTATCTACAAAAGGTAGTATCTTGCCAGATAAAGTCATACTACAAGAAGGGGTTTATTCTTTTGAAGAAACAAAGAATTCAAATAATGTTGCAGAACCTGTAATTTACTCTTTTTCAAATTATTTAATAGGTGGCTTTTATAGAACCCATGAAAACAAGAGAAATAATGAGAGCCTTAACTCGCCAGGAATGATTTTTCAACCTATTCCGCTCAATGATATTTGTATTTCACCAGAACTAACTCTGCCAGCTGACTCACAAATAAATAGATATTATGTATATGGTGTCATAGCAAGACTTGCAATACTCGCAGCAGCAAAAGAACTATTTAACTTAGATTAAAATGTATACCATTGGAATATTAATGGACCCCATTGATTCTGTTAATTTTACTACAGATTCTACTGTAAGTATTATGAAATCTCTTCAAGACAAAGCAAAAATCAAATTAATAATTCCAGACACTCTTCACATAGTGTTGAATAATGTTTATGCAACAGTCTGTAGCATAAGAATAAACTCTTTAAGGGAGAAAAAATATACAATCAAAAAAAAATCAAAAATCAATTTAAACAAACTCGACTGCGTTTTCTTTCGTAAAGATCCTCCGGTAAATCAAGAATATATTACTATACTTCAAATGTTGAAAGAACTTGAGTTTCAAAATACCCTAGTCTTAAACTGTCCCTCAGCTTTATTAAACTTCAATGAAAAAATTCTTGGATATAATCTTTCAAACCCAAAAATACCAACAATTATAGGAAACAACTTTAAAGAGATAAAAAATCTATTAGTTAAATATAATGAGATTGTACTCAAACCAATTAACCTAATGGCTGGTATTGGAATTATTAAAGTAAGAAATACTAAAGAATCAGATCAAATTATCAAAGATTATCTGGAGAAATATAAGATTATAATAGCTCAGAAATTTCTTAGAGTTGTAAAAAATGGCGACAATAGAATTGTAGTTTATAATGGCATTATTGAAGAAAACATATTAACAAGATACCCCCCAAAAGATGATTTTAGGGCTAATATTGCTTGTGGTGGAAGCTATGAAATTAATAGGATTGATAAAAGATACATACCTCTTATTGAGGAGATAGCTTCATTTCTCCAATACCATGGGGTCTTCTTAGCCGGAATAGATATGATTGGTCAGTATGTAACTGAAATCAATATTACATCTCCTACAGGAATACAACAAATTGGAAAAAGGTTATCAATGAAAATAGCAAATCAATTACTAAAGAATATATGTAATTATCATCAGAGTTATGATTGATATGAAAAATAATTTTCTCTTAGGCATTGATTATGGAACAAAGAAAATAGGAATTTCGATAGGACAATTTATAACGAAAAGTTGCCGACCCCTTGACATCATATATGAAGACAGAATTAATGAAATAAAAAATATTATTGCTGAATGGAGCATAGAAAAAATAATTATTGGCTTCCCTGAACATGAAAAGATGGGGTCTATTCATAAAGAAATAAAAGATTTTGCAGCTGAAATAGAAAAATCTGTAGATTCTCATATAGAAATAATATTTCATGATGAAGTCTTTACAAGCGAGTTTGCTAAAGATGAGTTCGCTAGAATGAGAAGTAAGGGTATCACAAAAAAGAGTTCTTCAGATTATGATGATATATCTGCATCTATTATCTTGCAAAGCTGGATTAATGAAAATATGATTGAATAAATGAAAATAAATCATGATATCCAGTTTAAAGATAATAAATTAAAGCACTTCCTTAATATAAAAAACTTGTCAAAATCTCATATAGAAGAGATTATAAATAAGGCTGAAAATTTTCATTCTAATACTGGAATACCTAGCTATACTGGCAAAGTTGTCGCAAGTCTATTTTTTGAACCTAGCACAAGAACAAAAACAACATTTGAGTTAGCCTCAAAGAAGATTTGTGCTGATTTTATAAATATTGATATATCTAATTCATCAACGCTAAAAGGTGAATCTATCCTTGATATGATAAAAACAATTGAGGCAATGAGCTGTCAAATGTTTGTAGTTAGACACTCTGTTACTGGAACAGCCCACTATATTGCGGAATCGGTTAGTGATGATATATCTGTTATCAATGCAGGAGATGGATCAAATGAACATCCAACTCAAGCGATGCTTGATATGTTCACTATAAAGAGACATAAAGGTGCATTTGAAAATTTAAAAGTTTCAATAGTTGGAGACATTCTTCACTCAAGAGTAGCTAAGTCCTTAATATATGCACTCAATATACTATCAACAAAAGAAATAAATATTGTAGGTCCTAATAAATTAATTCCTGATAATTACCAAGAGATGCATGTAAATTACTTCTCTGATATGAATGAAGGAATAAAGGATTCTGATGTAATAATAATGCTTAGGTTACAAAAAGAGAGAATGCATGATGCCCTAATATCAATGGACTCTTACTATGAAGATTATGGCCTAAACCAAACACGTTTAAAACTTGCAAAGAAAGATGTTATTGTGATGCATCCAGGACCAATCAACAGAGGAATAGAAATTGAATCGTCTGTGGCAGATGGTCCAAATTCTGTAATATTGAATCAGGTTTCATATGGTATATCTGTTAGGATGGCAATAATGTCTATACTATTTGATAACAACTGACATGAAAGATGAATATATTAAGAACTATAAATATGTTGTCGAAGTCATAAATAAACATAAGGAAGTTAGAAAGAAAAATATAAAGTTAGTTGTTGTTTCAAAAACTCAAGATTACAAAAAAATTATACAACTAGAAAAGTATGGTCAAAAAGATTTTGGAGAGAATTACTTAGATGAAGCTGAAGAAAAAATTATTAAGATTAGAGATAATTCAATAATTTGGCATTATATTGGCACAATTCAATCAAATAAAATCAGAAAAATATGTAATTATTTTCAATGGATTCATACCATATCTTCTGAAAAACATGCATCTAAAATCAACAAGATATGTAAAGAATTAAATAAAAAAATAAATGTATGTGTACAAATAAATATTGATAAAGAAACAACTAAAGGAGGAATTTTTATAGATGATTACAAGAACCTTGCTTCATCGTTACTTAAAATGAATAACTTAAAATTGCGTGGAATAATGGCAATACCAAACGCTAAAGAATCATGTGATAATGCTTTTGCTAAAATGAAAGATTTATATAATAGCAATAAATATTTAGATACACTGTCAATGGGTATGAGCAAAGATTATATACAAGCGATTGAAAATGACGCCAATTTGCTTAGAATAGGACAACAAATATTTGGAGCTAGAGGCTAGAAAATGGTAAAAGAAATATCTATAATAGGCGCCGGCAATCTCACTAAATCGATTTTATCAGCAATAAGAATAGCTAATAACTCATGTGTTATTAATTTGATTGATATTGATAAAAACAAAAGATTAATAGCAAAAAAGTATAATGCAATTTTCTCTAGTACTTGCTCGAGCATTATATCTAAATCTGACTTAGTTTTTTTATTAGTAAAGCCAAAGGAATATAAAACTGTTCTAAATAATATTAAAAAGGTAATATCTAAAAAGACTATATTAGTGAGCTTTATGGCAGGAATTACACATGATCAGATAAAAAAAAGTTTAGATGAAAATATAACAGTAGTACGCTGTATGACTAATTTAACTGCATCAGAAATTAAACCTTACATTTTCTATTATTCAAAATCTCTTGATTTGAAAAAGACTAAAATGATAAAAGATTTTTTTTCATCATATTCTATATTTAAAAAATGTAGTACTGAGGCGGATATCGATAAACTCACTGCTCTATATGGTAGTGGACCAGCTTATTATATTTACTTTAATAAAATTATGAGAGATTCTTTTATACAAATGGGATACTCTAAAAAACTTTCAAAAGAATATACAGATAATCTATTACATGGTACGGCTAAACTAATAGAGGGAAATACTGATTTAGATAAAATTATAAACGCTATAGCCTCAAAGGGTGGTACAACTGAGGCTGCTTTGAATGATTTTAAAAAAAATAAAGTAAACCAATTAATTACAAAAGGCATATGCCAAGCCTTCAAGAAATCTAAGAATATTCTTAAAAAATAATGACTGCATCTTCATCAATCGTATATTTAATACTAAGTGCATGTCAGTTCATAGTATTGCTTAGATTTTTATGTCAGTCCATGGAAGTGAACTACTATAATCCAGTTACCCAATCAGTTGTAAAGCTTAGTGGTTATCTCGTCAAGCCGATTGAATATTTAGGCATAAACCTAAATAATTACTTACTATTCCTTATTCTATATGCATTTACTTTCCTAAAAATTTACCTGCCACTTCTTGCAAATAACCAAGTATATCCTCTAGATAGCTTGTCTATTATTTCATTTGGTTATTTAATAAGGGATTTATTACACATATATTGGTACTTAATCATCATCTCTGCAATAAAAAGCTGGTTTAGCGTATTTGTAAATCATCCTATTTTTGGCCTCATAGATGAATTATGTCAACCTCTATATGCTTATGTAAGAACAGTCATCCCCTCAATTTCTGGAATTGATTTTTCTCCAGTTGTAATATTAATTATATTACAAACTTTAGAAATAGTTTTTGTCCCAAGAATTTTTAATCTAACGAGTATGTTATAAATTGAATATTGTCAAAGAAAATAGTCTACAGATAGCAGAACCTTTAAAGCTTAAATCAGGTAAGGTTTTGAGCAAATATAAACTAATGTATGAGACATATGGAGAACTCAATCATAAAAAAAATAATGCTGTATTAGTATGCCATGCATTATCAGGAAACCACCATGTAGCTGGATATCACGAAGGTGATGAAAAAGCTGGTTGGTGGGATAATATGATAGGTCCAGGAAAGCCAATTGATACGGATAAATTATATGTTGTATGTATGAATAACCTGGGTGGATGCCATGGAACAACAGGGCCTGCTAGTATTAATGCTGAAACACAATCAGAGTATGGATTTGATTTTCCAATAATTACTGTGCAAGACTGGGTTAATAGTCAAAAAATGTTGATGGAAAATCTTAATATAAATAAATGGAAATTTATTATTGGAGGAAGTCTTGGAGGTATGCAAGCATTTCAATGGGCTTTAGATTATCCAAAACTTGTTGATAATGCTATTGTCATTGCAGCTGCTCCTAAATTAACTGCTCAAAACATAGCATTCAATGAAGTTGCAAGACAAGCAATAATGAGTGATCCTGACTGGTGCAATGGTGATTATATAAAAAATAATAAAGTGCCTAAAAGAGGATTAGCACTAGCTAGAATGTTAGGTCACATTACATATTTATCAGATAAGTCTATGGCAAAAAAATTTGGGCGTGATCTTAAACAAGAAAAATTTAATTTTAATTTTGATGTTGAGTTTCAAATTGAAAGTTACTTACGGTATCAAGGTGAGAAGTTTGTAAATTCATTTGATGCAAATACTTACCTTTTAATGACAAAAGCGCTTGATTATTATGACCCGGTAAATGAGAAGGATTTTAAAGAGAGAATTAAATTAGTAATGTCTAAGTTTTTGATTATATCTTTTACATCAGATTGGAGGTTTCCACCTCAAAGATCGGAGGAAATAGTAAAATTATTGATAAAATATAATAAAAAGGTTTCCTATACATGTATAGAATCAGATGGTGGACATGATGCTTTTTTAATGGCAAATGATAAATACTTCGAAGTAATAAGAACATATATTGAGACAAATAGAGATGCCTAGAAAAGATTTTAAATTAATCTCCGATTGGGTCAAGCCAGACTCTAGTGTACTAGATCTTGGATGTGGAGATGGTAGTTTACTTAAGCTTCTTATTGAAAAAAGAAATATTACAGGTTATGGAATAGATACATCAGTAGAAAAAATTATAAAATCTCTTGATAATAAAATAAACGTAATTAATACAAATATTAATCATAAGTTAGATTATTTTTCTGATAATAGTTTTAATTACGTTATCCTTGCTCAATCCTTACAAGTAGTTCAAAATCCTGTTGAGTTAATTAAAGAAATGCTAAGAGTTGGAGATCAAGCAATAATTTCATTTCCTAACATGGGTTATTGGAGATCTAGATTATATCTTTTTTTCAAAGGGAGAATGCCAATCACCGATGAACTTCCCCACAGCTGGCACTCTACACCTAATATTCACTTGTGCACTATTAGAGATTTCAAGGAGATGTGCCATATGAATAATTTCACAATTATTGAGGAGGTTATCAATAACAATAGCAGTATATCATCTAACTATTTTAGTAATATACTTGGGGAGTCTGCAATCTTTAGAATTAAGTGATTCTATCATTTTTTAAATTTATAAAATCTTTGTGCTTAACATAAATAAGGTCACAAACTTTTCTAATCGTATAATCCTCATATTTATCAATTTTCGAATCTGTAAATGCAATGTCCCACATAAAGCCTATAATCGCTAACTTCTCCTCATAGCTGCACTCTTTATTAATAATATCAGTCCACTCAAAAAGAGAAGTCATACTGTTATGACTATCATTACTTACATGGAATATATTACCTAACTCATCAGCTGATAGATTAAACTTTTTCTGTATGAGATTTTTTATTTTTTCCTGTTCATCTGTATCAAAATCATCATCACTTTTAGATACTTCAATTAAGAGTATACATGTAGCTAGTTGCAATTTGTGGTTGGCATCAGTTTCTTCACCAGGTGATACTCCTGATTTACTAAATAGTTTTTCGAGAAAGTTCAACTTTTAATTAAATGTCTGTTTTAGTGAATATTGACCGCTGTTATCATACTCATAGAAAAAAATATCAACAAAAGGATGATCCACTGGATCGATATTTTGATCGGTTGTTAAGTTACACTCTGCGACATATGTTTCATTACCTTGACCGTGGACTAGTACGTGATACCAAGGTTTGTTCTTGTCTGGTTTAGATTTAGCGACAGACTCGTACCATTCATCTGTTCCTTGAAAATTAGGATCAGCATCAACTATTACACCTCTGTATTTAAACTTAGAATGATAGACAATTTGTCCTAAACTGAATTTGGCATTTTTGGGTGAAAGTTCTGACATATATTTATTATAAACCTAAACAATAATTTTTCAATTTATGATTGTATTATTGCTAACTATTTATATAAAAAAGTAACATTTATTCTACGGTTTATATAACTATCCTTAAAACTAATGTCGTCTGTTGCGTGATAGAGCTTAGAATCAAATATGACGGCTCTGTTAGCATTATATGAGATTTTTATTGAATCAGTGTTTTTGATTTCTTTTTCCATTTTCGGTATGTGTGATAATGAATTAAAATCCGCAAATTTTGTACCTGCAGCAGGTTTTTTCTTCCAAATAATCAATCCTCCAGTTTCCTTATTTAAATTTGCCGTATCATCTGTTATCCAAAAGTTAACATTCACTTTTGCATCATCTGCATGGATTGAAATTCCATCTTGTTTACTATCATATTTAAATGCCCATGCTTGAGAGAGGTTATAATTTTTAAATATTTTAGGGAAAGATTTGCTCAATTCCTTGCTTAACTCTAATATTGCCCTATTTGCCATTCCCTTTCCTAAAAAAGCACCAATATATCCTCTTGGATATGGATATTTAAAAATGTTAGCGCATCTAAAATATCTATTCAAATCTATTAAAAATTCTTGATTGAGAAAATCGTCTATAACTACGACTTCGGGTTTAGATTCACTGTATATTTTTTCATGTGTATCAATATCAAGGTTTTTATTAAGATAGCTTTGTCTAACTTTTGGTGCTTTGTTGTATCTTATTTTATGAAGTGAAGATATAAATTCATAATCTTCATCTGAGTAATCGGTATTGTTTTTATTATATAATCTCTTGAGTGAATCATAAAAAATTTGAGTTATCTTTACATTCCTAATTCCATCAGAATCAGAATCGATATGTGTAATCTGTTCATATTCATGTTTAATTATATTTTTTAGAATATTTTTATTCTTTAATTCCTTGAGTGTATTGATATGCGGTAGCATATTAGATATTAAATTCTCTGCTTCCTTAAAGGACTTGAGAGATTCATCAAATTTATCAAGATGAAGATAACAAAGTGCACTAAGCGCTTTATAAGAATGTTCACTTTCCATTCCTAATTCACGTGCGTATTTCTCATACTTTATGTTGTACTTTGAATCCTTAGTATTATCTATTTTAGTGTATAAGATTTCTATAATTCTAAGTAAGATATTACCTTTATCAGAACCGAGATTAGATGCTGTTTCTAATACTTCTAGAGCATCATTGTCTTTATTCTGCGATAAAAAACAGTTTGCAAGATTTTTATAGGTATTTACAAATGTCTTATCTAAAGCTATAGCTTCAAGTAATAATTTTTCGCACTCACTATATGCTTTCAGATTTCTATATGCTATTGCAAAATTATTGAGAAGTTCGCATGTAACTGGCCCTAATGAGTATGCTTTAGAAAAATATTCGATGGATTTTGCATATTTATTACTCTGTGAAAGAATTAATGCGTGTAGGTGATTTGCATCAAAATCATTTGGATTTTTTTTTAGAATATTTTGATATATCTTATCAGCATCACTTAGCTTGCCCATGTTGTGATACGAAAGCGCTTCATTTATCAGTTTTTCTTTATTTAGTTGTTTCATATGCTTATATGTGGCCAGGGACAGAATCGAACTGCCGACACGAGGATTTTCAGTCCAC
>CETQ01278692.1_pt1 | contig 16348 bp, 13 predicted proteins | sample 531261 | NCBI WGS metagenome assembly CETQ01 (sample SAMEA2622376, study PRJEB7988) | marine metagenome | biome: marine biome (ENVO:00000447); feature: surface water layer (ENVO:00002042); material: "saline water (ENVO:00002010), including plankton (ENVO:xxxxxxxx)" | depth 5 m
TGTTACCGCCGTGAAAGGGCGGTGTCCTAGGCCTCTAGACGATGGGGACGTCTCAATCAAGGAGCGCGAATTCTATTGAGGCTTTTATAGGTCGTCAAGCCCTCTATGTAAGATTTTTCCGACTACACTAAACATAGTGGTACAAATACCGGGCATCAGGGGCTCAACTAACACTATGTCTACACTCATGCTTGTCATTCTGGCGGTCTTAACTGCGGCCTGTGCCGTCGGTGCTCTGTGGTTTATGCGCTGGCAGGAGCAGAAACGCCTGGAACGGGCAAGAATGGCGGTAGAGCATGCGGATCGTATGGGGGAGCTCAGCCTCATCGGTGAAACTCTGGCCCCCTGGCTGAGCCAGAGCTGCAAGCAGTTTCTCGCCCATCAGATCCAGCATCATGCATCCCGGCTGCAGCACCTCGGCATCAAGGCCGATCAGCGCAGTAAGCGCGCACTGGAACATGCTGCGCAATGGCTGCAGGCCAGTAAACCCGCGCACCGCAAACTGCCGGCACAAAGTAAGCAGGCTCAGGAATTCCGCAACCTGCTGACCCTGTTGATTGAGTACATACGTGCCGAATACAAAAAACGCGAGATCAGCGCCACCGAAGCGCGGCCCCTGTTGACGGAAGCCAAGACGCTGAATATAAAAATTGCGGTGGCCGTGTTTGAGAGCAAGGCAGCAGCGGCGGAGAACTTAAATAACCACAGTCAGGCACTTCACTATCTGAAGAAAGCGGTGACGGCCCTGCAATCCATGAAAGAGATGCCGGGCGAATTGACGGATATCCTGAACGATCTGCAGGAACGCCAGCAACAACAGCTGACGCAACTGCAGAGCGGCAATGTCAGTAACCGGCTGGAATCCGCGGCGGAAAAACTGGCCGAAGACGACGACTCATGGAAGAAAAAACACTTCTGACGAGCCGGATCACCTAGGCCTGATCCAGCTGTTCGATCAGGGCGCTGAGTTCCTCTTTGATCTGCTCGCCCTGTGCAATGTCCAGCCCGGTGCGGCAGAGAATCTCCGCCGGCACTTTACTGGCCTGCTCACGCAGTTTCAGGCCGGCTTCCGTGAGGTTCACCTGCACTACCCGCTCATCCTGCGAAGAACGTCCGCGAACGACCAGGCCATTAACTTCCATACGCTTGAGCAATGGTGTCAGCGTGCCGGTATCCAGTAACAGCTTTTCACACAGAAATTTCACCGGCACCGGCAGACTGCCCTCCTCCTCTGCCTGCCAGAGCACCAGCAGCGCCAGATATTGCGGGTAGGTCAGTCCCAGTGCTTTCAGCAGCGGCTGATAAGCCTGAGTAATCAGGCGTGATAAGGTATAAACGCTGAAGCACAGCTGATTATCCAGGTGCAGTTCCGGGTATTCTTTTGCCAAACGTCAGTCTCCGGCGAGTAATGTCTCAATATCCGCCATTAATTTTTCCGGCTTGGTGGTGGGCGCGTAACGCTTCACGACTTCGCCTTTGCGGTTGATCAGGAACTTGGTGAAGTTCCATTTGATGGCTTTGCTGCCGAGTACCCCGGGAGCAGCCTGTTTCAGCTCATTATACAGCGGGGCAGCACCATCGCCATTCACTTCTGTTTTGGCAAACATCGGAAAGCTGACGCCATAGTTTTTCTGACAGAAAGCACCGATGGTGTCGTTATCGCCTTTTTCCTGATGCCCGAACTGATTGCAGGGAAAGCCCAACACCACCAGGCCCTGATCTTTGTACTGGCTGAACAGCTTTTCCAGCCCTTCATACTGATAGGTAAACCCGCACTCACTGGCAGTATTGACGATCAGGACTACCTGCCCCAGGTATTCACTGAGGTCCTGTTGTTGTCCATTCAGAAGTGGCATGGTGTGGTTGAGTACTGACATAGCGACGCTCCGGCTGTTTTTATACTAGGCAATTATATTGTCTGCAATATAACCTGCCTGACGAAAAAGACAACCCGGGCGCTACCGCCATGCCAGGCGGCTGGGTGGAATCCGGCTCAGGCCGGATCATCCTCCGGCTCAGGCTTCAGGTTAAGTGAGGCCGAATTAATGCAGTAGCGCAGGCCGGTTTCGTCCTGAGGACCATCCGGAAAGACGTGGCCCAGATGGGCATCACACTTATGGCAACGCACTTCGGTACGCACCATAAAGTGGCTGGTGTCCGTGTACTCATCAATCGCTTCTTCATTCAACGGCTTAAAAAAGCTTGGCCAGCCACAACCGGAATCGTATTTGGTATCGGACAAAAACAGCGGTTCACCACAGCACACACAGTGATACACCCCTTTGTCTTTAGTGTTCCAGTAGCGCCCGGTAAAGGCGCGTTCCGTGCCGGCTTCGCGGGTAATATGATAGGTTTCCGGGTCCAGTTCCGCGGCCCACTCGGCGTCTGTTTTTTCAACTTTCTTCATAAGGTATCTCTTCAGCCTCTGCGTGACTGTTTGCCGTATATTGTGCGTCGGGTTGTTTCGCAACGCAGCGCTTCCGGACTTTCAGAGCTAAGCTCTGAAGAGTATCATGCCCTCTTTTCCTTTCAATACAGGCAGTAAGGTCCCATGCAGGAAATTCTTAAATCCAACAAACTGGCGAATGTGTTTTACGATCTGCGTGGGCCGGTTCTGCAGGCGGCCAAGCGAATGGAAGATGAAGGGCACCGTATTCTTAAACTGAACATCGGTAACCCGAAACCTTTTGGTCTGGATGCGCCGGAAGAGATTATTCAGGACGTCATTTATAACCTGCCGGATTCCGAAGGTTATCAGGATTCCAAAGGCCTGTTCTCTGCCCGTAAAGCCATTATGCAATACGCTCAGCAGAAGAATATTCCCAACGTCGGTATTGAAGATATTATTCTCGGCAACGGCGTCAGTGAACTGATCGTGGCCAGCATGCAGGGCCTGCTGAACAATGGTGATGAAGTGCTGGTACCGGCGCCCGATTACCCGCTGTGGACCGGGGCCGTTGCCCTGTCCGGCGGCCGCCCGGTGCATTACACCTGTGATGAAGGCGCAGGCTGGATGCCGGACATCGATGATATGCGCAGCAAAATCACCGAAAAGACCCGCGCCCTGGTGTTAATTAACCCCAACAACCCGACTGGCGCCGTGTATCCGGAAGAAGTTCTGCTGCAGATGCTGGAAATCGCCCGGCAGAACGATCTGATCGTCTTTTCTGATGAGATTTACGACAAAATTCTGTTCGACGGCGTTGAGCACACTTCCACAGCCTCACTGGCCGATGACCTGCTCATCATCACCTTTAATGGCCTGTCGAAAAATTACCGTCTGGCCGGTTTCCGTTCCGGCTGGATGATTATCAGTGGTGCCAAACACCTGGCCCGGGATTATATCGAAGGCCTGGAAATGCTGGCGCAGATGCGCCTGTGCGCCAACGTGCCAGCCATGTACGCCATTCAGACGGCACTGGGCGGATATCAGAGTATTAACGACCTGGTACAGCCGGAAGGCCGCATCTGGCAACAGCGCAATATTGCCTATGAAATGCTGAATGAAATGCCGGGCGTCAGCTGCACCAAACCCCAGGGCGCGCTGTACTGCTTCCCCAAAGTGGATCTGAAAAAATTCAATATCCGCAATGACGAACGTATGGTGCTCGACTTACTGGAACAGCAACGCATTCTCGTGGTGCATGGCACCGCATTTAACTGGCCATATCCGGATCATTTCCGCGTAGTGTTCCTGCCGCGTCCGGAAGATCTGGATCTGGCAATGGAGAAAATGCATCGCTTTTTCTCCGGTTATAAACAGGCCTGACGGACGCTTATGCTGGATGTCCATATTGATGATTTTTACATGGATGTGGCGGCCACTCTGCTGAGTGGCTTCCGTCATTTTCCGCGCACCCAGACGCTGTTTATTGAAGACATCAGCGGACCCGATACCATGGATGAATTTGGCCTGCACAGTCCACGCCATCTGGCAGCGTTGGGCACGGTTCAGTGGTTGCAGGAGGAAGGCTTTATCCGCTTCAGCAATCTCAGCCGGCAGGAATCCGTGGATGATTTTGTCCTCACCAGCAAAGCCTTTACCTGCCTGATTGCCATGGCAGAACCTCAGTCTCTGAAAGGCCACACCGTGGGTGAATTTGATGCCGATAACACCCCGGTATTTCAGTTGCTGGAATTTGCCCGTCTGCAGGAAGATTCGCTGTGGACCGGCGAGTTGGTGCGGCGTTATTTTCTGACGGACGGAGCATAAAAAAGGCCGCTTATACGCGACCTTTCTGCGGTGACTCGCCTGCCGGCAGCCCTTCCCTTTTATTTCACCCGCACATCAAAGCCTGCCGCCGACAGCGTGGTATTCATATCATGGCATTTAGCCGGCACCCCGACCTTCAGCGTAGGAATATCACGGCGCAGCGGATAGTCTTTGCGCAGCTGGTCAAAGGTCGCCCGCAAGTCGTCAGCATGGCGCATGGCCGTGCGCATCACACCATCATCCACGCGGATTTCATAAGCCGCACGGATTGCCGTACGCAGCGCCTGATATAAAGGTACCTGATCGGAAAAATTCACCCGCTTCACGCCGGGCTCGGGTAAAAATTGTGCCAGCTTGCGACGGATCGGCAGGCCGAAATATTCGCACAGGCCCTGGTAAACGAACTCGGTACCGCGCATTTTGCCGTCCAGTGAATAACCGGCGATATGCGGCGTGGCCAGCATGCAGCGACGTAACAGAGCCAGATCAAGATGGGGCTCGTTCTCCCACACATCCAGAATGGCTTCAAAATCGAGATTGTTCTGCATATGGGCCAGCAACGCGGCGTTATCCACCACGGCACCGCGGCTGCTGTTAATCAGACAGGCATCCGGTTTCATCTGCTGCAGGCGGGCTTCATCAATCAGATGATACGTCGCATGTTCGCCTTCCCGGGTGAGCGGCGTGTGCAGGGTAACCACATCCGCACTGAGTGCTTCGTCCAGCGATACCAGTGCGCCAGCTTCCTCTTCGTCGCGGAAGGGGTCCACGGCCAGTACCCGGGTGCCCAGTGCTTCCAGCCGGGTGCGCAGTAATGAACCGACATTACCGATGCCAACGATCCCCACACTGAGATCATTAAAGCCCATGCCGCGCTGATCCAGCAGTACACTGACAGCGCTTAATACATAATCCACCACTGCCTGAGCATTACAGCCCGGTGCACTCTGAAAACCAATATTGCGCTCTTTCAGGTAATCCAGATCAATGTGGTCGGTGCCTATGGTGGCCGTCCCCACAAAACGTACCGCAGAACCATCCAGCAGCGCCTGATTCACTTTGGTGACTGAACGCACCAACAGGATATCGGCGTCCGCCAGATCCTCAGGCTGCATGGTGCGCCCTTCAACCCGGTGGATATCGCCAATTTCGGCAAAGAATTCGTTAACAAGCGGGATATTTTCGTCGGCAACAATGCGCACTGGCGTGTACCTGATGATGGATAAGCGGCCATTTTGGCAATTGTCACCGCCGATGACAATTGCCTCAGGTTGTTAAAGGTGTGATCCGATGATCCTGATCAGGCCAATTCAAGGCTCACAGTCACGCCATTGAGCGCCGCATTGCCGCTCAGCGCGTCTACCTGGCAGTCATCGGTGAGTTCATTACAGTTAACCCCGGGAGCAGACGCCGCCACCTGCAACCGCGCATCCGCCTGATGATGCCCCCAGCCATGAGGCAGACTGACCACGCCCGGCATCAGATCCGCGGTGATTTCTGCATCTGCCACCAGTTCACCTACCCGCGACCGTATCCGCACCTGTGCTCCCTCTGAAATACCGGCCTGCTCAGCATCCTGCGGATTGAGCATTAAGGTACAGCGGTTTTTCCCTTTGATCAGACGCTGACTGTTATGCAGCCAGGAATTATTGCAGCGGATATGGCGGCGGCCAATCAGGGTGAATTCCCCATGGCCCGGCACAGGCGGTGAAAGCGCAAGATTATTCACTGCCTGACAGTAGACTTCCGGCGTCAGTTGCACACGTTTGTCCTTATGGAACAGACGCTGCGGCATGCAGGGCTGCAGCTCGCCCAGGTCCAGACCGTGCGGAGATTTTTTTAACTTCTCCAGCGTCATCCGGTAAGGGCCGGATTTCAGTAATGTATTTAATATGCCGGACGGTTTCAGCAACCCCATCATGGTGTACATAAAGCGGTTTTCCAGACGCTTACCAAAACTGCCCCGATTGAGTTTTTTCGCCAGCGTGAGCAGGATTTGCCAGTCCTCGCGCACACTGTCTTTGCCCCATCGGCTGCGCTTGTATAAGGGTGGCGAATATTTGGCCACGTTGCGTACCGCCAGCAGATTGAAAATCAGATCGTAATGATCGCGTTCCAGCGGACTGCAGGGCGGCAGAATAATATCGGCATGGCGGCTGGTTTCGTTGATAAACATATCCACCGACACCATAAAATCCAGTGATTCAAAGGCACGGCTCAGCTGACCACTGTTGGGCGTCGACAGCAGAGGATTACCCGCCACCGTCAACATGGCTTTGATCTGCCCTTCGCCCGGCGTCAGAATTTCTTCGGCCATCACAGACACGGGTAATTCACCACCAAACTCCGGCAGGCCACGTACCCGGCTGCGGTATTTATCATAGTGGCCACGTTCGCCCTGCGCCGCGGTAACTTTCAGCAGATCCACCGCCGGGCGGGTAAACATAGCGCCGCCAGCACGGTCGAAATTACCGCTGACAATATTCAGTACATTAATCAGCCACTGGCATAACGCCCCGTGCGCCTGCACTGAAACGCCCATACGGCCGTAACACACGGCCGATTCTGCCGTCAGCCAGCTATTGGCCAGCTCACGCACCTGTTCGGCAGCAATGCCGGTGACAGCCTCTGTGTTTTCCGGTTTAAATTCTGCACACAGCGGCGCCAACGGTGCGCTGTCGATGTATTCCGGCAACGACGGCAGACGCTCAGATAATTCGTGCGTGAAGACATAAAGCAGTGACAACAACAGATAAACATCCTGCCCGGGACGCACAAACCAGTGTTCATCGGCCACGCCGGCGGTTTCCGTTTTGCGCGGGTCAATCACCAGAATGCGCCCGCCCCGTTCGCGGATACTCTTCAGCCGGTTTTTAATATCCGGTGCGGTCATCAGGCTGCCATTGGACGCCAGTGGATTACCGCCCATCACGATCAGAAAATCCGTACGGTCAATATCCGGCACAGGAATCTGCAGCTGATGGCCAAACATAAAATAACTGGCCATATGGTGCGGCAGCTGATCCACCGAGGTGGCGGAAAATTTATTACGTGAGCCGATGGCACGCAGCAACATAGGGCCAAACAATAAGTTGCCATAGTTATGCACATTCGGATTGCCGAGATAGCTGCCGACGGCATCACGGCCGTGGGCTTCCTGCACCCGTTGCAGCCCTTCTGCCGCTTCCGTTATGGCCTGTTGCCAGGAAATAGCTTGCCAGCCGGATGAGGTTTTCTTCAGCGGCTGCCGCAGGCGGTCTTCATCGTTATGGAGATCCTGCAATGCGGTGGCTTTCGGGCAGATATAACCGCGGCTGAAAGGATCATCCGGATCACCTTTGATCGACAGAATGTCGCCCTGTGGCGATTGTTGAATGCGGATGCCACAGGTGGCCTCACACAGGCTGCAGGTACGTAGGTGTGTTTTGCTGGTCATACAGTCCCTCTGGCTCTGCCTCTTGGCCGCTGATTCCTGGCTACTGAACAGCGGCTTTGGCCGGATTTATTCTTTCGACTGACTATACCGGTAACCGGATGGCAACAGGCACGCCTTATGTGCCAAAAAACGCCGGATCGGTCACCTTGCCCTTATCCCCCCTCGCTATTCAGAGAAGCACATAAGTCAGTCTGGCCCATCAATCAGGCAGCCACAGAACGGCAGCTATTGGCGGTAAATTGGCGGTAATACGGGAAACTCACTCTTGATAACCTGAAAAAATATCAGGCATCACAACCATCAATTTCATGAATGACGCATATCAGGGGGACTAATGATCCTCGAGGCGATAATTCCGGTATACTTGCGGCCTCCATAGGTGGGTAGTCCGGTTTCAGAGAGGCTGATCGTCTTTTTAACAACCTATCTGCCGAAGAAATAAACAATTGGCACTTGATCACAACGAAATCTACCCCCTCGTTGTTGAACTATAGTGCTGATACACCGCTAACAAGGCTTTGAGAGGGTCGCTAATGAGTCTGTATTCAGAATACCTGGAAGAAATTGAGGTTCGCAAAAAGGAACTGGGTCTACACCCAAAACCAATCGATAGCGCAGAACTGCTGTCTGAAATCATTGCCCAGATCAAAGATACCGGCAATGCCGAGCGCGAAGCCTCTCTGAACTTCTTTATCTACAACACTCTTCCAGGTACCACTCCTGCTGCAGGCGTTAAAGCTAAGTTTCTGAAAGATATCGTAACCGGTGCCGAAACCGTTGCCGAAATCTCTCCGGAATTCGCGTTAGAGCAACTGTCTCACATGAAGGGTGGCCCTTCTGTCGAAGCCCTGCTGGACATCGCCCTGTCTGACGATGCGAACGCTAAAGCTGCCGGTGAAGTTCTGAAAACTCAGGTATTCCTGTACGAAGCCGACACTGAGCGCTTGGAAGCTGCCTACAAAGAAGGCAACGCCATCGCCAAAGACATTCTGCAAAGCTACGCAAACGCTGAGTTCTTCACCAAGCTGGACGATATCCCGGAAAAAATTAAGGTCATCACCTACATCGCTGCTGAAGGTGATATCTCGACTGACCTGCTGTCGCCGGGCAACCAATCTCACTCCCGTGCTGACCGTGAACTGCACGGCCTGTGCATGATTTCCCCTGAAGCTCAGCAGGAAATCAAAAAAATGGGCGAAGAAAACCCGGACGCCAAAGTGATGCTGATCGCTGAGAAAGGCACCATGGGTGTGGGTTCTTCCCGTATGTCTGGTGTGAACAACGTGGCACTGTGGGCCGGTGAAAAAACCTCGCCATACATCCCGTTCATCAACAACCGCCCTGTGGTTGCCGGTACTAACGGTATCGCACCCATCTTCCTGACCACCGTTGGCGTAACCGGCGGTATCGGTCTGGACCTGAAAAACTGGGTACAGAAAAAAGACGCTAACGGCGACATCGTACGTGACGCCAACGGCGATCCGGTACTGGAAGAAGCCTACTCGGTTAAGACCGGCACCGTTCTGACCATCGACACCAAAGCCAAGAAGCTGCTCGACAGCGAAGGCAATGTGCTGACCGACGTATCTTCCGCTTTCACCCCACAAAAAGTGGAATTCATGAAAGCCGGCGGTTCTTACGCGGTTACTTTCGGCAAGCAGCTGCAGACCTTCGCTGCTAAAACTCTGGGTATTGAAGCACCGGCTGTTTACGCGCCTTCCAAAGAAATCTCTATCGAAGGCCAGGGCCTGACCGCTGTTGAGAAGATCTTCAACCGTAACGCGGTTGGTGTTAACTCCAAGACACCACTGCACACAGGTTCAGACGTTCGCGTTAAAGTGAACATTGTGGGTTCTCAGGACACGACTGGCCCTATGACCACTCAGGAACTGGAAGCCATGGCGGCTTCTACCATCTCGCCAAGCGTTGATGGTGCATTCCAGTCTGGTTGTCACACAGCGTCTGTATGGGATAACAAAGCCAAGGCCAACACGCCTAAGCTGATGGCATTTATGAACGCGTTCGGTGTGATCACTGCCCGTGATCCTAAGGGTGTTTACCCTCCAATGACCGACGTAATCCACAAAGTACTGAACGACATTACTGTGGACGACCGTGCCATCATTATCGGTGGTGACTCTCACACCCGTATGTCTAAAGGTGTCGCCTTCGGTGCGGACTCCGGTACGGTTGCTGTTGCACTGGCCACCGGTGAAGCTGCTATGCCGATCCCGGAATCTGTGAAAGTAACCTTCAAAGGCAACATGAAGCCGCACATGGACTTCCGTGACATCGTACACGCTACCCAGGCGCAGATGCTGAAGCAGTTCAACGGCGAAAACGTGTTCCAGGGTCGTGTCATCGAAGTACAGATCGGTACTCTGCTGGCTGACCAGGCCTTCACCTTCACCGACTGGACTGCAGAAATGAAAGCGAAAGCGTCTATCTGTATTTCTACCGATGAAACCCTGATCCAGTCTCTGGAACTGGCTAAGTCCCGTATCCAGATCATGATCAACAAAGGCATGGACAACGAAGCTGGCATGCTGCAGAAGCTGATCGGCCTGGCTGACAAGCGTATCGAAGAAGTTAAATCAGGCGAAGCGCCTGCGCTGGCTCCGGACGACAACGCTAAATACTACGCAGAAGTTGTGGTTGATCTGGACGCAATCGACGAACCAATGATTGCTGACCCGGACGTAAACAACGAAGACGTATCCAAGCGTTACACCCACGACGTGATCCGTCCGACTTCTTACTACGATGGCCGTCAGGTTGACCTGGGCTTCGTTGGTTCCTGTATGGTTCACAAAGGTGACATGCAGATCATCGCTGCCATGCTGCGTAACCTGGAGAAGAACGGTCCTATCACCTTTAAGGCTCCACTGGTTGTAGCGCCACCAACGTACAACATCGTTGACGAGCTGAAAGCCGAAGGCGACTGGGACATTCTGGCGAAATACGCCGGCTTCATCTTTGATGATACAAATCCAAAAGAAGCGGCCCGTACCAAGTACGAAAACAAACTGTACCTGGAACGCCCTGGATGTAACCTGTGTATGGGTAACCAGGAAAAAGCAGAACCCGGTGACACCGTACTGGCGACCTCTACCCGTCTGTTCCAGGGCCGTGTTGTAGAAGACAGCGCAGAGAAGAAAGGTGAATCTCTGCTGGGTTCTACCCCAATGGTTGTTCTGTCTACTATCCTGGGTCGCTTCCCGACTCTGGAAGAGTACAAAGCAGCGGTTGAAGGTATCAACCTGACTTCTTTTGCTCCACCGTCTGAAGACCTGGCTCGCCCAGCGATTCCTCTGAAAGCTGTTTGAGACGTACAGGATGTACTCGCCGAAGTTGTTCTACAACTCTCGGCATTTCCTACATCCATGTAAGTCATGCCGCGAAGGACATGGATGTCCGGGAGTGGCGATGCTTTTGAGGGAATTAGCCCACTGCCCTGACCTTCAGGCTCAGGCAGCGGGCTAAGCAAATAAAAAACCGGCACTCGTGAGAGGAGCCGGTTTTTTTGTGTCGATCAGAACGTCAGGTATTTTTCGGTGGATTAAAAATCAGACCCTAATTTGCCTATTGCTGACAAATCGAGTAATAGTTAATCTATTACCAACTTTATAGGGAAAATAGTCTATCCATGGGAAAAATTGATCTAGCCATCACGGAATATTCTGAGTGGGTAGTACGTAACTCCCTCTATTGGATGAGTTCACTTACAGAATGGAATTTAACAAAGTCAGATACTCATTGGTCTATTCACTTTCTTGCTTTGTCGGATGAGCTAGAGTGCGAGTTTCATCGCTTACTGAACGATTACTCGCTCAGAGAACAGTTGATGAAGTCGACGCAAGAAGCGAGAGATGACATTGCCAGTGCTGTTCTGAGAAGTATCGCGGCCAGGCTTTCGGCATGAGGCTCCTACCTTTCAACTTCGAGCCCATCAGCGTAGATACCGTGTTCATTAGTAACACCGGTGGATTTTCAGAGTCTTTGAGCCGTGAGTCGTTGACGGAGTTAATTTTCAAAGGATCATCATCAGACGACGATCTAAATCAAAGGCTCCTCTCGAAGCTATTCATAGCGGACACCACAAGCTACGCAACAGCCGAGCTGGCACTAGCATCCAGTACAAGCAAGAAGCTGACATCAGAGCTTCACTTCAATCCCATATTTATGATCGTACCAACTCTTCGGTGCGACCATACATGCTCCTATTGCCAAGTCAGTCGTGCCAATGAAGACGCACGTGGATTTGACTTAGATGTAGCACTCATCCCTAAAATCATCTCACAAATAAAAGCCCTAGGCAGACCACCTTACAAGATCGAGCTTCAAGGCGGCGAGCCCCTGCTGTGCTTCGATACAATTGAAAAGATTTACTTCAATGCAGAGAGAATACTAGGTGATGACTCATTTGAATTGGTGATAGCCACAACCCTATCACTACTGAATGACGACATCTTAGCGTGGGCAAAATGCAGAAACGTCCATTTCTCTACGTCTCTAGATGGAACAGAAATCGTCCATAACAAGAATCGAATTCTATCGACAAACGACTCTTACCTTCGCCTGAAGAAAGGCATCGAGTTAGTTCAAACAACAACCGGCAAAGATAGAGTGTCGACTGTAACAACGGTGACAGGAGAGCTACTAAAAGCTCCTGAAGACATCCTACAAGCACATTGTGATCTAGGCCTTCCGAATCTATTTGTACGGCCTATAAGTCCATACGGGTTCGCTAAAAAGGACCAGGACAGCGAATACTCTATCGCTCAGTACATGACTTTCTATGAGAGGCTATTCGATGCGATTTTAGAGCTCTGGAAAAGTGGAAAATCAGTCATCGAGCACTCGGCAGCAACTCACATCAAAAGAGTCTTCAACCCAGGTTTCAATAGCTACGCAGATTTGAAGTCACCAAGCGGTGTATTGCTTAATAGCTTCCTCTTTAACTACGACGGAAGGATCTACGGAAGCGATGAATTGCGTATGCTTCAGCGAATCTACAAGGATCAAGACTTCTCACTAGGCCATATAGAGGCCCCTGAAGTCACTAAAACCCTGTACTCACAGATAATCTCGAACTCATTCAATCAAGTGCTGCCTGGCTGCAACACTTGCGCTTACCAGCCATTTTGCGGGGCAGATCCTTGTAATGAAATCAGTCTTCAAGGTGAGTATATAGGGGATAAGACTCGCTCAAGATTTTGTAGTTACCACAAGGAAATGTTTACTTTCCTACTGAATCGCTGGTTCAAGTGTAGTGACAGTCAGTCCATGCTAAAGGAGTGGCTCTATGCTTAATGTTACACGTGAAGATAAGTTCACTATCCCATCGTTGACTGAACTTCCAAGTGGCTACTACATTTTGCAGAACAGTTCACATGCAAAATTAAACACTAGAGGGCTGCTAGAGAATATCATCGTCACTGATGAAATAGACTATATCTCAGAAGAGATTCCAGTGTTCTACCACCCAGAGGCCTCATCATTCTTCACTAGCGGTGATATAGCATTCATTTCATCCAAAGGGGTTCTACGCGTAGTTCTATCAAAGCTAGCAAACCACAATACACTCCTAGTAACAGAGAGATGTGACAACCGTTGTCTCTTTTGCTCTCAACCTCCAAAGGACCGCGATGACAGCTGGCTACTAAAGCAAGCAGCTATGGCTGCCTTAGAATTTGATTCAAAAGATTGCCTTGGAATCAGCGGTGGAGAGCCCCTGCTATACGGAGACTCTTTTTTAAACTTCCTCGACGTCTTGATTGAGAATAAAAACGAAAAGCCACTGCATGTTCTAACTAATGGCAGAAAACTGGCTAACACAGAGTTTGCTAAAGCACTTGCCGAAAGAAGCAAAAGCCTAAATATAACCTATGGAATCCCCCTTTATTCATCCATAGCCAGTATCCATAATCTACTTGTAGGTTCTCTCGGAGCCTTCAACGATACCTTAAAAGGCTTAGTCAACGCAGGAAATCTAGGCCTCAATATCGAGTTAAGGATCATTCCGACCAAAGACAATATTGATACTCTCGCTCAAACCGTTGAGCTAGTCAGCAGGTGCATATCTAACGTATCGCAGTTTTCAATTATGAATTTAGAGCCTACGGGATGGGCTAAGCATAACTGGGAAGCACTATACGTTAACCCAAAAATGTACCTATCAACGTTAGAAGAAGCCGTAGATGCCGCTCACCGAGCAAACATCCCAGCATACTTGTTCAACTATCCTATCTGTCATATATCAGACCGTCTTGAGCCACTAGCGCTGAAATCAATCTCTGACTGGAAAAACTACTATCCAGGCGAATGCCAACTTTGTATAAAAAAAGATCAGTGCACAGGATTCTTTACTTCATCTAAAGGAACATTCCACCAAAATCCAAGGAGGATTGTATGAAAAAACGTCTAAGCCTTGCTGCTCTGCTTCCAGGTTTCCTTTCACTTAATAGTTCAGAAACGCTAGCAAATACAGAGCCCTCTCCTAGCTATTCAGATCTAGACGATGTAATGATCGCTCCTTTAAATGCGGCGACTCCTATATACCTAGCAGGCCATCGTAGCCACTCATCTCATAGCAGCCACAGCTCACATAGATCAAGCTCTGGGGGTGGAAGTTACACGCCATCATATCCTACATACACTCCACCAGTGAGACGATCAGAACCTCTCAGCCAACCTTCAAATCCTTCATATACAGCTCCTGCTCAAAAGAAAGAAAAGAAGAAGGAAAAAGACCTCAACGACCGTGAAACAGTCATAATGCGAGTACAGCTCGCACTCAGAATCGAAGGCTATTACACGGGTCCAATTGACGGGAATATGGGGCCGATGACTAGGAACGCAATTGATAGATACAGAAAAGATCAGTTCCTTCCAGCAGCAGCTGGAATAGATGTTCGCCTTCTTAATGCGCTTGGAATTGCAGCACCATGATGCTGAAAACTTATAGAGTATTAGTAACGCTGTTTTGCGTAGCTTGGCTAACGAAACAAGTTATTCTCCCTAGCTATGGATACTTAGCCTACAAAGATTCATTCATTGAGCTATCCTCTAAGTGTGGTACAGCTATGGATGAGTCTTGGTTTGTATCCAAGTCTGGTCAGCAGGAGATCGTGAAATCAGCAGAAGTACACCTGATGATTTGCCATGAATATGACAAAGTCAGGAAAACTATGCTTTCTCTTGGTGTTTCTGAAAACATTCTGGCATTTTTGGGCCTAGAATCACTAGAAATACACCAAAGAACTGTTTCAGAAATCGCTGACCCACACCGTTTCACAGAACGGTGACGTCATGTTAGCTACAACCCACCCACATAAATAAAATATGAAACGGCTCCTCTACTGGCTACTACTACTTGCTCCATTTAAAGCTTTAGCTATAGATATAGATCAGCAGCTGGATCTGGTTATCAAGCTTTACGGTCTGTCATCTTTACCTGCTTCATGCCAGCCAAAGCCACTCTCTTCTGAAAAGGCCCCGCTATTAGAAGCAGGAGAAATCTTATTCAATAGCAGCATACTGAGTGGTGACAACGATACCTCATGTTCAGTCTGTCACCTCAATGACAAGCATCTAACAGATGGCCTCCCAATAGCAGCCGGTATAGGTCGGGACTCAGCTCACGGAAACGCCATCACATCAAGCACTGTTTTAGTTCCCAGGAATGCTTTCACGCTATTTGGAAGGGACTCTCCAGAATTCAATACGTTCTTTTGGGACGGAAAGGTATTAGAACAAGACGGTGAGATTTACTCTCCGATTGGGAATGGGTACAAACTGGGGTTTGAATCAGCGTTAGCTGTAGCCGCCATTTTACCTTTACTAGCACGTGATGAATTCTTAGGAAAACAGAGTTACTTCGATTCTACTGCTCACTTCGACTCAATTAACGAACAATACTATGACTCTAAGTTCCAAGCAGCCAACGGAGTAATTAGTAATATCCTTGCGAACCAAGATGATGCGAATATAAATGCACTCAAAGCCGCATTCACAAAGGCTGAAATCTACTCCCCTACTCTTGCTGATGTGGGTAATGCGTTAGCGTCATTCATCGGCAAACTGAATGATGCATGTCCAATCTCCTCATGGGAGAGCTACATACAAGGCAATACAGATGCGTTGTCAGAAGAGCAAAAACGTGGGGCCATCATTTTCTTCGGGAAAGGTCGCTGTTCCGGCTGTCATACAACCAATCTATTTAGTGACTTCCAGTACCATTCACTAGGGGTTCCTCAAGGTCAATTCGGCCCATACATCCACAGCCAAGACGTCGGACGAGCTGGAGTCACTTATCTCCCTGAAGATAGGTACAAGTTCCGCACTCCCCCACTGATTGGAGTTTCACTCACCGCTCCTTACGGGCATAACGGTATGTTTGCAGGACTGAGAGATATAGTTCAATTCCACATAAACCCAATCCCATTCCTCTCTACCTACCAATGGTCTGGAGAGAGGGAGAGGCTTACATATGGGAAACTGCTCTCGTCACGCAGCCCAATGCTCGGTTACATAACAATTGAAAGCGAAGAAGAGCTAGATGCCTTAATCGCATACTTGGAAGCTCTATGACCTCACACAATGCCCCTATCAGGATACCCACGTTAGCAGCACTATCAGCAGCACTATCAGGACATATATAGACGCTCCCTCGGTGTCAAGGCATAACTAGCCTGTGG
>CETQ01040022.1_pt1 | contig 16089 bp, 15 predicted proteins | sample 531261 | NCBI WGS metagenome assembly CETQ01 (sample SAMEA2622376, study PRJEB7988) | marine metagenome | biome: marine biome (ENVO:00000447); feature: surface water layer (ENVO:00002042); material: "saline water (ENVO:00002010), including plankton (ENVO:xxxxxxxx)" | depth 5 m
TTTTATACCATAGAATGCTGGACTATGAGGGTCATCAACTGTTTCAACTTTAGCATGATGTTTTCTATGAATAGCAACCCAATCAGCTGTTCTCATTGAAGTTGTGAACCACAACCAAAAACGGAAGAAATGAGAAAGAATAGGATGTATCTCTATAGCTGAATGGCATACACCTCTGTGAAGATAAAGAGTTATAGCTACAATAGTGATATGGGTGACTACCAGCGTATAGATAGCATATTCTATAAAATTTAGCGGTATAAGTCCGTTGATTAATGTTTCGAGCATATTATTATCCAGTAGGTTATCATCTTAACAAGAATATATATTATTTCCAATTATTATGCCTGAATTACCAGAAGTTGAAACAGTCATGGCTCTTGTGAGAAAGAGGGTTCTTGATAAAAAAATTATAAAAACTAGGGTTTTGAACCCTAAGCTAAGATGGCCAATAGATATTAAAAAAATTAGAGCTTTAGAGGGGCTCTTCATTAGAAAAGTTTATAGGCGCGGTAAGTACCTAATCATTGAGTTTAATCGCATAAATCTATTTTTGATAATACACTTAGGGATGACTGGAATAGTATCATTTAGTGAAGATAAGGGTTACAAAAGAAATAAACATGATCATTTACTGATTAATTTTAAAGACTTTATTTTAATTTTTAATGACGTAAGAAAATTTGGATCGATACATTTGTGCAAAAAGCTTGATGATATGTTTTTGATAAAGAATCTAGGACTTGAGCCACTATCTGATGAGTTTGACTATAAATATATTTTTGATATAGCAAAAAAAAGGTCATGCTGTATAAAAGAATTGATAATGAATCAAAAGATAATTGTAGGAGTTGGAAACATTTACGCAACAGAAGCTTTATTCTTGTCTAATATCCATCCAGCAATGAAAGCAAATAAATTAAGCGTTAGTAAATCAAAGAAATTAGTTAAACATATAAAATTAGTTTTATTAGAATCTATAAAGATGGGTGGAACAACAATCAAAGATTATATTAATGCTGAGGGAAAGCCCGGGTATTTTGTTCAAAAGTTATTGATTTACCAAAAACAAAATTGTCCAATTCATAAAAATCATAAAGTAGACAATATTAAAATATCTGGAAGGTCCTCATTTTTTTGTAGTAAATGTCAAAAAGAATAACTACGACCCAATATCACTTCTGAAGAATACTAAATCAGAATCTTCATTTTTTAGTTCTGAATCACTAAAAGCTTTAATTTTTGATATATTTTCATATGCTATATCTATTGCATCTTGTTTATTATCAGAAAAAGCATTTATAGATAATATTCTTCCACCACTAACTTTTATTGAGCCATTACTTATTTTTGTTCCTGCATGAAATACTTTCACATTCTCTTTTTCTTCTATTTGAGATAAATCTAAGTAAAAATCTTTTATAGGATTTGTAGGGTAACCTTTTGCAGCCAATACTATTGTGCAACAAAAACCTGAGATATCTTTATGATCTACAAAGGAGAGATTGAAATTATCTGGATAATCAACATTATTAAATCCAATTAAATCTAAAAAATCTACATGATTCTTGTCTAGGTACATTAAAATATTTTGAGTTTCTGGATCACCCATTCGGCAGTTGTACTCAAGCACGTAAGGCTTGTTATCAGTAGTTGAAAGCATGAGGCCTAGATAAATGAAGCCATTATATTTACTAGCACTCTTTGAATCATTACTAATCCCCACTAAAGTCTTAATTAATATCTTTTCAATCTCTACATTTAGAGAATAAATATCATTTTTTTTATAAGAACAAAAAGGATGGCTTATAGCACCCATACCACCGGTATTAGGCCCTGAGTTAAATTCATCTCTTGATTTATAATCTTTTATCCATGGAAGGCCTATAGTTTTTTTTGCTGCATTCGGGTTAGATATATATATTGCTGACAATTCAATACCCTTTATAAAATCCTCAATAATAATTTTTTGCCCCAGTTTCAATAACTTTTTTATAGATTCTTCTGCATCTTCTATAGACTCACAAATATCTACTCCTTTGCCAGCAGCTAATCCATCATACTTTATAACAATCGGCATTTTTTTATTTTGTATGTAATTTGAAGCTTGGTTAGCACAATCAAATTCTTTATATCCTGCAGTTGGTAAGTTATTTTTATTCATAAAATCTTTAGCAAATATTTTTGAACCTTCTAGCTGAGCAAAAAATTTTTTAGGGCCAAAAATATTAAGATTATTTTCTTCAAACAAATCGCTCAAACCACTAACTAATGGATCCTCAGGGCCAACAATTGTAAGGTCTACTTCATTATTAATCGCGAAATTTAAAACAGATTGTTTATCATTGATATCACATTCAACATTAAATACATTTTTCTCTGACAATGTTCCTGCATTACCAGGCATAACATAGATCTTCTCTATTTCTCTTTTTGAACGCGATATAATCCATGAAAGGGCATGTTCCCTCCCTCCAGAGCCAATTATTAGAATTTTTAGTCCCATTTAGTGTTTAAATACTCTTATTTTTGAAAAACACATTGAAAGTTTATGTTTATTTGCAACTTCTATTATAGTGTTATCGTTAATTGACCCGCCTGGCTGAATGATTGCAGATACACCTAATTTCTTTGCTAAATCTATATTATCTCTAAATGGAAAGAATGCTTCTGATGCCATTACAGATCCTTTTAGTGAAATTTTCTCTTTTTTAGCTTTGTTTTTAGCAATATTTGTAGAATCAATTCGACTCATCTGACCAGCACCTATGGCTAAAGTTTTCATATTTTTGACCAATACTATCGAATTAGATTTCACATATCTTGATACTTTAAATGCGAATATCATGTCATCAAGTTCTTTTTTGGTAGGCTTTTTACGCGTAACTGTCTTCAAATCTCCTTTTGATAAATTTTTATTATCTTTTTCTTGTACGAGAAGTTTATTACGTAATAGTTTAGTTTCAAAAACCATACTGTTCTTTTTGAGCTTCATTTGAAGAAGCCTTACGTTAGGTTTTGACTTAATTACGTCTAAAATATTTTTATCAAATGCAGGAGCAGCAATAACTTCCACAAACTGTTTATTCAAAATTTTTTTTATTAGCACACTGCTTACTTTTTTGTTGAAAGTAATTATTCCACCAAACGCTGAAGTTGAATCTGTTTTGTATGCTTTTTTATATGCCTCTTCAAGAGAAGTTGCAGATGCAACACCGCATGGATTTGCGTGTTTAACAATAACACATGTTGGGTCTTTGAACTGCTCAACACAGGAGAAAGCGCTCTCAGTATCAACAAGATTATTAAAAGATAGTTTTTTGCCAGATATTTGAGAATAATCAAAACTTGCTAACTCTGGAGAGTTAACTTGATATAATTTAGCTTTTTGGTGGGGATTTTCTCCATATCTTAATTCCTCTAGTTCACTACCTTTTATGCTTATTATATTAGATAGTAAGTTTTTATTATCTTTATCTTCTAAAAGATAATTTGCAATCAAAGAGTCATATCTAGAAACTTTCAAAAATGCTTTTGATGCAAGTTTTCGTCTCATTGATTTTGTTGTTGAACCAGTCTTTTTAATTTCTTCGATAACTTTTAGATAATCTTCTGGTTCAGTTATAACTGTTACTCTCTCGTGATTTTTAGCAGATGCTCGAAGTAATGTTGGGCCGCCAATATCTATATTTTCTATGGCTTTGCCGAAGGTACAGTTTTTTTCTGAAATTGTCTTTTCAAAGGGATATAAATTTACTGCCACTATATCAATTAAATAGTATTTTTTATCTTTGAGATCATCTAAATCTTTTTGAGTTTTTGCTAATATCCCAGCATGAATAATTGGATGCAATGTTTTAACTCTTCCGCCTAATATTTCATCAAAATTTGTAAATTCTGAAATTGGTATAATATCAATACCTTTCGATTTAAGAAATTCAGCAGTACCCCCAGTTGATAGAATTGTGTAGCCATTTTCGATTAGATTAGATGCAAATGTGTCGATATTTTTCTTATCAGAAACGCTTATTAGAGCTATTTTCTTCATCTATTCTAAATTATACTCTTTTATTCTCTTGATTAGGGTACCTCTACTGATGCCGAGAAAACCGGCAGATTTAGTGACATTACCATTGCATAAATCAAGCACAGTATCTATTAATGTTCTCTCGGTATCATTAAGAAATAAGCTATGCATTTTTGAGCTATTACCATTGCCATTCATATTTTTGATAAATAATTTTGCTTCTTTCTTCACAACTGCACTTAGATTGCTGTTAGATAGATTTTTTATAGCTCTTTTTTTCTTCATTTTATGTGTTACTAAAAGAATACCCCGAGTAAATCATTTTACATACAATGTAAGAATTGATAAAGCTTAAAAAGGTAAAAACTAGTTATTTTTTATGTATTTTGTAAGTGTATTGATTGAATATATTCCAGATAAGAAAAAATCTGTTTCGAGAAGCCTTTTGTGTAATTTAATATTTGTTTTAACTCCATCAACAACGGTCTCACTAAGTGCCTGCTTCATTTTTTTAATAGCTAGTTCTCTTGTTTTATCATATGTTATGAGCTTAGCAAGCAAAGAGTCGTAGTAAGGCGGTACGGTGTAGCCATTATAAATATGAGTATCTATCCTAATACCTGGTCCACCAGGTGCATGAAAAGATTTGATAGTTCCAGGGGATGGTATGAACGTATTTGGATCCTCGGCATTTATTCTACACTCAATTGAGTGGCCCTTAAGGCTGATATCGCTTTGGTTCATACTTAATTTTTCGCCTGATGCCACAAGAATTTGTTCTGCTATTAAATCAGTATTTGTTACAAACTCTGTAACAGGATGTTCGACTTGTATTCTTGTATTCATCTCTATGAAACTAAAATGTCCATCTTGATATAGAAATTCAAATGTACCGGCACCTGTATATCCAAGTTTCACACATGCATCAGCACATATTTTTCCAATTTTATTAATTTCTTCTCGAGAAATGCCTTGCGCTTGTGTCTCTTCAATAATTTTTTGATTCCTTCTTTGCATGGAGCAGTCTCTCTCACCGAAATGAACTGCATTTCCATGCTCGTCGCTCATTACTTGAATTTCAATATGCCTAGGATTATCGAAATATTTTTCAAAATATAAGGCACCATTGCCAAATGCATTTTCTGCTTCAGTTCTAACTATATTCATGCTTTTTGCTAGATCAGATTTCTTTTCAACCACCATCATTCCTCTTCCGCCACCACCATGTATGGCTTTTAACATAATTGGATATCCAATCTCATCAACTTTTTTTAACATTTCTTTGTCTGGCTCTTCAGGAAGCACTCCGTCGTAGCCAGGGATACATGGAACACCAAAGTCTTTCATAGCATTCTTTGCTTTGATTTTATCTCCCATTTTATTTAAAACTTTACTTGAAGGACCTATAAATTTAAATTTATTAGTTTCAATAATCTCTGCAAACATTTCAGACTCCGACAGAAAACCATAACCAGGATGTATTGCATCTGCATTCGTGAGTTCAGCAGCGCTTATTATGGTTGGCATATTTAAGTAACTTTCCTTAGGGTTCGGCCCTCCGATACAAACTGATTCGTCTGCGAGTTTTACATGTGCTAATTGTCTATCAGCTGTGGAATGAACTGCGACAGTTTTAATGTCTAGTTTTTTACAAGCTCTTAAAACTCTAAGAGCAATTTCTCCTCTATTTGCAATCAGAACTTTTTTAATCATTCTATTACAAATAATGGTTGATCAAATTCAACTGGCTCAGCATTATCTACTAATATTTCTACTATCGTACCGTCAGTTTCTGCTTGAACTTGGTTCATCATTTTCATTGCCTCTAGGATACATAATGTATCACCTTTTTTAATAGATTGACCCAATATTACAAATGGTTTTGATTCAGGCGAGGCTGACGCATAAAATGTACCAACCATTGGGGAATTTACAGTTTTTTTATCTGAATCTCCCACTTTATCTGCCTTATCAACAGCATTAATGCTATCTTGAGTTTCTTGTTGTTGAGTTGGCAACATTGGTTGTTGATACACTGGCTGCATCGGCGCAGAGTTATGTGAAATGTTACGAGATAACTTTATTGATTCTTCCCCTTCTTTAACTTCTATCTCAGCGATACCGCTTTCCTCAAGAAGCTCCATTAATTTTTTTATTTTTCTCAAATCCATAATTAACCCCTTTTTATTATTGATAAAAGTGCGTATTCGTATCCACTAACACCAAGGCCTGTTATTAGACCTTGACTAATATCTGATAGAAATGATTTTTTTCTAAATTCTTCTCTGCTGTAGATGTTTGATATGTGAACCTCAAGAAATGGAATATTTACACCTAAGAAAGCATCTCTTAGCGCAATACTTGTATGTGTGAAAGCACCAGGATTGATGATTACATAGTCCGTTCCACTTTTTTTCGCATTGTGAAGTTCATTAATGAGATCATTTTCAGAGTTTGATTGATAAAACCTTATTTCAATTGAATTATTGTTAGCTATAGATGTTAAATTATTTTGAATATCATCTAAAGTATCAGTTCCATATACTTCAGGCTCCCTTGAGCCTAGTAGATTTAAATTTGGTCCATTGAGTACTAATACATTCATTTTAGTAGCATATAGCTTAATTTAAGTGATTTTACATGAAGATTGAAGAAAATAGAAGTATTATTTGGTTTTATGAACAATTTTTAGAACTTTTAGGAATTCATCAGACTCAACAAAGCCAACTATTCTTGTATTTTTTACTTCTTTACCTTCGTTATAGAAAAAAATACCAGGTGGTCCAAATATCCGCATTTCTTTTAAATAGGCCGTGTGTTTATCAGTTATTTTTGTAATATCGAACTTGATAAGCTTTATTTGATTTAAGATTTCGCTCACTCTCGAATCGCTAAAAGTATATTTCTCGAGCTCTTTGCAAGCAACACACCAGTCAGCATACAAATCTACCATTACAATCTTGTTAGATTTATTTATTTCATAATTTAATTCCTTGACAGTTTTAACAGTTAAAAATTTAACAGCTTGTTTTTTTTCAATAAAGCTTGTTATAGGATCATAAAAAGTATTTTTCTGAATTCCATTTATCTGAAATCCTAGATAAATTACCAGAGAAAATGAGGTAAAAAAAATAATTCCCTTAGACACATTACTAGTTAGGATTTTAGTTGCCTTCATTAATAAGAATATTAATATTAGAGAAGATATCGACCAAAGGTATGCGGCTGCTTGTATTGAAAGAATTCTTTCTAGTAACCAGATAGCAACAAATAAAAATAAGACTCCAAAAAAATAATTTACTAATTCTAAGTATGGTCCTATTTTAGAAATTATCTTAGTTGTTGTTGATCCTAGAATTATCAAGGGAGTTCCCATACCTATACCAAGTGCAAATAGTGCAAAGCCCCCTACTAAAACATCACCAGTGCTTGCAATATAAATTAGTGCTCCAATGAGAGGCGCTGTAACACATGGCCCGACAATAAGAGCTGACAGGATTCCCATAATAGCTATGTCTAATATATTTCCTGATTTACGTTTATTACTGAGATTAGTTACCATTGTTTGAATAGATTTTGGCATTTGTATATCAAAAAATTTAAACATAGCAAGAGCAAACACAAAGAACAGTAGTGATATACTTGCAATCACATATGGGCTTTGAAGACTAGCTTGAATATTTGTACCTGATATTGCTACTAGTATGCCTGCTGCAGCATAAGTAAATGACATACTCAAAACATATGTAACTGATAATGATAAAGACTTTCTTTGCGATACATTTCCCTGCCCAGCAATAATTCCTGTAAGAATTGGGACCATTGGAAGTACGCATGGTGTAAAAGCAAGTAATAGCCCAGCCAAGTAAAATATAATAGAGCTATAGAATAAAGGATACGAGCCTAAATAGTTACTCATTGCATTTTGACTTTCAAATACAGATGTTTTTTTGAAATTATTTAATAATGTCTTTTTTTTTAGAGTAATACTCTTAGTTATTGGAGGATAACATAAACCTGCATCGGCACAGCCCTGATATTTAACTTTGATATCAATTGTATTAGAAATATCTTTTTCTAAAAAAATATTTGCAGTTGTATTGAAATAATAAACATCTACTTGTCCAAAAAACTCATCTTCTTTTTTTTTGCCTTCCGGCATTTCAACTTTCAAAATCTTATTATTTTTTTCTAAAGATTCAAATTCAAACATACCCATGTATAAGTAATAACCAGGGTGTATTCTCCATTTGACTGCAATCTGTTTGTCATCAACGTAATTATATGTCATCTGAAATGCTTCATCAGGAGAGAGGAATTCAGGTTGGTTTTTAGGTAAATCAGCATGAAGTTGATTAATATTGAAAATAGATAAAAATAAAAGCAAAGCTAATCTAAACATTTTTTTTCTCAATAGTTTCATCATCTATCCATTTCAAAAATTTCTTGCTACCTTGTGAAATATCTAATGTTATTATTTCAGGGGTTTCATAGTTATGCAATTCCTCAATTACTTTTTGAATTCTCAAATAATGATTCTTTATTGTTTTTATATTTAAAATATATTCATTATCTTTTTTTAAACTACCATGATATTTGTACAGGCTTTGAACTGGATAGATTATATTCACACAGGCTGCTAAATTATTCCTAAGAAGATAAGAGGCAATCTTTTCTGTTATGTATTTTTTATTTGTTGAAGTTTGAACAATTATGTACTTTTTTACCATATAATCAATTTATGAAGTTTCCTGGTTATATCTTAATTCTTCTCCCTATCCTTGAGCTAATTATATTCATCGAAATAGGCTCTTATATTGGAAGTTTATATGTAATTTTATCTATAATCTTTACTATATTTTTTGGTGTCTACTTAATTAAACAAAAATTAAGAAGCATTAGCATAGGAATGTTGAATTTGAATAATATTCACGATGTCTATGCTCAGTACACTACTAGTATATATTCACTTCTTGGCGGAGTACTTCTCATAATTCCTGGCTATCTTACAGATCTGATTGGTTTAATTGTACTCCTTCCTTTTTTTAGGCCTCAAATGTCTCATTATTTTGAATCTAAATATAGATCAAAAAACTCAAAAATTAATAAAAAAAACATTATAGATGGTGATTATCGAGATGATAAGTAGATTTTTTATACTGAATCCTTGAAATTTCGACCAAAGTGCATATCATTAGCAGTCGAAGGGTTAGAGTGCTAACTACTAATTGAAAGCGAGGTAAATCAATGAATATAAGACCATTACATGACCGTGTAATCGTAAAAAGAACTGAAGAAGAAAAAACATCACCTGGAGGTATCGTTATTCCGGATAGCGCCACAGAAAAACCAGTGAAAGGCGAGGTTGTTGCAGTTGGTAAAGGCAAGATACTTGAAAATGGCGATATTAGACCTCTTGATGTCAAAGAAGGCGACCAAATTCTTTTTGGCAAGTACTCTGGGACAGAAATAACCATTGATGGTGAAGAAATGCTCGTAATGAGAGAAGACGACATCACAGCAATTATAACTAATTAATAATCGAGGATAATACAAATGACAGCAAAAGAAGTAAAGTTTGGCGATGATGCCAGAAAAAAATTAGCAAATGGTGTGAACATTCTTGCTAATGCAGTAAAAACAACACTAGGCCCAAAAGGCAGAAATGTTGTCTTAGATAAATCATTCGGTGCTCCTACTGTAACTAAAGATGGGGTTTCTGTTGCTAAAGAGATTGAACTAAACGATAAATTTGAAAATATGGGCGCTCAAATGGTAAAAGAAGTAGCATCTCAAACATCAGATATTGCAGGTGATGGTACGACTACAGCAACAGTTGTGGCACAAGCTATTCTTAAAGAGGGTTTAAAATGCGTCGCTGCAGGAATGAATCCAATGGATTTAAAAAGAGGTATAGATAAAGCAGTTTCAGTTGCAGTTGAAGGTCTTCAGAAAATGTCTAAGCCATGTACAGATCAAAATGCGATTGAGCAGGTAGGAACAATATCAGCAAACTCAGATAAGGATATTGGATCCATCATTGCTGAGGCAATGGACAAGGTCGGCAAAGAAGGCGTAATTACAGTTGAAGAAGGACAATCATTAGATAATGAGCTTGATGTCGTTGAAGGTATGCAATTTGATCGCGGATACTTATCTCCTTATTTTGCAACAAATCAACAAACAATGGCGTCTGAGCTAGACGATCCCTACGTTCTTCTTTTTGATAAAAAAATAACAAACATTAAAGATATGTTACCAGTTCTAGAGGGTGTTGCTAAAGCAAGTAAGCCACTACTTATTATTGCTGAGGATGTTGAAGGAGAGGCGCTTGCAACTCTCGTCGTGAATAGCATAAGAGGTGTTGTAAAGGTTGTTGCAGTAAAAGCTCCAGGGTTTGGCGATAGACGAAAGGCTATGCTAGAGGATATTGCTATATTAACCGGCGGTACAGTTATTTCTGAAGAGGTAGGATTAAGTCTAGAAAAAGCAGAATTAAAAGACTTAGGTACAGCTAAAAAAGTTACTGTAAACAAGGAAAATACTACCATTATAGATGGCGGTGGAGATAAGACAGCTATTGAGGGACGCGTAACACAGATTCGCGCTCAAATTGAAGAAGCTACATCAGACTATGATAAAGAAAAAATGCAAGAGCGTGTTGCTAAGTTAGCAGGTGGAGTTGCAGTAATAAAAGTTGGGGCTGCTACTGAAGTAGAAATGAAAGAGAAAAAAGCTAGAGTTGAAGATGCCCTTCATGCAACTAGAGCTGCTGTTGAAGAGGGTGTCGTTGCAGGCGGCGGTGTTGCTATGTTAAGAGCAAGACAAGCGCTTGAAAAACTTAAAGGCGATAATCCAGATCAAACTCAAGGTATTGCTATTGCAACGCAAGCTATGCAAGAGCCTCTTAGACAAATCGTAACAAATGCTGGCCAAGAAGGCTCTGTTATATTATCGAAAGTTGAGGAAGGCAAAGATTCATTTGGATATAATGCATCTACAGGAGAGTTTGGTGACATGTTGGAGATGGGAATTTTAGATCCTACAAAAGTTACTCGAACTGCTCTACAAAACGCTGCATCAATAGCTGGATTGATGATTACCACAGAAGCAATGGTGACCGAACTGGCTAAGGATGATGAACCTGCGGCTCCAGCTATGCCTGATATGGGCGGTATGGGCGGCATGGGCGGCATGGGTGGCATGGGCGGCATGGGTATGTAACTCCTACACCATATCATTACAATTTCAAAGCCTCTTTTTAGAGGCTTTGTTTTTTTATTTTTAATAATTTCGAAATTTATTCAATGTTATAATAAGCATGTTATGAGTAATATTTGGAGTAACGAATATCCGAAATACCTAAGTGATAACTTAGAAAATATTGATCATGAAACTATTATAGATTTACTTGAATCGTCATCAAATACATATGAATTTCAAACTGCTTATTATAGTTTAAATAGTTCATTAAATTATAAAATGACGAGTTTATTGTCGAAAAGATTGGCAGCATACTTGCAATATTTAGGTGTTAAAAAAAATACAAAAATAGCTATTATGCTTCCTAATTTATTAACATATCCAATATCATTATTTGGCTCTTACTATTGCGGAGCTACAGTGATTAATATTAATCCAATGTATAAAACTCGAGAGATAGAAGATTTATTAATTGATTCTGAAGCTGAGTACATATTTGTTTTAGATAAATTTTATAGTGAACTAAAACCATGTATCGAGAAATCAAATTTGAAAAAAATAATAATTTGTAAGATAAATGATCTTTTGAATCCATTTATGAAGTTTCTTGTTCCAATAATAATGTTATACAAAAAACAGTCTGTTAGCATCGAAAATAATAACAATATTATTTATTTCAAAGATATTATTTCAAATAATTTTGGATACGAAGATGTCTATGTGGAGTCGGACGACATAGCTCTATTACAATATACTGGAGGCACCACAGGTAAATCTAAAGCCGCTATTCTGACTCATAGAAACCTTTTATCTAATGTTCAGCAAGTATCGAATTGGATAGAGCCGCATATCAAACCAGGGGAAGAAATAATAATTACAGCATTACCGCTCTTTCATATTTTTTCTTTTACAGTAAATTGTCTTACTTTTTTAAAAATTGGTGCAGAAAACGTTTTAATTGCTAATCCAAGAGACCTAAATTCATTTTTAAAGGTTTTAAAAAAGAAAAAATTTACTGTAATTACTGCAGTTAATACGCTATTTAATCTTCTTATGACTAGTAAAAAATTTAAAAATTTAGACTTTTCCTCATTTAAGTTCTCAGTAGGGGGAGGTATGGCAGTTTTAAGTGAGACAGCTAAACGATGGAATAAAATTACTGGAACTAATATCACTCAAGGATATGGTTTGACAGAAACATCACCTGTAATTTCGATTAATAAAATCAATGACAGTTTCAACGGTAGCATTGGCCTTCCTGTTCAATCAACTAGCATAAAAATTATTAATAACAATGGAGATACAATAAATAACAACCAACCTGGCGAGTTATGCGTGAAGGGGCCTCAAGTTATGTCTGGTTATTGGAAATATTCGAAAGAATATGACAGTCCTTTTACAGAGGATGGATTTTTTAAAACCGGCGATATAGCCAGTATTGATGATCAAGGATATCTAACCATAGTGGATAGGAAAAAAGATATGATAATTTCATCTGGATATAATGTTTTTCCAAATGAAATTGAAGATTATTTATCTACTCACCCTGATATTCATGAAGCAGGCATCATTGGAGTCCCTGATAAAAATAGAGGGGAATATATTAAAGCATTTATTGTCACAAAAGATAAAAATCTTGTCGCTTCTGATGTCATTTCATTCTGCAAAAAAGGTTTAACAGAATATAAAGTTCCAAAAGAAGTTATTTTTATAGAAGAACTCCCTAAAACAAATGTTGGAAAAATATTAAGAAGAGAATTAAGAAAAATTCATTAACTATCTAAAACAGTCAAATGTGCCAAATTTAGTTTTATTTTAATAATTTGATTAATTTCATGATTATGTTGAGCTGGCTCATAACAAAATATTTTTTGGCTATCCTCTAACTCAAGTTCATATAAGAAATCTGAACCAATAAATGTTTGTTTTATAACTTTTGCTGAAAACTCAGATTTATCATCGTAAGTAATATTATCAGGTCGAATTAGCAAATCTACTTGATTACCTTTTTTGTATTTTTCAAAATTTCCATCAAAATCACCTAATATTGTACGAATACGATCAGAATCTAATACTTCTGCTTTGATATACGATGAAATTCCAAAAAAATTTGAAATTTCTTTTGATAGAGGCCTGTGGTAAATATTATATGGACTTGTATATTGAGTAATAGTTTTATTGCTTATGAATGCTATTTTATCAGACATTTTAAAAGCTTCTTGTGCGTTATGAGTAATAAGTATGGCTGTAATACCCTCTGATTTAATAAGCTTCATAATATCTTCCATAAGATTAATTTTGAGATCATGATCTAGAGCACTAAAAGGCTCATCAAGCAGTAGTAATTTAGGTTGTGGAGCAATAGCTCTAGCAATCGCAACTCTTTGCTGCTGTCCTCCAGAAATCTGATTAGGATATCTATCTTTTATATCTTTTATATTTAGAAGTAACTCCAACTTCTCTGTCCTTTTCAATATTTCAGTTTTATTAATACTCCTTAGCCCAAAACAAATATTTTCTCTTACAGTTAGATGAGGAAATAGTGCAAGATCTTGAAATATAAAACCCACATTTCTTTTTGATACACCGATTTTTTTATAAGAATCATCTATAATTTGACCATCTATTTTTATTCTACCGGATGAAATATTATTAAAACCAGCTATGGACCGGATTAGAGTTGTTTTACCTGAAGCACTGGCTCCCATTAATGAGACTATATCACCATCATTTACAGCTAAATTTACATTGTCTAGAATTACTTTTGAATCAAGGGCAATTCTAACATCTTCGAGACTTAACTTATTTTGTGACATTATTCATAATACCTCTTGAGAGAATTATAACTGGTATTAAACAAATTATTATTAAAATAAGACCAGGTAGTCCAATTGAAGATAAATTTTCCGCTTCTGCTAGTTCATAAAGATATACCGGTAGTGTGGTAAAATTAAAAGGTCTTAGTATCAATGTCATAGGTAGCTCTTTTACGATATCGACAAAGAGTAAAATTAGGGCTGAATATATCGTTGGCAGTAAAATAGGGAGATGAATTTTAAGCAACGTTTGAACCTTTGAGTACCCAAAACTAGACGATAATAAATCATAGTTTTGTGAAATTTTATTAAGACCAGACTCTATAGTTTTTATTGAAATAGTTGAAAACCTCACAAGATAAGCTATCACAAGCAAAACAAATGTTCCTGTTAGTATAGTTTGCGGAGCATAATTAAATAATCTTGAAAATGAGTTTTCCATGTAAGTAATTGGAGTGATTACGCCAACCGCCAATACTACTCCTGGAATAGAATACCCTAATGAAAATATTTTTGTGGCTAGCTTTATAAAAATATTCTTTGTCATACGTGTGATGAAAGTTATATTAATTGTAAATATTATAATTATAATTGCGCTTACTAGAGCAATACTAAAACTAGAAATAATCAGTTTACCTAGAAAATAAATATCTATCTCTTTAAAAGAATATGATATCCAATAAAAAATTTGTAATAAGGGCAAGATAACACCAAAAAATAAAATTAAAGAACAGAACATTACGAGTAAATATTTATTATTTGGAATATCTTTTTTTCTTTCGTAAACTTTGTTTGTAGGATTATTAAAATTCTTTTTACCACGTGATAACTCTTCAAAATATATAAGGAAAAATACTAATGTTAATAATAAAGATGATAAACGGAGAGAGCTTACATCATCTCCTAAAACAAACCATGCTCTAAATATACCAGTGGCAAATGTGGGCACACCAAAATATTCCATAGTTGCGTATTCTGCAAGTGTCTCCATTATTACAAAACTTACTCCTGCAACTACTGCTGGCCTAACAATTGGTATACCTATTTTTGTTAGTCTTTGAAATTTATCTAACCCTAGAGATTTTCCTACTTCAAATACACTATAAGATTGATTCGAAAATGCCGGGAGACATAGTAAATATACATATGGGTAAAGACTAATTGACATAACAAAAATCACTCCATATATATTCTGGACATTGTATAAATTATATACATATGGCCCTAAATCAAAATAATATTCGAAGAAATTGAAAAATATACCTGATGTCTCATTAAGCCCAGAATATATAAATGCATTTATATATGTCGGAATTGCCATAGGTAAAATAAGCATCCATTTGAATATATTTACACCAGGGAAGTCATACATACTGACAAGCCATGCTAAAGAGGTTCCCATGATGATTGTAAATAATGCTACAAAAAAGACGATAATAAGTGAATTAATTACATACTCTTGTAATAGATAAGTTTTGATATGTGTCCAAACGTCAGTTGATGGAGTGAATAAATTGAAAAATATAAATAAGATTGGTAATAGAAATATAAATACAAATAAAAATGTCAGGAAATTATTAAAAATATCAAATCTATAAGACAAAAAATTTTATTTCCATTTTGCTATATCAAAAATTTTTCCAGCCTTGTCATTTAAAATTCCAAGGTTTGTTAGATTCATCGAATCCATTTTGAATGGGTATCCCCATAATTTAACAATATTTGATACATTAATGTTTTGTCTTATTGGATATTCATGATTTTGTTTTGCATAAATTTCCTGAGCTTTATCGCTTGCTAGAAATTCTATAAGTTTGATAGCATTATCTTTATTTTTTGAATTCTTTGTCACGAATACTCCGCTAATATTTATATGAGATCCTCTATTACCTTGATTAGGAAATAAAACTTTTATTTTTTTAGCATATTCTCTCTCAGTATCCTTTTTCGATGAAATCCATTTACCAAGGTAATAAGTGTTAGCCAGTGTAACATCACATTTACCAAGAACGACAGCAGTCATTTGTCCTCTATCATTACCTT
>CETQ01034930.1_pt1 | contig 15837 bp, 15 predicted proteins | sample 531261 | NCBI WGS metagenome assembly CETQ01 (sample SAMEA2622376, study PRJEB7988) | marine metagenome | biome: marine biome (ENVO:00000447); feature: surface water layer (ENVO:00002042); material: "saline water (ENVO:00002010), including plankton (ENVO:xxxxxxxx)" | depth 5 m
TGAGCTGAAACTATAAATTGATCAATAACTACCTGAGCCCCATTGGCAAAATCACCAAATTGAGCTTCCCAAATAGTTAGTCCTGATGGCCAAGTTGCTGAATAACCGTATTCAAAACCTAAAACAGCTTCTTCAGATAACAATGAATCATAAATATCGAATCGAGTATTATTTTTTGCTGCGATGTCTGATAGAGGAATAAAGCCCTTGCCTGTTTCAGCATCAAAAATACAAGCATGTCTATGAGAAAAAGTTCCTCTTCTAACGTCTTGCCCGGTGATCCGAATTGGATATCCTTCATTTAATAATGTTGCATAAGCCATGCTCTCCGCATATCCCCAATTTAAAGGTACATCTTCATTAGTCATTTTTAATCTTTCTTTAAATATCTTTGATGCTTGAGAGCCGATATTGAACGAATCTGGAACACTACATATGTCTTTGCCTAATTTTTTAAATTCTTTTTTGTTAAAACTTGTATCTACTTTTGGCCACCATTTAATATCTAAAAATGGCTCCCAATCAAACCACAAAGAGTCATTAGGATTTTTTGCTAAATTCTTTGCAACACTTTCTCCTTTTTCTAGTGACTTTCTATAATTTGTTTTAATTGTTTTTGCTTTTTCTGGAGATAAAATTCCTTTTAGTGATAAGTTTTCTTGATACTGCTGCAGCACTGATGGATGATTCGATATTTTTTTGTACATCAATGGTTGTGTTGCCGAAGGATCATCTGCCTCATTGTGCCCCCTTCTTCTATAGCAAAATAAATCAATCACTATATCTTTTTTGAACTCTTCTCTGTACTGACAAGCTATTTTTGTTGCATTAACAACCATCTCGGGATCATCTCCATTGACATGAATGACAGGAGCTTGAATTATTTTTGCAACATCTGAAGAATAGTCGGTAGATCTAGCGTCATTAATATTACTAGTTGTAAATCCTATTTGGTTGTTAACAATTACATGAATGCTTCCTCCAACATAAAAACCCCTAGTTTGTGACATTTGAAGAGACTCCATTACAACACCTTGGCCTGAAAACGATGCATCACCATGAAGCAACACAGGAACAACTTTTGATCTATCTATGTCATTTATTCTGTCTTGTCTTGCTCTCACTGAACCAATTACAACAGGATCAACAATTTCTAGATGAGACGGATTATTAAATAGTGAAACATGCACTTCGCCACCAGGAGTATCAAAGTTTGAGGAAAATCCTAAGTGATATTTCACATCTCCTGTGCTTGCTCCTTCAAGGTTAAAGTCTTCATCAAAAGCTGAAAAAAGTTCAGACGGAATTTTACCAAGAACATTTACTAATAAGTTTAATCTACCTCTATGAGCCATTCCAAAACATATTTGATTCGCGCCCATCATTCCACAATTTTGGATTATGCTTTCTACAAGAGGGACGAGTGACTCTGCACCATCAATACCAAAACGTTTCATTCCAGGATATTTTGCTGATAAGTATTTTGCCAAACCCTCGGCGGAGTTTAGTCTTTCATAAATGTTAAGCCTTTCTTTATCATCAAAACTATATTCTTGAAGATTAGATTCGAATTTTCTTTGAAACCACCTTCTCTCGTTTGATTCCATTATGTGGTTGCACTCAATACCTATATTTCCACAATATACATCTTCAAGTTTTTGAATAATTTCCTTAAGTGGTATTTTTTCAGACCCAGTTTTAAATGTATCAGTATAAAATTCCTCATCAAGATCATGTTCTGTAAGCCCATGAAATTCTATATCTAAGTCTTCAATTGGACGCCTTTCCATTAAACTCAAAGGATCTAGCTTTGCTCTTAGATGTCCTCTGTTCCTATATGATTGAATGAGCCTGATAACTTTGCCCTGCCTTTCATCAACAGAGACTTTAGATACACTCTTGCTTCTTGATATATTTTTAAATTCTTTGATTATATCTTTATGAGAAATTTCACCATTTGATCTAGGATGAGTAGGAAGGTTATTAAAGAATTCTTGCCACTCTTCAGATAAATCTTCTGGACAGGTTATAAAAGTTTCGTAGAGACTTTCAAGATAAGCAGCATGACCTGCTGAAATATGCGAGCTTCCCCAAAGCTCTTTCATAGATAAACTCATTTATTGCCTTTTTTTTTAAACTCCGTCAGAGACAATTATATCCTTTTTATTTTTATGTAACATCGATTTTATCTCACCAATTGCTTTATTTGGATTAAGTCCTTTTGGACAAACATTTACACAATTCATAATTCCATGACATCGATAAACACTGAATGGGTCTGATAAAGATTCTAGTCTTTCTTGAGTTTTTAAGTCCCTTGAATCAGCTAAAAACCTATATGCCTGGAGAAGTGCTGCAGGACCCACAAATTTATCAGGATTCCACCAAAATGATGGGCAGCTTGTAGAACAGCATGCGCATAAAATGCATTCATATAATCCATCTAACTTCTCTCTATCTTCTGGTGATTGAAGTCTTTCTTGCTCTGGCGCAGTTGTTTCATTTTGTAAAAATGGTTTAATTTTTTCATATTGAGCATAGAACTCTGTCATATCTACAACTAAATCTCTAATGACTGGTAATCCTGGAAGCGGCCTTAATTCAATTTTATTTCTCTTGATGACCGAAGAAATTGGAGTTATGCATGCTAATCCATTTTTACCATTAATATTCATACCATCAGAACCACAGACACCTTCCCTGCAAGACCTTCTATATGAGATAGATTGATCTTCTTCTTTTAAAAGATGAAGTAAATCTAAAACCATAATATCTCTCTCAGGCTTATCAATACTATATTTCTTCATGTATGGAAATTTATCTTCTTCAGGATTATATCGATATAAACTAACCTGCAACTTATTACCAAACATTAGTATGACCTTACCTTAGGAGGGAATGCTTCCACTTTTGCAGGATTAAAATTAACTTCCCTTTTTGTCACAGATTTGGAAATTGGATCAAATATTGTATGACATAGCCAATTTTCATCATCTCTTTCAGGATAGTCATCTCTAGCATGAGCACCTCTGCTTTCTGTTCTATAGTATGCTGATATCGCTGTAGCTTCTGCAACTTCAAACAAATTTTGTAATTCAATTGCTTCAACTCTACTAGTGTTAAAAGCATCGCTTTTATCTTTCAGGTGAAGATTTTCAACTTTTTCTTTAAGTTCATTAAGTTGATCCAGACCTTTCTTCATGAACTCTCCTCGTCTGAAAACTCCAAAATAATTCTGCATACATTCTTGTAGTTCTTTCTTTACATCTGCAGGATCAAACCCTTTCGATGATTCATTTAATTTATTGAGCCTCTCAAGAGAATTATCGATATCATTTTTAGATGCTGCATCTACTCCGCCTCCAGATTTCAATTCATTTTGGATATGCATGCCTGTTGCTCTTCCAAAAACTACCAAGTCAAGTAAGGAATTTCCACCAAGTCTATTAGCGCCGTGAACTGAAACACATGCCGCTTCACCAGCTGAGAATAGTCCAGGTATTAGATGATCTTTATCATTAATTCTTGTAAAAGCTTGTCCTGACACATTTGTTGGAGTACCGCCCATCATATAATGACATGTTGGAACAACAGGAATTGGTTCATATACCGGATCAACATGAGCAAATGTTCTAGAAAGCTCGCAAATTCCTGGCAATTTAGAATTTAAAACATCAGCCCCAAGATGATCAAGTTTTAAGAAAATATGATCGGCATTTTCACCACAACCTCTTCCTTCAAGAACTTCTAGGACCATAGATCTTGCTACAACATCTCTTCCAGCTAGATCTTTAACATTTGGTGCATATCTTTCCATAAACCTTTCACCGTCTTTATTAATAAGATATCCACCCTCGCCTCTACATCCTTCCGTAACAAGAGAGCCTGCTCCATAAATACCTGTTGGATGAAACTGCCACATTTCCATATCTTGTGCTGGATAACCAGACCTTAGCGCCATTGCCAACCCATCACCTGTATTTATTAAAGCATTTGTAGTTGATGCATAAATCCTACCAGCACCCCCTGTAGCTAATACAGTCGCTTGAGCTTTTAAATAAGCAACTTCTCCGCTTTCAATTGAAAATGCAATTACTCCCGTAACCTCATCTTTTGAATTCTTAACCATGTCAACTGCAAACCACTCATTTAGAAAATTTGTTCCTTCTTTAACATTATTTTGGTACAAAGTATGCAGTAAAGCATGTCCAGTTCTATCTGCAGCTGCACAAGTTCTTGCTGCTTGGCCTCCTTTACCGAAATCTTTTGATTGACCTCCAAAAGGACGTTGATAAATTCTTCCATTATCAAATCTTGAAAAAGGGAGTCCCATATGTTCAAGCTCAAAAACTGCTTTAGGTCCTTCGGAACAAAGATATTCAATGGCATCTTGATCGCCAATAAAGTCAGCGCCCTTGACTGTATCATACATATGCCATCTCCAATCATCATTTGGATCTGCGCTTGCAATAGCGCAGGTTATTCCTCCTTGAGCAGAAACAGTATGAGATCTTGTTGGAAAGACTTTAGAAACAACAGCAGTTTTCAGTCCGGATTTTGCTAATTCAAGAGATGCTCTCATTCCAGAACCTCCCCCGCCAACTATAAGAGAATCGAATTCAATTACCTTTATGTTATTTGTAAAAATGCTGTTCATTATTATTAATACTTATAATTATATATCATTATAACTTATAACCATACTATATACAGAACTAAAGTTAAATAAATCATTCCAAGGAAAACAAATACAGAATAGTACATTTTCCTTAGAATATTCGCAGTATTAGCAATAGGCTTGCTTAAAAAACCTAGAGTTCGTTCTGTTAAATAGTCTGTCCCGACTGTCCAAAGGCCAATAAAAGAATGAATAAGAATTAATACGAAAATTATCGAAGTAAAAAATCTTATTTGAAATGATAAAAAGAACTTTGTCCATGAAAAGAAATTAAAGTCATTAGTGAAGATAAAATAAGTTAGGTATATCAAGTATGTCAGAGTAAATAGGGAGGTATATCTTTGAAGATACCATATTCTTGATCCTTTCATAAAAATAGATATCCTATAAAAATTATATTGCTTAATACCCAAAAACAAACAACAAAAATTGAGGAGAAATTTGCTCCTTTTAAAGACTCACCTATATGAAAAAAATCCATTATGAGATGTCTAACTCCCGTTAGTATGTGATACCAAAAAATTGAAATACTTATATAAAATAAAAATGAAAATATCGAAACAGTATTTAACTGTGTTAGTAATTCTTCAAAGCTTTGCTTTGACGAGGTAGATTTATCTATTGCATAAAGCAAAACAGGTAATGTAATAAAAAAAACATACATCCCAGAAAGCCTATGAGTAATTGAGGAGAATGCAGACATTGGAAGTCTAATCTTCCTTAAATCAAGATATACTGGCCTTTCTTGCATTGTGTGCTTCAATAAAAAATATTTAAAATTTATTGTATTTGATTCAAATTATACAGCAGAATCTTTATATAACTATCTATAAAAAATATTAGTTCTTTTTATTTTTATTATGCTTAATTAAGCGCTTTCTTTTCTTTACCTGCCTTTCCGATAGTTTATTTTTTTTACCTTCATAGGGATTATCTGCTTTTCTAAAAATTAACTTTAGTTGAATACTTGATAAATCTAGGTTAGTTCGAAAACAATTTTCAAGATACTTCTTGTAGTTGTTTGGTATTTTTTTGTCTTGATTAGAATTTATGATAAGTGTTGTTGGGCAAGTTCCTGCAAAGTGGACATATTTAAATTTTAGCTGTCGACCTCCAACTGCTGGTGGAGCACTAGATGATACAAACTTTCTAAGTAAATTATTAAGCTTTGCTGTTGAATATTTTTTTTGAGAGAGTTCAATTAACTTATTTGTTAGGTTAAAAACTTTTTTAAACCCTTTCTTTTTTACTGCAGATATTTCAACTTTAAGAAGATTAGAGATAAATTCAGATTGCATTTTTTTTGTAGCATAAATATTTCTGAGTTGTGCCTTTGTTACTAAGTCTATCTTATTTATTGCAAATAATATTGGTTTACCATTTTCAACTATCATATTTATTATCTTTAAATCTTGATCAACTAGCCCTTCGCTTGCGTCAAGCATAAAAATAACAATATCACTTTGTTCAATGGCATGAATCGCTCGAATATATGAAAAATATTCAACCTTATGATTATATTTATACCCCTTCCTAATACCTGCTGTGTCAATAAATATAAATTTCTGATGATCAAACTCAAATGGAACACTTATTGCATCAATTGTTGTTCCAGCAATTTCGCTTACAATCAACCTGTCCTCATTAATCAGATTATTAATAAATGTCGATTTTCCTGCGTTAGGCCTCCCTAGTATTGCAACTTTTTTGCCGTCTAGAAGTTTTACTGATATGTCAGGTATTTTATCTTCTAAATGTGTTTTCAGAATATTTAAGTTCTTCGAATGCTCAGCGCTAATTTCAATATAATCAGTGATTCCATTTTCTAAAAGATCTTCTCTAATTGACGTCTTAGATTTCTTATCTATTTTGTTAAGAACCGTTATAAATTCTTTATTAAATTTTCTTAACTTATTAATGATATCTAAATCCACTTTATTAAGCTCTTCTGAGCCATCAAAAAGCAAGATAATAAGAGAAGACTCCTCAGCTGCAATCCATGCTTGATTTGATATAGCTAACTTTAAGTCCTCTTGTTTACTGGCAATACCTCCAGTATCAATAAGTAAAGTTTTTTTATCTTTAAGTTTTATATAACCATAATTTCTATCTTTGGTAAGGCCAGGAAAATCAGACACAATGGCGTCTCTAGATTTTGTTAATTTATTAAATAAGGAGGACTTACCTACGTTTGGACGCCCTATTATTGCTATTGAAGTAAACATTTTTATAAACCATTTTATATGTTAATGGAAAATAAATTAAATGCCTCATCTACAACATAGAGACTATTACTTCTGCTAAAAATTGTTTTTATTGGTTTTTTTGATAATTTTTTCCTACCAATTGTTTTTCCACTCAAAGGATCAATAATGTGAATGTAACCTTCAAAATCACCAATTATTAAACTACTTTTGTAGCTTACGGCATTCGAAAGACCTCGATTTAGGTAATCCTCGCTAATCCATGATTCCTCAAAAGATTTTAATGAAAATGACTTAATTCTTGAGTCTGCTTCAACAACCAGTAACATTCCTCTCATTACAACTGGCGAATAAAACGACGATGTTTCATATGACCAAACAGATCGTTTTTGGGCTATATCAAAAATATTTAATTTGCCCTGATAATTTATTGTATAAACTAGTCCACCTTCTACAACAGGGCTTGAATCAGAATCAATTAAATTTTCTAACTCTGATGTTCCACCTACATAAGATATAGCTCCATCCCATAAAGGAAAACCAGAATTTAATTCAAAAACACCTAATCTACCATTATCAAAAGAAGCATAGATTTTATCATCTGAAATTATTGGACTGCTGCTGCCTCTTACAGTTAGTGCTGGCAGTTTAGATCTGTATGACCACTCTACTTTTCCTGTGTCTTTATTTAAACCAATCAACTCTCCAGAACCTGTTTTTACGGCAATAATCTTTGTATCTATAGCAGCCTTGCTAAGAACTTCTCCTTTTACATTAGTTGTCCATATCTTAGAACCGTCTTTCTGATCTAGCGCTATAACATTTCCATCAATATCAGCTACAACCAAAAGACCAAAACCTGCTGCAGTTCCTGAGGATAAAAAACTTAACTCAGTAGACCAGTTTTTAGCACCGCTATTTATATCAACTGATGAGACTGTTCCCTCAGAATCAGCAAAAAATAAACTTTGTGAACTAAACCCAGGCTCAAAATTGCCTATTTCATTTTCGCCCTCAAAGGAGATATCCCATAATGATAAAATACTTTTTTGATCTGTAAATGAGCTCAGCTCCCTTGGCTCATCCGAATCAACAACATCTGACTTCCAAAATCTCAAACCATCAAGCGAAGAGCAAGAGCTTAAAAAGACCGAAGCTTGTATAATTGCTAAAAAATATAATGGTTTTATCTTCAAGTTAATTTCCTATATTAGCTATCTTCATCAAAATGATGGATTTTGAGCTTTCATCTGAATATTTATCTGCTGCTGCCTGATACTGAACTTTGGCAAGTTCAAATTTATTTTGTTTAACTAAAATATCTCCAACAAGCTCATGAATATATCCATTAGTTGAGTTTATTGAAAACATTTCAATCATATTTAAGGCTTCATCATATTTATTTTGAGAGAGAAGTATTCTTGCACAGCTTACTCTGGCCATTTTGTTATAAATCTTATTACCATTCCTTCCATCAGTAATACTGATAAGTTTTTTAAAACTTTCTAAAGCTTCAATAAGTTTATTATTTTTTGCATCTAAACTTGCCTTATTCAATAAGGCTAGCTGAGCATAGCCTGTACTTTCATAATTCATTAATAATTCATCTAATAACTCGTTAATGCTTTCGTTGTCTTCGGTATCCTGATATAAATATAATTCCAGTTTTTCATAAATCACTGCTGCTTCTTCGTTCTTTTGTTTCGAAATCTGGCTAGATATAACAAAATAGCCAACCCCAATAATTGAAGCAAGAAACATAGATATTATTAATCTTTTATATTTTTCTAGAAATTTTAAAAAAGGTAAAAACCTCATATTATTTTCATAAACATTATTCATAAATAATTACCTTACTCTATTTCTTTTATAAAACTTTCTATATCCTTAAAGCTCATAACAGTTTGTTCAGAATTTTGATCTTTAAGAGGCTTTATTATAACAGTTTCAGTTTCGAGCTCATGTTCCCCAATTATTAACGCATAAGAAGCATTATCTTTATTTGCTCTTCTTAATTTAGACTTAAGACTACCATCAGATAGCTGAACGTCTATATTTATAGAATTGCTTAATGATCTTAATTTGTGCGCTATTTTATATGCTTTTGGTTCAATATTGCTAGAAATAAGTATCAAGGAAACTAAAGTTTGAGGTTTCTCTAGAGGTTTTGTTATGGATGCCAAGCGCTCAATGCCTATTGCCATTCCAATTGCCGGCATCGCTTTTCCACCAAGCTCATGACAAAGATTATCATATCTACCTCCACCTAAATAGGCATCTTGAGCACCTAAATTTGATGAAACTGCCTCAAAAACAAAACCGGTATAGTAATCTAAACCCCTCACTAAGCTATAGTCTATCTCAATAGCGCATTCGCTTGAAAATGTGCTCTTAATTAACTCTAAGATATCTAAAGATTCATTTGATAAGTAATCCTTAATTTTTGGAGCATCTTGTAAAATTTTCTGAGTTTCAGGATTCTTTGAATCAAGAATTCTCAAAGGGTTGCTATTCAATCTTTGTAAATCTCTTTCATCTAATTCTTTAGAGAAAGGTTTTAGAAAATCTTGCAAAGCTAAACAGAATTTTTGTTTAGATTCCTTATTACCAAGATGGTTTATTTTTAAAACTGAGTCATCTATTTCAAGTTTTTTTATAATACTGCAAATTATTGAGACTATTTCTAATTCAGCAAGTCCTTCAGAATAACCAAGAAATTCAATTCCTGCTTGGTTAAACTGCCTATATCTTTCCTTTTGAGGCCGTTCATATCTCCACATTGGGCCAAGATACCAAAGTTTATGAGATTCGCTATCAATTTTCTTCTCGATAATAGATCTTATAACGCTGGCGGTTCCCTCTGGCCTTAATGTGATACTTTTTTCGTTTTTATCTAAAAAAGAATAAAGCTCTTTATTAACTATGTCTGAAGAATCTCCAACCGATCTTTTAAATAAGTCAGTATCTTCTAGAGCCGGCGTTCTAATCTCAGAAATTGAGTAATTATTAAATATATTTTTAAGAACTTTTTCAGTATAGAAAATCTTTTCAGCAACATTATTTTTAATACCTTTATTGCCAATTAAGTCAATCATACCTGTAAGAGAATGAACTTTTTTCAACTTAGCTCCTCAGTATAATCTTTTCAGATTCTGTTTTATGTTGAGATACTTTCTTTCGCACTTGATCTTCAAGTTCATCAACAAGATTATCATTTAAGATTTTTTTATTTGGACTGCCATCAATGTATAGAAGATTGCTTGGGCTTGCGCCAGTCAGTCCTATATTTGCTGCTTTACTTTCACCTGGTCCATTAACATAGCAGCCAATAATTGCAACTTCGATATCTTCTGAAATATCTTCAAGGCGTTGTTCAAGTTCGTTGACAACTTTAATGACATTAAAATTTTGTCTGGAACAGCTTGGGCAAGCAACAATTTTAACACCCCTGCTTCTAATGTTTAAACTTTTTAATATATCCCAACCAATTTTTATTTCATCTACTGGATCTGATGCCAATGATATTCTAATAGTATCTCCTATACCTTCAGATAGAAGCATTCCTACTCCGATTGATGACTTCACAGTGCCTGCTCTGTAACTTCCTGCCTCAGTAATACCTAAATGCAAAGGCTGATCTATTAAATTTGAAATTTTACGATAAGCATCTACAGTCATTTCTATGTTCGAGGCTTTTAAGCTCATCTTATAATTATCAAAATTAAATTTATCTAAGATTTCAACATGCCTTAAAGCTGATTCAACAAGCGCATCAGCATTTGGCTCACCATATTTTTTTTGTAAATCTTTCTCAAGAGACCCGGCATTGACGCCTACTCTTATTGGAACATTATTATAAATTGCTGCATTTATAACTTCCCTTACACGATCTTCTTTGCCAATATTGCCAGGATTTATTCTCAAGCAATCAGCTGAATCTGCTACTTCAAGAGCAATCTTATAATCAAAATGAATATCTGCCACCAAAGGAACATTTACTGCTTTTTTAATTTCTTTAAATGCCTTTGCTTCCTCAAAACCTGGAACCGAAACTCTTACGATATCTGCGCCAGCTGATTCTAGATCCTTAATCTGCTTGACTGTCGAAACTACATCACAAGTATTTGTATTAGTCATGGATTGAATTGTTATGGGGCTATTACCACCCACAGGAATATGACCTACTTTAATGGTCTTTGTTTTTTTTCTTTTGATCCAGTTAGTCATTCAAAAAGTTGATAGTGTTCACTCTTGTAAGTCTATCGGCATTACTAATAAAATCAATGTCTTCACCATTATAAGTACCTTTAACAGAATCAACATTTCCAACAACAATCTTAAATGGAGAATCTATTTGTTTATTATATTTATCATTATTATTAAAAAATTGTGCCTCAATAAGCTCATCTTCAAAATAGACTTCTATCCAACAATCATCAAAAAATTCAAGTATAAGCATATTTTTTTCTTCAGGCATTATATTTCCATCTAAATCTGCATTATTTTCAGTAAATACAGATTCACTTAATATTTCAGATCCAAGATTTTCTTGGACTACAACATCAACATCTGAAATTTTAGGAATTAAGTCCTCTTGATATTCAATAATTTGAACGTTTTGCATATTATTTACAGTTGATATTGCTTTAGCAAAAAAATAAACAATCATGAGTAGAATTACTGTTGCAAATGCCATAAACAAATACCTTGACCTATCTTTGTTATACTTTTTAAAAATTACCTGAGATGGTATTTTCTTGTATTTTATTTCTTCTTCTTGCTCAAATATGCTGGGGAATTCATATTTAATATTGAGGTATTTAGCATACTTTTTAAAATAAGCTTTTGCGAATGACTCGCTTGGAAAAATTGAATAATCCCCATTTTCAATAGCAATGAGATAATTTTTATTTATATAAATTATTTCAGCGACCTGATTCAAGGTGTAATTCATTTGGACTCTTTTATCTTTAAATTTTTTACCTGTTTTTACAGAATTTGCAGACTTGAATTCATTACTCATTATATTGATTTATGTGATATTAAATGTTTTCCCTTAACAGATTTTGTGAGGTTTCCAACTAACTGACCACATGCGCCATCTACTTCATCACCCCGAGTGATCCTTAAAGTTGTAATATATCCTTTGCTACATAGATAATCTTTGAAAATTTTTATTTTGTTATTGCTAGGCCTTTCGTAGTCAGATTCATCAAAGCTGTTAAAAGGTATTAAATTTATTTTACAAGACAAAGATGACAAGATTTTTGTTAAATTGTCTGCATGATTTAAGGAATCATTAACTCCTTTTATGAGGATATATTCAATAGTTATAGTCCTTTTATTATCATATTTATTGAGATACTCCTTGCAAGCCTCAATCAATGAATTTATTGGATACTTGTTATTTATAGGAACTATCTCACCTCTTAATTTATCATCAGCGGCATGAAGAGAAATGGCTAACGAGACATCAATTTCATTAAATAATTTTTTAATATTTGGGACAATCCCTGACGTGCTAATCGTAATCCTTTTTCTTGAAAGTCCGTATGCGTACTGATCTTTCATGATTTTAGCTGATTCAATAACAGCATCAAAATTTAATAATGGCTCACCCATACCCATAAAAACAACATTCGTTATTTGTTTTTTATTTTTCTTGTAAAAATTTGATAGCCAGAGTTGGCCAATAATTTCATTACTTTCGAGGTTTTGTTCAAAGCCTTGAGCGCCTGTGGCACAAAAAGTACACTGAAGTGCGCAGCCTGCCTGAGATGAAACACATAGAGTTCTTCTTTTTTTTTCAGGTATTTCTACCATTTCTATCATTGATCCTGATTCAAGTTCAATCAGATATTTGATAGTACCCTCCTTAGAAATATGCTCTTCATGAATAATGGGAGGTTTTATGTAAGCAATCGTATTAAGCTTTTTTCGTAAATCTTTATTAAGATCTGTCATTAAGTCAAAGTCTATAATACCTTTTTGATGAATCCATTTTAAAATCTGTTTTGCTCTAAACTTAGGTTCATTTATCTCAGCAAAAAAAATTTCAAGCGTCTCCAGAGAGCAGCCTAAAAGATTCTTTTTAGTTTGCAATTTACTTATTCAATATTTCTTTAGAGGTAAAGAAATACTCAATCTCCCTTTTAGCACTAACAGCTGAATCAGAACCATGAACAGCATTAGCATCGATGCTTTTTGCAAAATCTGCTCGTATTGTTCCTTCTGCTGCTTCTTGAGGATTAGTTGCGCCCATGAGGTCTCTATTTTTTTTAATTGCATCCTCTCCTTCAAGCACTTGAACAAATACTGGGCCTGATGTCATAAAATTTTTAAGATCAACAAAAAAAGGTTTTCCATCATGTTCTGCATAAAATCCTGATGCAAGCTCATCTGTAAGATGAATTAATTTTCCAGCAACTAAGTAGAGTCCATTCTCCTCAAATCTAGTGATAATCTTTCCAATTAAATTTTTGCTAACTGCATCTGGTTTAATTATTGATAAAGTTTGTTCTATAGCCATATTAAGTCCTAAATTTATTCGCTATTATATTAAAGTTATCTAGATTCTTCTATCCAATGCATCTGAATAGCTTCTAGTATTTTTTCGTTAGATTTTTTGGGATCTCCAATAAAATTATCAAGCTCACATACTTTTTTGTATAAATCAGGGAAACTTATCCATTGTGGATCAATTTCAGGAAATTTTTCACTCAATTCAATGGCGATTTCTAATACATCAACCCAGTCAATCTTTTCCATTAGTGATCCTCAGATACCATATTTATATTATATTTAGGTAGTTCTATTTCAATTTCTTCATCTTCGGGAGGAATAGTTTGACAGCTAAGCCTTGAAGTTTGTTCAAGACCCCACGCCTTATCTAGTAAATCTTCTTCTATATCACTGGCTTCATCAAGAGATTCAAAGCCTTTTCTGACAATACAATGACATGTTGTACATGCGCATGACATTTCGCAAGCATGTTCAATTTTTATATTATTTCTTAGTGCAGCTTCACAAATAGTTTCTGTTGGTAGAGATTCGATTTCAGCTCCATTAGGACAAATTTCCTCATGAGGCCATATCTTAATTTTTGCCATAATTTAAATAGTAAAACTTTCGCCACATCCACAAACAGCTTTAGCATTTGGATTTACAAACTTAATTCCTTTATTTAATCCATCGTCTTGATAATCTATCAGACTACCTTTCAAAAAATTAAAGCTTTCAGAGTCAACAAAAATCTTACACCCATTTTTTTCAAATGTTATATAGTCATCAATAATGTCATCAACAAAATCAAAAGTATATTCATACCCTGAACAGCCAGCTTTTTTAATACCAAGTTTAATTCCTTCCCCATAACCTCTATTGCTAAGGGCTTTTAAGAAATGCTTAACAGCGCTATCAGAGAAATTGAGTCCTGCTGATGTAATATTATTCATAAGATTATTGCTTTGCTTCGTAATCCTCTATTGCTTGCCTAATTGAATCTTCAGCAAGAACAGAACAATGAATCTTGATTGGTGGAAGCTCCAATGCCTCAACAATTTCAACATTTTTGATAGCCTTTGCTTCTTCCAGAGTTTTACCAATTAACATCTCAACCAATTCGCTAGATGAGGCAATAGCCGAACCACATCCATATGTTTTAAATTTAACATCTTTAATAATATGCGTGTTTCCTTTAGCTTCGCATTTAATTTGAAGCTTCATCACATCTCCACAAGCGGGCGCACCTACCATACCAGTTCCAACATTTAACTCATTAGGATCAAATTTACCAACTTTAAATGCCTCTGGATTATTAAGCGTATTCTCAAACTTTTCTACTACTTTCTTACTGTATGCCATATTTTTCTCCTAATGCAAATTCCATTCAACTGTATCTAGATCAATGCCATCAAGATGCATCTCCCATAACGGTGAGAGTTCTCTAAGTCTTTCAACTACATTTCCTAAAATTTCTAGAGTTCTTGAAACATCCTCATCCTTAGTGAACCTTCCAAATGAGAATCTAATTGAACTATGCGCTAATTCATCTTTTCTACCTAAGGCTCTTAATACATATGAAGGCTCAAGACTTGCTGAAGTACAAGCTGAACCTGATGAAACCGCTACATCTTTTAGTCCCATTATCAAAGATTCTCCTTCAACAAAATTGAAGCTAACATTCAGTATATTGGGAACTTTGTTATCTACATCTCCATTAATGTAAACGTGATCAATTTCTTTAACTTTTTCCAAAAATTTCTCATGAAAAACAGAAATCTTTGAATGATCATTTTTCATTTCTTCGCTTGCGATTCTAAATGCTTCACCCATGCCTACGATTTGATGCGTTGCTAAAGTACCAGATCTCATACCTCGCTCATGACCACCACCATGGATTAATGCTTCTAATCGTACTCTAGGTTTTCTTCTAACATAAAGTGCGCCGATGCCTTTTGGACCATAAGTTTTATGTGCTGAAAAAGACATCAAGTCAACTGGTGTATTCATCAAATCAATTTTTACTTTTCCGGTGCTTTGTGCAGCATCAACATGAAAAAATGCCCCATTCTCTCTTGCTATATCTCCGATTTTAGTTAAATCATTAACTGTGCCAAGTTCATTATTAATGTGCATTATAGATATCAATATTGTTGAATCTTTTATCGCTGATCTAACAGCCTCTGGACTTATGATGCCGCCCTCATCTGGATCTAGGTATGTAACTTCAAAGCCCTCTCTTTCTAACTGACGACAGGGATCCAAAACTGCTTTATGTTCAATTTTTGAAGTAATTATATGATTACCCTTAGATTTATAGAATCTAGCTATGCCTTTGATAGCAAGATTATCTGCTTCTGTAGCACCAGAAGTCCATACAATCTCACGAGGATCACAATTAACTAAATTTGCTACATGAGACCTAGCTTCCTCAACTGCTTCATCTGCTTTCCA
>CETQ01024057.1_pt1 | contig 15610 bp, 15 predicted proteins | sample 531261 | NCBI WGS metagenome assembly CETQ01 (sample SAMEA2622376, study PRJEB7988) | marine metagenome | biome: marine biome (ENVO:00000447); feature: surface water layer (ENVO:00002042); material: "saline water (ENVO:00002010), including plankton (ENVO:xxxxxxxx)" | depth 5 m
CTTTATTCATTACCCAGTCTACCACAGGTAGATTAATTGGGCAAACTCTCACACATACCTCACATGCTATGCACTTATCAAATTCATAATGTATTCTTCCTCTATATCTTTCAGATGGAATGAGTTTCTCATAAGGATACTGAACTGTTACAGGTCTTCGACCCATATGATCAAGAGTTACAGAGAGACCCTGCAACATATATTTTGCTGCGTTCTTAATTTCTTTTAGATAATCAAGGACTCCTTTAATCATACCCACGCATATGTTGAAAATACAAGTGCGACACCCACCAATCCAAATACTATGCAAGATGATCTAATTGGTAAATCTCTCATTGGTTTTTCTTAACTCTATAAGTATTTACACTATAAGTGTTTTTACCTATGTTGTCAAGTCATCACCTTTTGACATCATGAGCACAACCATCACCTTTGTAATCGTCACTATCATAATATCCACCTTTTGTACCAAAGTAAAGTGTGATTGCCACGAAAGGCAATGCAACTACAGTTAAAAAAATTCCGAACATAATAATTTAGTAGATAACTCTAATGTCTCCTCCATTAGGTATAACCTGATATGGAGCTCCAGCAACTGCTCTACCAGCAGGAGCAGCTCCCGCTTGACCCCAGTCACCACCTGCAATGCCAGGTGTGCCAGGTGTGCCTGGTGTGCCAGGTTGCCCATTGCCGCCTGGTGTACCTGGCGTACCTGGTTGACCTGGTGTGCCATCTGTCCCATCATCGCCAGGTGTGCCAGGTGTGCCAGGTGTTCCATCGGTGCCTGGTGTGCCAGGTGTTCCATCACCGCCAGGTGTGCCAGGTGTTCCGTCACCTCCATCAGAACCTGGTGTGCCAGGTGTGCCTGGTGTGCCAGGTGAGGCAGCATTACATGATGCACTACCGCCAGGTGTACCAGAACCGCCAGGTGTTCCACTGCTTCCACTACCGCCAGGTGTGCCTGGTGTTCCAGATCCACCTGAAGAACCTGGTGTGCCAGGTGTTCCATCGGTACCTGGCGTTCCAGCAGTGCCAGGTGTGCCAGGCGTACCTGGCGTACCTGGCGTGCCAGGTGTGCCTGGTGTTCCAGCACCACCTGGCGTAGCAGAGGTGCCTGGTGTACCTCCAGAAGAACTCAAAGCACCTGTTTTATTATTCCAACCTCTACCTTCAGATCCAGATCCAGCAAAACCTTTTAGACCTTTAATACCATTGAAACCACCATAACCTTTATTACCACCTTGTCCACCAAATCCACGGAATCCACCTGCACCACCAAATCCTTTGGCACCGCCTGATCCTGCTGATCCACCCTGTCCTCCGTAGCCACGACCGCCACCAGATCCACCTGATCCACCGCCGCCACCAGATCCACCAGATCCACCGCCGCCACCAGATCCTGGTCCTCCACCAAAGCAAGCAACTTTTGATTGTGATGTGCCTGGTTGATTTACTGTACTCCTATTTTGAACACTAACCTGATTCGATACTCTACTTCTTCTTCTACCTTGACCCCACCATCCTCTTCTACTCCTCCTTTCCTGTCGCTGATTCTGTTGTGCTACGGTTACATTTTGGAATGTGTATGTAAATGACAATGTGGTTCTCTGCATACCAGGTGAACCAAATGAACCTGGCGTACCTGGTTGACCTGGCGATCCATCACTACCTGGCGTACCTGGCGATCCATCGCCGCCATCAGAACCTGGCGATCCATTGCTTCCGTCAGAACCTGGCGATCCGTCCACGCCAGGACTGCCAGGCGACCCATTAACACCTGGCGATCCATCTACACCGTCAACACCATTTCCAACAAAATTGCTACCATCTACACCATCTACACCGTCAACACCATCGGATCCACCACCACCACCTGCATAAATTCTAGATTGACCACCCTCACACTCAACAAAAACTACACGAGTAGATGGTGCACCAGGATTTGTTATCTTAACTGCGTTACCACCTGGTTGATTTTTTGCACCACCAGCAGCATAAACACCATCACCAGCAGGAGAGTTAGCAACAAAAATATGTAGATTAGATGATGCTGAACTAGCAATAGAAACGGAAGGTTGAGCTACTTGGTCGGATACCATCCTACCCCTAATCTTCAAATATTTTGTGATATTTTTATTGAGATTAGAATTCCAGTCTACTGCTGCTTGTGTTGAGGGAGATGATAGTGTACCAACATCAAAGTATTGTTCCTCTGTATTAGGATCCTGTTCTAAACAATATTCTTTAATTACACTTCTAACATCATCAGGAGAAATTTCTCCACTAGTAGGTACACCTACATTCTCTGTAGAATCTAAAATATATGGAAGATCCCCACCTTGATATGGTGCATCAAGATCAGTTACCCTACGCAATTCAGATGCTGCTAACTGTTTGTTTGGATCACCAACAGCATTTCTAATATCACCAAATGAATGTTGTGTGCCAGGTGAACCAGTGAGTAGTAACTTAGTAGTGTTTGACCAGTCGTTTGCTGCCATATTATATTACCTTATGTTAGTGATAGGGTTGCAGATCCTACTCCTGCTACATCTATACTTAGGTTAGTACCGTTAACGATAATAGAAACACCAGTTGTTGCACTACCAACTAATGATCTCCATACACTATCTGAACCGTAAACCTGTACTTGATCAGTAGGTCTATAGTAGATCATGTTACTAGTAGACCAACCTGGTGGTTGCTCAGGTGGTGCAGTAGGTTCATCGGTAACTTTTTGACCTTCATTTTCGATTAGTCTACCTAAGAATCCTCTCTCTTCTAGAACATTATAGTCTAGTTCAGTTGATAGACCAACACTTTGACTATCTTCAAATCTAACTCTAAATTTCTTAGTATGACCATCATACCACATACTACCTTCATAATCCTCATCATTAACATCTACAATAGAGGGATTACCAGGTACACCACCACTAGGAATATAGTTTCTAGGTAAGACAAACGCCTCACCCGCATACCTCATATCCAAACTACCGCCAGGTTTATCAGTATTGAAACCGACTCTATTTGTTGTGCTACCACCAACACCAATGGTTCCACCGATACCAAGATGATTATTTCTGATTAAAATTTGACTATAAATGTCAACTTGTGGATCACCATTACCTGACATTCTTGTATTGGTGGTTCCGATACCAACATTACCTTCAAATATTGCCTGTGTATTGATTAATTGACCATTAGGTTCTCTCAACAATCCAACATGTAGTAAGTCAGTTGCTGCTCTATCACCAGATGTAGTTCCAATACCTATACCCTTTCCTTCATTCCTAGTGTCAATGAATAACTCAGAGGTTCCACTAATTTGAAGACCACTAGCAACTCTGGATGAAATACCAAGAGTGTTAGCACCAATTCCAAGACCTATGTACTTACCAAATACCTCGGTGTCATTACCAGATGAAATCTTAATATCATTAAATGTTGATACGCCTGCAAAACCGATAAACTTAGTACCAGTGATGAGACCAGTAACACCATCTACCTTAGCACTACCAACATCAATAGTTCCAACACCAGAAACAGTAAGACTACCATTAACATTGAGATCTTGTACTGTTGATACTCCACTAACAGTTAATCCAGCAGCACCAATTGTTGCCTTGTCTCCTTGGAATCCTGCGGTCATTGTACAGAATCCTGCACCAGTAATACCACCATTGACGCCAAATAGTTGACCATTCATAGTCACACTAGCACCAACTACGATACCCTCTACATATTCAGCACCACCAGATGAGAAGATTTTACCACAAGTTACTGCAGCACCTGCTACATCAATACCTAGTTTACCTACACCTCCACCAGAACTGAAGTTTACAGCACCACAAGTGAGGACACCTGATTGAATATCTACTCCAGTTGTAGAGATTGAACCTCCAGTAGAGAAGATGATAGGTCCTCCGATAGTTAAACCACCACCAACAACTACACCACCACCAAGGAATTGACCACCACCAGTAAAGTCACCTCTACCCTGTGCAGTTACACCTCCATTAACACAACTCAGTGATCCACAAGTAAATCCACCACCAACAGTCATACCATTAGAGGTATTTAATTCATCGCATGTTATATCCCCTTGGAATACCATGTCACCTGCACCAGTGACAGTTCCAGTAAATGAACTAATACCAGCAACAGATAAACCAGCACCAACATTCAATACATCAATATCTGTTTCCGCACCAATATTAAGACTACCCGTAATACTTCCAGCAATACCAACACTACCATCAACAATCAAATCTCCTTGATGGACTCTGACAGTACCAATAAATCCTGCTGCCTCACCAATAGCAGAACTAGTATTACCAACACCTATGAACTCACCCACCAATAGATCTTGTCCAATAGTGCTAACACCTGATCCTTTGATGATAGAAGGTGCAATACCATCAACAGTTACAAGATCAACAAGAATCTCTGGTTGACCTAACAAACTAAATGCAGTTTGAGCACCAATAGCAGTAGTTGCAGTACCACTAAATGTCGTAGCAGTAATAACTCCTGCCTCAGCAACAACTCCACCACTAATTCTTAAAGTTTGGAAACTTGTGATACCAGTAAATGTACCACCAACACCTTGAATATCTGTAACACTAATACTAGGAGAATCTGTCAATCCTGCTGCTACAACTGCTCTTGTGGCATTTGTAATCGTACCAATAAATGTAGGTGCTTCAACTGTTGATGTAGCAGTGACAGTGGAGAATGTACCAACATCAGCAACAACAGTTCCCTGCCCTTGTCCACTAGAGTTAACAGCAGTAATATTTTTTGCAACTAATCCTTCAAATGTACCGACACCACTATTGGCATCCATGAATATCTCAAACCCTACACCAAAATCTGCACCGTCTCTTGGTCTTTCTGTACCAACACCTACATCTTTAAGAGAATATATTGTATCACCAGCACCAGGATTGATCCATACAGATACAGGTAAATCTACTAAGTTTGCACCAGAACCAAAATATTCTGTTGCCCTTACTACACCACCTTCAGTTACTGTAAATCCCGTAGTCCCAACACCAACTTGGAAAGCTGCTTCTGGTACCGTAGTTCCGATACCTACTGACGAACCAGTTCCAACATTTAATGTACCATAATATGTTGCTACTCCAGTGACAGTTAAATCATTTAACTCTGTCAGGTTATCGACAATGACATTGCCGCGAACATCGAGTTGTTGTCTAGGTATCGTGCTTCCGATACCAACCAGACCATTATTAGAAATCAGGTCATCAGTATCTACCTGAATACCGTCTCTGAAATTGATTACTGTTTTATAATTGCTAGGCATTATTTTAGGGTAGACAAGACCTTTTACTTATTTATCTTTGATGTCATCAACTTGTTGTGACAAGTCTTTGACTGCCTCAATTAGTAGAGGTATTAGTTTATTATAGTGGACACCTTTAGTGCCGTCAGGTTTTGTTGATACTGCCTCAGGTAGAACCTTCTCTACATCTTGAGCAATGACACCAATGTCATGTCCAGTGTAGTTTTTGTTATTCTTCCAGTCATACTCAGTACCACGAATTTGCATAACTTTAGAAATAGGATCATCTAGTGTGGATACATTTTCTTTAAATGCAATGTCAGAGGTTTGACCATAGAAGGCAATAATATCATCACAGAAATGAACAGGACCACCACAGAATGTAACTCCAGCACCACTATGGAAGAAGTCTCCACTAAATGTAGTGAATCCAGTAAATTCAACATCTTGATTAAATGTTACTGGTGCATCATAAGCGGTATCAGTTGCAATTGCAACCTTAAAGCCTGGTGCTGCATTAAGAACCAGATCACCAACACCAAACTTAGTTGTAATCTCAGTCTTATTAGTACCAACACCAATTTTAACATTGTTGATGTTTGCACCGCTAGGGAAGGAACCAGTAAATTCAATTGTACCAGCAAGTTCAATACTACCACTAGATACAACCTTACCAGTAAAGTTTACATCATTGGTAAATGTAACAGGACCATCAAACTGTGACAGGATATTTTGTTGAGCACCACCCTCAACATTAATTCTTTGTTTGACTGTAATTTCATCAACAACAATAGAGTTAGCAGATGGATCCTCACCTGTAATGGTAGGAATAGGAATATCAAATGATTTTTCCTGTCCAGTAGCAGAGTTGATCTTCTTATTACCAATGAAGAAATCACCTCTGTTATTTAAACCAGTGTATACAACAGTACCACCACTTCTATTTTGTGCTTGAGATAGATATTCCTCAACCTCAGTTAGTGATCTATTCTGAACCTGAGGTAGTGATGTTGAATAGTTACCAGGACCATAACCAAGATATTCAAATGTGTGACCCGACGCTCTTAAGATAGATGGTCTTCTAGTTTCCACCGCAAGAATATTCATTTTCTTGAGAGGAGTTCCAATAGGGTAAGATTTAGGAATTGTTCCCATTTGACCTCTGAGAACACTGAATGAATCATTACCAGCACCACCAAGTCCAGTAGATGAAACTCTAACAATCTCGTTTCCAATTTCTAAGTAATCACCAAGTTGGAATCTGTTTGCAGTTCCAATACCACTAGCATGTTGTACAGGGAATGAGGTATCTGTGTTAGCAACATCAGTCTTAAGACCAACCATGTCACCACCATAGAACTGTACAAATCTAGATCCAATCGCCTCATTGATATTAATCTTCTGATCATGATCAGAGTGTGCATGTCTCAGGATCTTGAATGTGCTACCCGCACCAACAGTAACTTGCGGATCATTTGTAGTTCTAGCAGTAAATGATGTGACACCAGTTGCAATAGCATCAATGTAGAAATCACCAATCTTAACATTGTCACCATTAATTAAAGTAAATTGATTACCTTGTCTAAGTCCATGAGCAGAATCAGTTACAAATGTAGTAATACCAGTTGTGGTATCGAACGATGTAGATGAAACACCTAAGGATTGACCAACCACAAATGCAAACTGACCTGAGACCACAGTAGGATCAGTAGTTGTTACACCAATTGTAAATGAAGTCTCATCCAATACATTTTGAATTACATGATATGTGTCACTAGTATTACCTGTACCAGTAAACTGAACTACATTTCCTACGGCATTAATAATAGATGATGTAGGGACACCAATAGATGCACCAGCAAAATTCTCAGGGAATAATGTGGCACCACCTGTGTATCCTGCACCAGGACTTTGAATTGTAAGGTCAGTGATAAATGTGCTACCAGCACCAACTGTTACAATTGCAGTTGCACCCTGCCAATTACCAGAATTATCAAGTAATCTAACATTGTACTTAGTAGTTTCAGCAAATCCAACACCACTATTAAATGGTGATAGATTCTCATGCTCTACAAAACCATTGAAGGTATGCATACCCTTCAATTGAATGGTAGAAATACCAGAGGATGCAGGGGTGGCACTAGATACAGCAAGTCCAACACCAAATGCGGTGGAGAACTTATTCATTGCCTCTCTAGTAACAGAGTTTAAAATACTATTAGTCTCAACCTTACCAATTGGATCTCTTCTTGCAAATGAAACAGATGGTGGTGGATTCTTTCTTATATTGTCTCTATCTAACTGTGGATAGAAATCAGTGATCTGTTGACTATATTTTTGATTGGTAAACTCTGTGGGTGGTGCATAATCAGATGCCAACACCTCTAATAGATACACACCATCACTCTCATCTTTTTCATATTGAGAGATAATAGTGGATCTATAAACATCAAAGTTACCTTGATTGTTATTGATACTGAATCTAGGAAGATCTGTTGTTCTGTTTGAGTTCTTCTCTATATAATTACCAGTATTTTTCTTGTCACCACTGGTATCAGTATTACTATACTGGAACTCCATGTTGTTAGGAACAGCAGTTACAACATAGAAACCATTGTATCCTTTTTCTGCAATTGCAGTAGGATTATTAGAGTCAGCGATGTCTTCTGTAAAAACGATATCACCAACTCTGACATTATGAGGTAACTCTGCTCTAACTGTTACAGTATCACTAAGTTCACTACATGTAGCAATGAAACTGTACTTTCTCTTAAAGTCATGATCCTTTGCAGTGATACTAGTTGCAGTAATATCAGATGTCTTAGCAAAACCAGTAGATCCAGTGTTCTGTAACACAAAACCTTGAACTGGATCTCTAGAGTTATCTACCTCTTTGGGAATAACATAGCGTAATTTATATAATTTATTTTCAATGCTTCTATTGTCCTCAAATCTCTTGAAGTATGATGGATCTGTCTCAGTAGTAGTATTAACATTAGGGTTGTTAACAATTTCAGAGAAGATTCTACTATCTGGTTCTGTTAATACATACCAATTATTTTGAAGTGAATCAAATTGTACTGGATGCCCAATAGTATTTGATGATTTATCACTAACTCTACTCTCTATCCTTAGATCTGCACCACCATACAATGCAATGGGAATATTATTAATTGCATTAGAGAATGTCTTAGCAACCTTGAGTCCAGTTGGACTAGTCTTAATTGCAAAATATACTGTATTTGGTTGCAATCCTTCTGGTAAATCACCCGTATCACTAAACACACGGATTGTTTCACCCGTGATAATACCAATGTCCTGAATTGTCATTTCAAAATTGACATTTGGCACAGTCGCAGTGGAGAATTTAGTTCCTCTATGTGAATTAATACCAACATTAGCAGTGACACCAGCACCAGTCACATTCTCTGGCATATGAATTGGTGAACTAAATTCTGTACCACCAATAGATACATATAATTTTTCATTTAGATTTGCACCAATTCTAAATCCTTGAGTCAATTCAAGAGGGGGAAGATCCTCTTTGGTAAATCCTTTAAGATATAAATGTGATGATAGACCAACCTGTTGTGTTTTAGGAACATCTAATTGGAACCAAGTAATGTTGTCCAAATCATCATCATAGGTAGACACAAACTCAGGAGCAATCATATGAGTGATATACCCTTTGTCGTCTCTTGGGAAAGCTTGCTGTCTAAATCCATCAGTGATAAGAGATAACTGACCAAAGTTGGAGTTAGAGTTAGTGATAGATGCGTCAGCACCACTCTCACCAACAAAATGAGCGTTATAACCAATAGCGAACACCGACACAATCTGTAAAACTGCGTCGTTAGTTATCTTGACATGGCATTGTTCCCATCCTCTTCTATAGATTGCTCTAGAGTCTAAGTGGTATACAGTGCTAGGGTCAGTAGAACTAGATTCTGCTGTTAATGCTGCACCTTTTACTGTAGGATATGCAATGGATTCATATAATCTTGTCTCTGGATTGTATTTTACAAATGCACGGTCATCTTTTTGTAGAGAGATACCAGTGAACTGTGCAACAACCATTGAACGGAAACCAGTTGCTTTAGAACCGTCAGCATGCATACCATTCATACCATAAACTGATCTCAACGAACAGTTAAAGATATATGGTGACGCACCTTTAACAGTATCAGACTCAATAGTTACTTTAGCTGAACTAATGTTAGTTGGTTTTGCAGGTAAATTGCTTGGGAAGTTTGGAATTAAATATGTAAACTGCGTCTCATCAATAATACTTTGTACTCTAGTAGATAAATTGTAAGGAGTTACATTGACTCCACTAATCTTAATAGGTGTACCAGCAGTTAATCCATGCTCACCTTGAGTTGTTACAGTTACCTGTGCAGTAGGTGTTAATCCATCACCAGCAATAATTGCAGCAATATTTAATGGGTCAGTACCAAGGGCACCAACAATCTCAAATTCTTCGCGAACTGCATCAAAATCACCCTCAAAGTTAGGCCACTCATAGTTGACAGCACGACCAGTTGGTTCCTGATATGCATAACTCAACTTGTAATAATACATGTTGAGGTCTGTTTTCTCATACCCCTTAACATCGTTAACACCATCAGCATACTCAAAGCATGTTAATTTATGGTGTGAGAATGTAGGTCTGGACTGATTCTGTGGTGTAAACTGTTGGTGATCAGTATAAACTAATCCATTAGGCAATCCATCAAACATGGAGAATTGCCAAAAATAACAGTTACCAGTGATTCTGAACAATGAAGTTGCAGGGACACTATCATCTGTTGGGTTGGGGACATATAAAGGACGGATCTTAGTCTTTCTTAAGTCAAGACCAACGATAGATGTACCACGAGGTACAATCACACCACCATTAACTGAATTGAATTTGTAAAGAATATTATCTTCTACTGTTAAATCAAACTCACTAGTTAGAGAAAGTGAGAATAGTGATGTTGCCAAACTCTCAGCACCTGCAGGAGAAACTCCAATTGCTCTAGTGGCATCTGTAGGATCTTCTTTAATACCAAAGCCAGGTCTGTTATCAACCTGATGTTCGCCAGGATATATTAAGATGGTAGTCTTATCACTCTCGTCGTTGTCTATACCTGATTGGTATGAAAATCTAGCAGACTCCAACAATGCTCGTTGAATTGTCTTGAAGGGTTTGGTTAAAGAGTTACCCTGATTAGTAATACTATCGGTAGAGTCCAAGTCATTTGGATTAACATAGAGAATCCTACCCTCAGTATTCTTAATAAAATTCTCTAACTTATTTAAAGGCATCTCTCTATTATAAGATACATTGTGCTTCTGTTATTTAGTCATCGATAAATACTTCATTGGTAATAAATAGATGGACTTTCAAAAAATAGCATCCACAGGTACAGCAGTCGTAGTAGTAGGGACTGGTGCCGTTGTTGGTGGAAATCAAGCACTTGACCATTATAGTGGCGGTCCTCAAAAAAGGCAAGACGCTCAAATTGAGCAAATTAAACAAATAGTTAGAGAAGAGGTATATAAACAATTAGTAGAGGCATGGCCTGTAACTAGCGGACCTGTTAAGGGAACTAAACTTCCTACAAAAGATTATAAAGAGGTATTACCAAATGCCAGAAATAAATGACATATCCAATACTATACCTAATATTAATGTAAATGGTAATTATATTAATGTTAGAGGTATTAGATTTATTAACCCAAGGATTAAAGAAATTAGTGATGTTCAAGTCAACACAAGCAGAATTTGGTTAACTGAACCTCCACAAGCAATACCTCCTGTAGTTCCTGTAACAGAAATTGTAGGTACTCCCATAGTCAACATGCCTGGTTGTGTCAAAGTGCATAAAGAAAATGCACAGAAAGATCCATCTAGGAATAAGATGTTGGTCAATGATGATCCAAAACAAAATGTGGTTCTGTGTGACAATGGCATGCCATACTATGAACCACCAGATTATGACTATAGAGAACTAACATGGACAACAGTTAATACCGAACCTGAAGAGGCAGAGGGAGTAAACACTGGTGAACCACCTGCACCAGAATTCAATAGTCCCGAACCTCCTAATACAGGTGGAGCAACTGCTAATACTATTGAGTGTCCTCCACCTAATGCAAGAAGAATTGGTGATCTATCACAAAATGGTGAAGAAAGAGTTAAAGAATATAAATTGACACCTGATGGTCTAATCTGTGAGACAATTTGGGAACCTGTTCCCACAATGGATCAGTTCCTACCTTCAGTACCTGTAGTCAGCACTACGGCAACGATAGCTGCCGTGGCCACGACTTCGGCACTGTTAGCAAAACCTCTTGCTGATCTTCTTTTGAAGGTTGTAAAACCTGTTGTGAAGAAGACGATTGCGAAGGTAAAAGAGAAGTTCCTAGGGAAGATAGATCGTCGCCCGAATCGTTCTGAACGGATGTCTGATCAGTATCGGGAGAAGAAAGGACTTCCTCCTTTGAAGAAGAAGAGGGTGAAGTAGACCACTTAGGTTGAGGTAATTGATGTTCATGTGGAATAACTACACCACCTGGTTGAGTTACTACCACATCAGCACAAATAGCGTGGTAAGGAGAAGCAGGGTGGAAAAATATGCCCTGTTTTTTTAATTCTCCACAATTTTTTAACCTCGCGATCTCAAAATCTAATCTTTTATTAGCAGTGACTTGTTGTACAGATGCTATCTGTGCCTCTGCTGCCTGCTCACACTGGTCTCTTAGTTTTTTATTTAATGGTATGGATAAAGTAGCAGACAGTCCAGCATTAAATGACTGGTTTGCTCTCATGTCAGTCCTTACTGGTTTATACCATGTTGGTGCCATGTTACCACCTGACACTGCATCAGGTATACCATCAGGACCATCTACATCAATTTCAATCTCAATACTTTCGCCATCCTCAAACCATCTACTACCATCATCTTTAGTTCTTGTGTCATACCATGACTCCCAAGGGTAGTTCTTTACTGTGACTGTTTGTTTAGTAGTCTTACCAGACAAGTCAGTCATATTATATTGTGGTTCATTGTAGAAATCTTCCCAAGGATGTTTTCTACTGTCGGCAAACTGAATATATGGCGTAATGTTTAGTGTACTACCTTGACACTGCACACCACCACCGTAGGTGTTAGTTATGTATGGACCTTGTAAAACTTGTATTGCCTGGTTGGTGACTGAGCCCGAACTATTCGCAATGGGATTAGCTGTTGCACTTACACCCCCTACACCTTCCGCCATTGTGACAGGGACATGTGCAAGTTGAGTTAGACATAGTGCTATTGGGTAAAGGTACTTGTTGTGTCTGTTACGCTTTCTATTACCGTTGTTCTCTGGATTAGGGTTTGATTTGTCATACCTGGTCCAGAATAACTCTGTGAAAATTGGAAAGCCTGTCCTGGACTGGACAGTGTGAAGTTGTTTTGACTTGATAGATCTAAGGCATCGAATGAAGAGGTTACCTGACCTGTCACGGCTGTGCCGTTTGTTGCCGTTGCTGAAGTGCTTGGCGTTACTGTTACTGTTGATGTGTTCACTGGGGGATTCAAAGGTTGACCGTTGTTGTCGATCCCTACCCCTGTCACTGAGTACTCCCATCCTGTTCTATAATCAATTGAATTTATTGTCTCCGTAACGGTAGATGTAGTTTCCGTGTGGCTCGTCATTGAGCCTTGTTGGAAATTTGGGACCACGGGCACCGCATTAGCAGTACCCGTACTACCTAGTAAGACTATAATAGTTATAAGTCTTTTCATTAGGCATATCTACTTCACGGTAAGTTCTGATACGAATTGTCCAGTAGCTGAAGTTCCAGCTCCACCAGCAGTGATTGTCATCACACCTGCAGAGGTGATTGTACCAGCTAATGTTCCTGCGACACCTCCCGATTGAGTGGTAACCTGTCCGTATGCAGGCATGTCTGCGACAATACCACTAGTGACATCTACACCTGTACCAATTGGATTTACAGCGTCCCCTGCAATGAAGGATTCAGAGAAGCTAAATGCAGATCCACTAGTATTTAATTCGTATGTGCCTTGGGTTTGTGTAGCTGCAGCTGCAGTTGAACTCTTAGTAATACCACCAAAAGTAGCAGAGTCCGATACCTTGATATTGTTGCCACTAACGGAATAAGTTGATCCCAGCCTTGTAGCTTGAGTCGCTGCTCCATCTACACTGAGTTGTGTGCTAGTCGTCAATCGATGCACCAAGTCGGCATTTGCAGGAGCTCCAAGAAGACCTGCACTTGCAAGCATAATCAATGAAAAAATTCTTTTCATTTGACAGTATTAGACTATGTACAGTATATATATCTAAAAAAATCTTAATTTATTATTAAACCTTAAAAGGCACTGACTCACTAGGTTCTAGCATTTCATCTAGTGGTTCAAAAGGTAGTCTCTCCTTTGCTTTTGGTAGTCCTTGTTGACCAGGCAATTCATCTACACCCTTTGCAGTAGTATCAATTACTTGATCTAGAATAGGTGCATTAATTTTTTTGTAGTAAAGGTTCTTCCTATCTGCTACGATAGAACAAGTTCTATTCAATTCAACAAGTTCTCGTGCGTGTTTCTCCCATCCACAGTCACAATACTGTTCACCTTTCTCTGTATATACCCTATAAAATGGATACATGTGATAAGGAATAGTTCCTCTTTTTGGTTCGTTAGTCATCCAAATGTACTCGCGTTGTAATGTTTTCTAATAGGGGCATAAACAATTTTTTGTTTCTTTGTAACTACCTTGTAAATTCTGAGTAATAGATCTGTCTTCATCACTTACCGACCCCCATGGGGTCATCCGCTTGTGCCTCTAGTTTAGAAATATCAGGGTGTTTTGCATACAGCGGACCTTGATAATCTCCAGCATATGCAGGGTTGTTAAGTTTGTGAATTGCCTTTGATGCCTCAGGAGTTTCTTCCCACTCCCAAGTCTCTCCTTTGCTGCTGACGAATTGCCGTTTCATAAATCAAATTCCTTGTGTAATGCGATAAAATCAGACCAATCCTCTTCCTCTTCTATAATTTCTTGGATAGTTTGAGAGTATTGATCCTCATAGTCTAAACCATCATCCTCATTTTCTGGAGGATTTTGTGACTTTAATTTCTTCATAAAAGATGTCCTCTGGATCAAGAACCGTTTTGCAGAATTCTACTACATTGATGAACTCTTGTGTTCCATCACATTCTACCACTTTTTCATCACCATCCGAAGAAATACAAACGATTGTCCGCTTCCCAAGGTTGATGACAACTCGTGAGATGTATTCATCGTCTGGGTTGTTCATACTGTGCCTTAACCATATTCTATTATTGTAACAGGAGAGTATCATGGTGTCAACCCCAGAGCTGTTACAACTATATATGATACCAAAACGATAGAACAAATCTCTCAGATCCCTCTACCTTATTAACATAGTGTAGGTTTTCTGAATTCTTAAAAATAAAAAGTCTGCCTGGTTTTGGTTCAACGAATATGTCTTTAAATATCAAATTACCGCCAGTAAATCCATCATTTAAATATAACATCGCTGCAAGAACATTTTGTTTGTGTCCTGTATTACTATCTACATGAGGTTTCATCCATGTATCTACTGGCCATCTGACAATACCAGCATATTCTAAAGTACACTCTTGAAAAGTTTGTACCTTAGCATTAACAGCAAGTACAACTGGATCATCTTCCTCTGGTGTAACTGGATCTACTGAGTTACCCCAGTACATAGCACCATGATCTATCCACTCACCCTCAAATGGTTCATAGGTATGATTTAGTGAGCGAGTAGATCCTTTGTTGGCAAGAGCGTAATCAATTAGTCTTTGACACTCACTCTCACTAATAAACTCGTCCTCAGTATAAGGTAAACTCATTTTGTTTTAGTATTTGGAGGACCAGCAAAATCGGGGTGATCATATCTGCGATTCTCAAAGTCATCAGAATAATGATGTGGATCAGGATAGTCTTTCCAACTATCACCTTCGTATTCAGTAATCAATGGATTGATATCTTTTCTCTCTGCGTATACATGATAGAAACAATCAATTTCTTTATCCTCTTTGCCATGTCCTCTATGAATCGTAATCATTTTATTATCAAACTCTTTGACATATAATTTCTGACATGTACCAATAGGAGTTAGTTGTACTGTAATACTATCTTCATGCACCAGATCAGTCCAGTAATATGGAAGTAAAATAGTATTTGATCCTTTTAATCTACCACGATAGTATACTGCAACCTCTGGTCCTTCAATACATGCGTATCTAAGTCTATGCC
>CETQ01022128.1_pt1 | contig 15448 bp, 10 predicted proteins | sample 531261 | NCBI WGS metagenome assembly CETQ01 (sample SAMEA2622376, study PRJEB7988) | marine metagenome | biome: marine biome (ENVO:00000447); feature: surface water layer (ENVO:00002042); material: "saline water (ENVO:00002010), including plankton (ENVO:xxxxxxxx)" | depth 5 m
CCTTAGGTTCAGAGAAAGCATGCTCTGGTTCATGGCAGCTGCTGCATGAAACCGTTTTGTTAGCACTTAAGCCCTTATCAAAGAAAAGCTTCTCTCCCAAAATTACGCTTTCTTCGGTCACAGGATTGTCTGCGGGAACGGGAGGCGGTGGAATTTTGTGAGGCAAATTCCAAGTGTAAGGCGTGGGCGATTTACTGCACGCTCCTAAAATCATTACAACAAGCGCGATAATTGCCGCCTTGAAAGCGAGCAGAGCTCGCCTTCTAGTGCAAATTAAAAGTGCCGCTACTGCCACTTAATCCAAGGCCTGTGCACTAAATTCTGAATAAGCTTTTTACAGGGCTCAGTTTCAGGAGACTCGAACATACAACTTGGCGCTTCGTTTATATCAACTTGCGCGACAATGTTAGACACTGATACTTCCAAATCTAAATCAGTATCAAGCTGGGTCATCGGCAGAATAAACTCCACCCGGTTTGTGAAAGCACACGATTTTTCAGGTGGCCTGACTGCTGATTCAGAATCGCAACCCACGCTACCTAAATGATAAGACCATTTGCGTGTTTCCTCTGAGCCTTTAGACACATCCAGTCGCAAAAACTTATGACCGTTTTGCCAGCTCCAAAACATTGTACTGTCATTCAATGGCGAAGGCTGTGTAAGCGGGTTAGCGTGATTATCGTCGAAGGGAAGACCCATAGTGAAGCGCAAGTTTGTGGACAGCTTTAAAAGCTCTTCCGATACATCTAATACAATTTTGCTATTGGCATCATCAGGGTTGTTGCACTTATTGTGAAACTTTAGCAATGCTATATTCGGCGTCTGCCATTGGGTTTGTTTAAACTTAACCCGCTGCCACTTCCCATCAATGCGCACTTCTGGCTTGCTAAGGTAAAAACCGAAGTAGTCTATATTCCATCGCTGTTGTCCAATACTCATGATCATTGGACATGCCCCCGTATCGACTCCCACCAACTTAAACGGGATTTCACCAGGCTCTCTTCCTTTGAGGTTAATGACATCACAGCCGGTTAACGACACTAGCGCCGCAAAGAGTAACGAAGGCATGACACTCATGCGAAAAGGCATTTTCATTTACGTATGTACTTCCTTTGGATATCTGGTAGTTTTTTATACAAACTACCTTTTTCTAATTACACACTTGTGCGGACGACAAGATGAATGCATTCCCATTAACACTAATAGTGCTGCTTTTAGCATTTGTGAGTCAAGGTGCACAAGCACACACAGACCATGACAAAGCGCGTTTTGTTGCCGAAGACGGCGTGGACGCGGGCAAGTGTGACAACCGTTTCAGGCCCTGTAAAACGTTGAGCTATGCCGCGCGACAGGCCAATAAAGGCGACAAAATTCTCGTTGCTGAAGGCCAATATTATTTCGACAACGCTCAGCATGCACAAGTTCTAAACGACAGTCTTTTACCTGTATTAGGAGGCTTTTCTCGTGAAGATCATTACCAGGCACAGAAGCCTGCTTTGCACAAAACTACACTAGTTAATGTGCCTATCTATTTATCAGAAGCCCTTTATGAAAAAGGGTTCGACAGTATAACTGACGGAAAAGCCGCGTCTTCCCTTCAAACACAGGCATCATCGCACATGGTTCTTAGTTCCGAAGTCAGTGCAAATGAAGCTTGCACAGATGGAACGGCTGCCGACTTCCCATGCAGCAATATCGAACTACTCTCTAACGTACCTGTTAACGTGTTGTCGTCGGTATCAAATAGTACCAACGATATTTGGGGGCACGTCGATTTAAACAACCGTAGAGAATATGCCATTGTTGGCATGCAGGCCAGCATTGCCGTTGTAGATGTAACCGAGCCAACAGCGCCGGTAGTAGTGGGTGAAATTACCGGTCAAAGTACGACATGGCGCGACATTAAGGTCTATCAGTATTTCGATAGCGCTGCGGGGCGTTTTAAAGCGTACGCCTATGCCAGTGCCGACAGCGTAACAGAAGGTTTTACCATCATTGACCTTAACGACCTCCCTAATGGTATTAGCTTAACGAAGCGGATTAACGACGATAACCGTGCACACAATATCTACATCTCAAACGTAGATTACACGCTAAACACACCGTTAAATGACGCTGCGCCTCAGCTACATTTGGTTGGTCAGGATAGTAACGGCGGAGCCTTTCGTTCATATACGCTAACCTCACCTCAAACACCAACCGCGTCTTACATACCTAGCGGTCTTACACGTGCCGACTATACGCATGATGCGTCATCTATGCGCGTTACCGACGCAAGAGCGCAAACTGACTGTGTGAATGCTACGGCTGATGGATGTACGGTTATGCTTGACTTCAATGAAGATGCAATGCGCCTTTGGGATCACACGAACACAAATAGTACCTCTGAACTAAGTAGTATTAGTTATAACGAGGTTGCCTACACCCATAGCGGTTGGTTTAGTGAAGACAAGCAATATGCCTTTGTTCACGATGAGTTGGACGAGCGAAACTTCAGCTTAAATACCCGGGTTATGATTTTTGATATTTCATCACTCACAACACCTGTGCTTGCCAGCATTTGGACCAGTGACAACGGCACTATCGATCACAACGGCTACGTAAGAGGTAACCGCTACTATATGTCTAACTATGAGCGTGGCTTAACGGTACTAGACATTTCAGATCCTACCGCGCCTGTAGAAGCTGGCTTTTTCGACACCTACCCTGCTTTTAACAGCACCAACTTTAATGGTGCGTGGGGCGTATACCCGTTTCTACCTAGCGGTAATATTTTGGTTAGTGATATTCAGCGCGGTTTGTTTGTATTAAAAGACAATACGTTAAGCGCAACAACAGTTGCGGCCTTCTCTCAGGCTAATTATGAAACGGATGCTGATACAACCTTAAGCCTTCCTGTTAATAAGACAGGTACCGAGGCTATGACAGTTGCGTATGAAGTAATAGCGGGTTCAGCCACCAGCAGCGATGTAATGTTAGCGTCTGGAGAACTCAGTTGGGGTGCGGATGAATCACAAGCTAAAAATATCACGTTAAGCATCGGTGCTAATGAAAATACTGAAAGCAATGAAGTATTTTTCGTCAGATTATTTAACCCACAAGGAGGAGGCATCACCTCTGGTAGCGGCTATGCTCAAGTCACTATTAACGGTACTGCACAGCAAGGAAAAATTGAATTAAGCACTGGCGAACGCACTATTTTAGAGACTGACTCTGAACTTGCGTTAAACATTGTTCGCCAAGGCGGAAGTGAAGGCGAAGTAAGTGTGAACTATTCACTGGAAAGCGGCACAGCAGTGAGCGATGAAGACTTTGTCAGCCAAAGCGGCACGCTAACTTGGAGCGACGGCGATACCAGTTCGAAGACTATAAATATAGCGCTTATTAACGATACTACCGAAGAAGACAACGAACGATTTCGTTTAGTACTTGCTGCACAAGACACAAATCTTCTAGGTGGTGTGGTAGAAACGCTGATTACGATAAAAGACGATGAGAGCAATCAAGCCCCTGTGGTAAACGCAGGAACAGATGTTGAAACCGATGTAAGAGCCAGCGTTGAATTAACGGGAAGCGCCCAAGACCCCGAAGGCGCGTTAACAAGCGTAGAATGGACGCAAACCGCCGGCGACACGGTTACCATCAGAAATGCAGATACATTAACCATGTCTTTTACCGCCCCATCATCTCAAAGCAATTTAACTTTTTCGTTAACTGCAACCGATGAGTTTGGAGTTAGCGCCAGCGACACCGTTACTGTTACCGTAAACGAAAGTGTAGTGAGCTTGCCAACGGATACTAATTCAAATAGCTCTGGTGGAGGCGGTTCTACGACTCTGTTTAGCATATTAGGCTTGGCATTAGCTCTTGGGTGGCGACGTGTAAAATTACCAAACAAGGCACATAAACTACAGCTTAGTGAACAAAAATAAAGCAAACAAATCACAAAGCCACCAGCGAGGCGTGACAAGGCAAATAAAACTGCTTATACTTGCGCTCGCTTGTGGTTGTTATGCATAGCAAATTGCATTGAAAACTGCACAGCACATCTCAAAATGGCCCCATAGCTCAGTTGGTTAGAGCATCCGACTCATAATCGGCAGGTCCCCTGTTCAAGTCAGGGTGGGGCCACCATTTTTCCTAGAATTACTAGTCACCACTGGCTTATATCATCACGATATCAGTTTTCTCAAACTCAAAAAAAGCGTCTTTATTAAAACTGTAACACCAAATCTGTAGCCTAACTGCACTGTTTCTTTACCCATAGTTTGGTTCCCCTTAGATGAAGCACACCATGTCACGCCATACGTTTTATTCGCTGACGGTAACCTTCACCATTTTGTCTATTCTTGGCCAACTCTCTACCAGCATTTATAGCCCCTTCTTTTTTGATTTGGCTGCTATATACCACAGCTATGTGGGAATAATTGAAAAAAGCGTGGCCGTGTTTCTTATCGCGTTCTCACTTTCTCAGTTAGTGTCTGGTGTCGCCTGCGACTACCTAAACAAACAAAAGTTTCTACTGTACGGAGTCTTAGTATTCATCGCCGGTACGCTTATGGTGGCACTTGCCACCGAAGAAAATACCTTTCTTGTAGGAAGAGTCATTCAAGGCTTAGGCGGTGGGGTTGGTGTATCAGTATCGCGCGGACTGTCGCGTCAGATATTTAGCGAAAAGCAGCTGAATGTTTCACTTTCGTTTATCAACATTGCATTCGCTATCGCGCCAGCAATAGCGCCACTAGTAGGTACACTAATTGGCGAGTCCTTCGGAGTTTCATCTATCTTTTATTTTGTACTAGTAATGGGAGTATTCGCCTTACTTTTACTGCTTTCAGTTTCCACCACCCTCAAACAGTATATGCCGACAACCTCAGAGAACGTCTTTAGCGATACTTTAGCGCTTATTAAAAGCACAATGGTGAAAATCGTCTCAGTGGGTATGGCCAGCGGACTACTTTATGGCATTGTGTTTAGCTTCATTACCATCTCGCCGTCAATGATAATGCAGCAATTCGGACTCACCAAAACTGTGTTCTCGATATATTCGCTTCTAGCCACGCTGTCTTTTGTGGTGGGAAGCATAATCAATATTCGACTAGCCTCTGTTTCACCATTGTTTAAATTCAAGTATTCAAGCTTGTTTATCGCTGTGCTTTCTGTGCTTTTTTGGTTACTTATTTCCCCCTTCGCAATAAAAGGGTTAATGGGTATTTTGTCTTATTGCTATATCACCTTCTTTTTTATTGGCATTGCAATGCCCTGCAGCGTAACTATCATGCTTGGCTACTCTGATAAATCCGCAGGTTTTTTAGCGGCGCTAACCGGCTTTTTTCATCTAACAGGGGCAGCAATAGGCGCTTACGCGGTGACCTTAATTTCCCTAGAACCTATCATTTCTTTTTGTTTGTCCTCTTGCGGCTTAAGCGTTGCAAGTATCCTCATCTGTACAACGCTGAAGAGGAATTAACTAAGCTCTTGAACGTCAATGCCGTTGTAATGATAAAGCGTACAACACTTAAGGTGTCGAATAGTGAAAATCGAGTCGTGTTGTCCATTTGATTTCTGAAATCCATACCCATAACGATGAGGCTCCCAAAGTGGTTGGGGGTAATTATTGTTAAAAGGATATTAGAGCGTGTTGACCTTTGCTGTACATATTCGAGTCAATTCACATTGGTAGCCACATAATCGCAAAAGCCAGTGCCACCAAACTATGGTAGTTTCTGGCTATCTTATCATATCGAGTCGCTACGGCTCGAAACCTCTTAATTTTCAAAAAGGCATTTTCGACTAAATGGCGATAGCGATACATCGCCAATCAATATCATCATTACCCGTTTTACTGTTGGTTTTTCTTGGGATGACATGGTTAGCGTTACGACTGCTCACTAAGTCTCGAAAAGCTTGACTGTCGTAGCCTTTGTCTGCAACAACTACTTCAGAATCAGGTGAAGACTCAACCAGAGATTACAAATGATTGAACGATCTACATATTGGGTACCGCGAATTCAACCCCGAAATACATACCAGAACTCAAGTCATGCTGCCGACGGTGCTTTTAAATCTTTTAAGCGCTATAAGATAAAACGCACAGCCAATAGCTAAAAGCGCTAACAGCTGAGGATAAACAACACTAATGCCCGCTCCTCTATACAACACGCCCTGGGAAGCCTCCACGAAATGGGTATTGGGCATTAGTAGCATTGTGCTTTGAATGAACCCAGGCATGCTTTCTCTTGGTGTTACCCCACCAGATAGCAACTGTAGGGGCAGTAAAACTAAGATAAGCAACAAGCCGAACTGTGGCATAGATCGCGCAATGGTAGCCATAAAAATACCCATACTCGAAACGGCAAATAATTGTAGAGCAACAGCCACCATGAAAAGCCATATTTCGCCATTAATGGGGACGGAGAGTACCCACTGAATAATAAAATAAACAGAAAACAAAGTAGTAACCCAAACCACTACTCCCGAGGCTAATATTTTAGACAGCATAATTTCACTGTCTGAAACTGGCATAGCCAGCAGGTGCTCAATAGTGCCTCGCTCTTTTTCTCTAATAAGCGCAGCCCCAGACAAAATTATGGTGATCATCGTTACCGCATTAATGAGCTCCATCACAGAACCAAACCAAAAACCTTCTAGCGCTGGATTAAATCGGGCTCGCATGATCAAATCGACAGGGTAATCGATGTCGGATTTATAACCCTGTAAATAAGTGTTCACTTCACTGGTGATTATTTCTGTGATGTAACCATTACCAGTAAACGCCTGGCTAATACGTGTTGCATCAACGTTGACCTGAACATCGGGCTGCAGCCCGGCCATAATATCTTTTTCAAATTCAGGGGGAATGGTCACAACAAAGGTGTACTTACCCGTGTCTAAATACGTGTCGGCCTCATTACTTTCAATAATATCTGGCGTTAAAAAATAAGGAGGGTAAAAGGCATCTATTATCCGCTTAGACATCTGCGAGTTGTCGTGATCGACAAAGGCAATGGGCGCGTTGTGCAAAGATTCAGGTACCGCAGTGGCCGCCGTGTAGATGTTTACCGTAAACACATAAATAATAAGAATAAGCATGGCTGGGTCGCGCCACAAGCTCCAAAGTTCTTTTACACCTAGCTGGCCTACATTTTTAATATCCACGGTTCAGCGCTCCTGCTTGCGTAACAAAACAGTGGCAAGCCACAGTGTAATTGGTATAGAAATAGCTATGGCAAACACAGCAAAATCAAGGGTTTCAAAACCTAAACCTTTGCTAAATATTCCCCTGCTAGCAGTTAAAAAATAACTAATAGGGTGAAGCTCTCCTATTACGCGCCCAGCCCCTTCTAATGCAGAAACCGGTGTTATCATGCCCGCAAACTGTATGGCAGGTACCATAGTGCCAATAGTAGTAAGCAAAATAGCGGCAATTTGACTATTAGTAAAAACCGATGCCAACAAACCAAAGCTAGTGGAAAAAGTAACGAATAACAACGTTATAAGGCATAGCACTATCACATCCCCCTTCAGTGGGATGTTGAATAGCCACACCGCCATTGCAACCAACAGCAAGAAGCTAACAAACGAGGTAGCGATATAAGGAAGTTGCTTACCCAACAAAAACTCTATGCGTGTAACTGGCGTAACATATAAGTTGATTATCGAACCCAACTCTTTCTCGCGCACCACCGCCAACGACGTTAAAAGCGCAGGTATCATCAACAACAACATGGGCATTACCGCAGGTACAATGGCCACCAAGCTGCGAACATCTGGGTTATACAAATAGCGTGACTCAACATTAATACTGCTGGTCGACTGCACTTGGCTAGCTTGTGAGGCTTGCTGCAAAAGCCATTTCAGGTGAATACCTGTTACATAGCCCTGTATAGTTTCGGCTCTTGAAGGCATAGCCCCATCAATCCATGCCCCTATTTCCACTTGTTCGCCTTTATGCAGTTTTTGGCTAAATTCGGGAGGAATTTCCACAGCCAATGAAAGCTCTCCGCTTTTCATTCGCCTGTCCATATCGGCATAACTGGTAATAACTGGCTGTTCATTGAAATAGCGCGAACCCGATAACGCATTGCGATAGTTAAGACTAGTGGAAGTTTGATCGCGGTCGAATACCGCATAGCTTAAGTCATCGACATCCATAGTGATGCCATAGCCAATAACTACCATTAACACCATGCTGCCTAAGAATGACATTGTTAAGCGAATGGGATCGCGGATAAGCTCAAGGGTTTCACGCGAGGCGTAGCTTAATAATCGCCGTAAGCCTTTTGCTCGTTTATTCGGTGGCGTGGCTTTATCTGTGCTAACACCTTCTGGTGCGCTTTGCTCTGTGTTTTGTGTTTGGTTCTCAGGCGTTTGCGCCTCAACTAAATAATCGATAAACGCTTGCTCTAACGTATCGGCAGATTTAGACGCTTTTATGGCCTGCGGTGTATCGGTCACCAGCACTTCGCCTGCATGCATTAGGGAAATTCTATCGCAGCGTACTGCCTCGTTCATAAAGTGCGTAGAGATAAAAATGGTTACGCCGTCTTTTCGCGCCAGAGAAATAAGTAACTGCCAAAAGTTATCTCGGGCAACTGGATCGACGCCAGAAGTGGGTTCATCGAGTATTAACACTTCAGGTCTATGCACCATGGCCACAGCCAAAGACAGACGCTGGCGAATACCCAAAGGAAGGTCGTTGGGCAAGCTGTGTTGGTGATGACTTAATGCAAAGCGGTTAAGCATTTCGTCAACGCGTGAATTTAATACGCTGCTTGCTACTTTGAAGAGTTTGGCATGAAGCGTAAGGTTTTGCCGAACGGTTAATTCGGTATACAAAGAAAAGCTTTGCGACATATAACCTACGCGGTAGCGGGTGTTAATATCGTTAGCAACAAGAGGGCTGCCCAGCAACCATGCCTCGCCAGAGGTTTGCGGCAGCAGGCCAGTAAGCATTTTCATGGTGGTAGACTTACCACAGCCGTTCGACCCTAAAAACCCGAAAATCTCTCCTTTACCAATCGTGAAGCTAACGTTATTTACTGCCGTAAAATCGCCAAACTTCATAGTAAGGTTTTTAGCTTCAATCGCGGTTTGCATATGCTCACTAGCCTTATAAGGCTGCACAACTACGCTGCGATGTTCATGCTTTGCGTCTGCCGGCAAAAGCGCAATAAATGCCGCTTCTAAATTACTGGTTTGTGTTTCACTAAGCAGTGACCTCGGTGAGCCGCTCGCCAGTATCTCACCTGAATTTAACGCTATTAGATGATCGAACTGTTGGGCTTCATCCATATAGGCAGTCGCTACCAATACGGTAATATTTGGCTGGGTTTTCCGTATGTCTTTAATAAGCGACCAAAATTGACTTCGGGCAAGGGGATCTACCCCTGTAGTGGGTTCGTCTAGAATAAGCAAGCGGGGATCGTGTATTAGGGCACAGCATAACCCCAGTTTTTGCTTCATACCACCCGACAACTTGCCAGCTGGGCGCGATAAAAATGGATAAAGTCCAGTTCGTTTAGTAAGGATATCTATTCGTGCACGACGCTGAGCACGATTGTGCCCAAAAAGTTTGGCAAAAAACTGTAAGTTTTCTTCTACAGACAGCGTAGGATATAAGTTTTTGCCTAAGCCTTGTGGCATGTATGCAATATCAGAACATATCGCGGCGCGGTGTTTTTCATCACGCATATCGCCACCAAGAACCTGCAACTGCCCCTTTTGCATAACTCGCTCACCAGCAATAAGCGACAGCAACGTAGATTTGCCCACTCCATCAGGGCCAATTACGCCTACCGTTAGGCCCGCAGGAATAGAAAGCGTGAGATTGTGAATAGCTGTGGTGCTTTTGTAGCGAACCGTTAGCGAATTGCATTCAATAATGTTGCCCATTAGTCGACAAGCTCAGGTAGGTCGCTAGGCCATTCAGCGGTATCGTTTAGCTTTACCCATACTTCACCCGGCAACCCTGTTTTCACTTTTTCAATGTGCTGCTTTAATAAGTTTTCAGGAATTTGCGCTTTAACCCTGAACATAAGTTTTTCTCGCTCACTTTGGGTTTCAACCGACTTAGGAGTAAATTGCGCTACGTCGGCAACGTAAGAAATGGTGGCCGGAATAGCGATGTCGGGCGCGGCATCTAGCACAATAAGTGCTTCACCGCCCATAGTAAGCTTGCCCACCTGCGAAGCAGGCAAAAAGAATGTCATGTATACGTTTGTTAGGTCGACCAAACTAAGTACACGCCCACCTGCACTAACAACTTCGCCAGGCTCTACTACGCGGTATTGAATACGCCCATTACGAGGTGCTTTTAACACCATATCGTTAATTTCAGATTGGATTTGCGCAATAGTGGCATTGGCAGCGCTGACCGCTGCTTGTGCCGAGTAGTATTGCGCGCGTGAAGCTTCAATGGTGGCGTCAGCCGCTGTCAAACGAGCCTTAGCTGCATTTACCGCCGCCTTTGCGCTTTCAACATTGGTAAGGTTATCTTCTGCTAATTGTTTAGACACTGCGCCCGTTTTTGCCAATTCATTAGTACGGGCAGCATGAGCTTCAGCTGCTTTTAGCTCGGCTTTAGTTTGCAGCAGCGCGGCTTCAAGCGCTGACTTTTCACTTTGGCGCTGTGCAACAGCCATATTTGCAGCTTCTACCGCACTTTTGGCTTGCTGGTGCTGTGCCTTGGCCTGCTGAAGCTGGCTATTAATGGTGGTGGTATCAAGTTTGGCGACCACATCGCCCGCCGTTACTCTGTCACCTTCGCTGACATAAATCTCTTCTACACGCCCTGCTACTTTTGCAGAAATGCCAATTTCAGTAGCTTCAATGCGGCCATTCCCTGACACCACATCGACATTTTCAGGGCCACTGAAAACAGTACTAAAAACCACAATTAAAAACACAACGAACATAATGGATAGAATAAACGGCGTTTTTTTCACAGTGACGCTCCCTGTGGTTTATCAATAAAGGTGAAAAGTGGCGAAAGCGCCAAGGTTAATAGCTAATGTATACTGGGTGGTGTACTTTAAGCTTTGCGCTGGATCAAAGTTCTGGTAGGTTGACTATTTTGCCTATTGGCGTGTATGTCAATACTACCAGCGAACATGCGTTTACTGCCTTTGTGACCAGATTGCGCACCGCGCTTTCGACCCGAAGCCTTTGCAGCCGGTTAAAAGGAGGACATACCTGTACCATTAGAAAAGGAGGGACGTGAGGAATTACGACTGGTCTTATTCAGTCGGGTTTCGAGGTCGTTAGCTGGCCCGCCTACGCCCCGATTGGCTCGTTAGCCTCAGCTAGGGTCGTTACGACGGGTAGCTTTGATGTTTATTTCTAGCTTGAGATAAAGTCACTTTGGCAGGCTGCCGGGAGCAATTAATAGGAACCGCTAGATAATTGAAAAAATATAATTAACTGTTATTAGGGCCCTAGCTAACGGTTGCCTTTCAGGTAGTGCTATCAAATATCGCTAACATTTTTCATCTTATAATGCAAACCATTCTCATTAGCGTTAACATAATCTTTACAAAAGTTATTATGTACGCCGATTTAAAACACTAATATAAAACACACTCACACAGGGACATCTCAATGAGAATGCGCCATTCAACTCTAGCCATCGTCGTTAATATAGGCATGGTATCTATGGTTTCTGCCAATGCAATTCCAGACTCCGATAACATCGAACACGTAGTTGTGACAGCCACTGGATACGAACAAAAATTGACTCAGGCTCCTGCCAGTATTTCAGTGATTACAGCAGAAGACCTCAAAGCGCGTTCGTTTACTTCTCTTTTGGACGCGGTGCAATTTCAGGAAGGGATTGATATAGGTACAACGCGAGACAAAACAGGGCAAGGCAGCGTCAGTATGCGTGGCCTAACGGGTGAATATACCCTGCTACTCATAGATGGTCGTCGCCAAAATAACCATGGTGACATTTACCCCAACAACTTCGGTGGTAACGCCTTTAATCACATGCCGCCACTGGATACCATTGAGCGAATCGAAGTCATTCGCGGGCCAGCTTCTACTTTGTATGGCGCTGACGCTCTCGGCGGTGTTATCAATGTCATTACCAAAAAACATCGCAGCGAATGGGGCGGTAATATTACCTTCGGGCGCAGCCTGCAAACTAACAACGACTTCGGCAACGACATCACCACTGAATTTTCGGTAACAGGCCCGCTGATTGATAACGTATTGAGCTTGGGCATTCGTGGAAGTTTATACGAACAACAAGCGTCAACACCACAGTTGGCACCAGCGATTGATCCCAATGGTGTAGAGCACATACGATCGCTGGGCTTTGGCGGTGGCGGCCGCACCGTTGACAATAACAGCGAACACTATGGATTCAGCTTAAACTATACCGCAGCAGAAGGTCATGAATTTGGCTTCGACTACGACAACTCACACCAAGAGTATGACAATACGCCAGAATTCAACCTTGAAACTGGCGAAATCATTTACCCACTGGGTACTCGCGATAGCATTGAAAGTATCTGGCAGAGTCGTCGAGGCCAAGTGAATCCACGTGCTGGCTATGCGGCTGAACAAGAGTTTGACCGTGAATGGTGGGCCTTAACTTATGATGGAAAATGGGACTTTGGTACCCTTGCCGCCTCACTGTCTTTTGTCGACACCCAAAACAATGGACGTACTTTGCCGCTTAGCGTGTCAGAACGTCAATTGCTGCAACAAATGTACGATGGTACAGGCGATTATGAGGGCATAACTGAAGAGGCGCGTCGCGACCTCGCTGAAGATACTTTCTTACCTCGCCCAGCTCGCCCACTCGAAAGTCAACAATACACGTTTGATTTGCGTTTAGATATCCCGATCCAGGACGTTGTGGGCGATCACAACTTGGTATTGGGTACACAAGTTATTGACGGTGAGTTAAAAGACGGTGTGTTTGGTCTGGAGTCTGGCTCGCCCAGCGCAGTGCAGGAACAAAAGATGTACTCATTGTTCCTTGAAGATAACTGGAGTTTCATCGACGATATGACAGTGACCGCTGGTTTCCGTTATGACAATCACGATGTATTCGGTAGCCAGACTTCCCCTCGTATCTACGCGGTTTACAATATTTCAGATTATTGGACAGTGAAAGGCGGTGTTAGTACGGGTTATAAAACACCAGAAACTACCGATTTATACGATGGCATTACCGGTTTCGGTGGTCAAGGTACCAGCCCATTTGCAGGTAACCCTGAGCTCACGCCTGAAACGAGTGTTAACTCAGAGATCGCGCTGTATTGGAGTCGCGATGCCCACAGTTTCAATATTACCTACTTCAAAACTGATTTTGACGACAAGATCGCACGTGGTGATACGGTACAAAGTTGTGCGACAACCGGTGGCGTTCGCCCTTGCGTAAACTTAGGGGAATATGATGAGTTGGGTTATGACACCTATAGCCAAAACATCAATATCGACAAAGTAGAACTGCAAGGTGTGGAAATTGCGGGCCGGTATGGCATTACTGAAGATTGGTCGCTGTATGCCAACTATACGTGGACTGACAGCGAGCAAAAGAGCGGCCCTCAAATTGGCCTACCACTTACGAATACCGCAGAGCACATGGCCAATGCCAACCTTACTTGGGATATTAACGCCGACTTGAATGTTTATCTGCAAGCAGAGGTTCGTTCAGATAGATACCGTGGCTACGACTCTACGTTAGATCGCGAGCTCTATTTTAAAAGTTACACCATGCTGCATTTAGGTGCTCGCTGGCAACTCAATGAATACGTAGTCGTAAATTTACGAGTAAACAACTTACTCGATAGAGACTTTACCACTTACTCTGTGACCTATGACGATCTCAATGGCGATGGCCAATTTGAATATCTCACAGGCCGAGGCGTGACCAGTGAAGTGAACTTTACTGACGACTTTAACGTTAAGGACAAGGCCAGAAACTTCTGGGCTGGTGTGACGGTGAGTTTTTAATTCATTGAATTAACAAAGCTTGCCAAAAGCGGTCGTGGAAATCACGGCCGCTTTTTCATTTTACGCCGGCTATTCAACAGCCTCTTGAGCAACGTTTAATGGTGCTTTACGACGACGAGATTGCCCCAGCACCACACCAGACAAAATCAAACCACACGCCATCAACTGACTACTTGTCAGACCCTCATCCAGCAACCAAAAAGCAGACCTAATGTTATAAACAGGAATGAAATTACTAAAAATAGTCGGCTTGGTCAGGTCCATTTTGGTAATCGCGATGTTGTATAGCAATGCCGTTGTAATGATAAAACATACAACACTTAAGGTGTCGAATAGTGAAAATCGAGTCGTATTGCCCATTTGATTTCTAAAATTCACCCCCATAATGATGAGGCTCCCGAAGTGGTTGGGAGTAATTTTTGTTAAAAGGATATTAGAAACAATGAAACGTACTATTCTCGCCAGTATCTTTGGCGCGCTTTCTTTAAATGCTTTCGCAGCTTCGCCTTCATATGACTTCGTTAAAGCTGGATACGTACAAGCAGATATTGAAGACGCAGGCGACTTCGAGCCAACCGGTTTTCAAATTCAAGGCTTCAAATCACTTAACGAAAATGTATACCTGACAGGTCGTTATGGTCAGTTAGGTGAAGATGTATCTGGTGTTGATATTGATTTGGACTACGTGTCTGCAGGTGTCGGCTATAGATATGGTCTAACTCAGAATACGGACTTCTTTGGTGAAGTTACTTACGAATATGTAAATATCGATGTCGAACTAGACTCTATTTCGGGTGAAGACGACAATGGCTATGGCATTACTGCCGGTGTTCGTTCAATGCTGTCAGAGCAATTTGAGCTTCGCGGTGCTATCCGCTATATCGACATTGAAGACGACGAAACAGCGTTTGAAATTGGCGCAGACTATTTCTTTACACCACAATTCTCTTTCGGTGCGACTTACGTTATCGCTGATGATGTTGACCTTCTAGGCGTATCTGCACGTTACACCTTCTAACATCTTTGTTGGGTTAACGTACTCGCAACAAAGCCACGTCACACAACGTGGCTTTTTTATTGAGCTACGCAAACCAGTCTCTTTAGCCTTTTGGCTTAATGTGTTCGGGCGCTGTCGGCAGGCTAGCTGCTCCTTCCTGCTCAAGATTGAGCGCAGTAATTGGAAATGGAATGACAATCCCTTCTTCATCAAAACGCTTTTTAAGCATTTTTATAAAGGCGCTCTTTATGAAGAAGCGGTTAAAGTATTCACGGGTTCTCAGCATCACTGTTAAGTTGATACTAGAATTGTCGAAAGTGTGAAACAGAACAAAAGGTTGATAAGTTTCAACACCAAACTCGTGCTGCTCTAGAATTGTATTGGCAACCTCTAAACATACTTTTTCAACATGCTCTAAATCAGAGCTATAATGCACACCAACTTCAACAGGCACCGACAGTTCGCGTTCAGGGTAGTAGTAGTTAA
>CETQ01030100.1_pt1 | contig 15446 bp, 15 predicted proteins | sample 531261 | NCBI WGS metagenome assembly CETQ01 (sample SAMEA2622376, study PRJEB7988) | marine metagenome | biome: marine biome (ENVO:00000447); feature: surface water layer (ENVO:00002042); material: "saline water (ENVO:00002010), including plankton (ENVO:xxxxxxxx)" | depth 5 m
TATATGATTCAATTAAATTAACTAGTATGGTATTTATGATTCTCATAGGTGCAACATTATTTTCTCTGGTTTTTAGAGGGCTAGGAGGTGAAGAGTTTATTCATAAATTTTTAATTGAAATGCCAAATGATAAATTTGTTACTTTGATTATTATTCTACTTATAATGTTTTTGTTAGGATTTATTTTAGACTTTATAGAGATAACTTTCATAGTGATACCTTTGGTCGGGCCAGCTCTATTTACGCTTGGATTTGATCCATTATGGATTGGAATACTAATAGCCCTAGTTTTACAAACATCATTCATTACTCCACCTTTTGGGTTTTCATTATTTTATCTAAGAGGGGTTCTTCCGGATAGTGTAAAAACAACAGAAATTTACAGAGGCATAATACCTTTTTTATTCTTACAGCTCATACTCGTGATATTAGTTTTTATGTTTCCTGGTTTAGCCACTTATTTACCAGAAGTTTTATTTAACTGAACTTAAATATCCATCCTCTGAGATAAGGGTCCATGGCCTAACTCTCTTTAAAAAGTCAAAATATGAATCATATACTTTTTGTGCAATATCATTCTTTTTACTTAGCTCAATTAGAACCTCATCACTAATATTGTTAAGTTTATATAATACTTCTTTAGGAAATTTTTTTATTTTTATTTTTTCTCTTTTGAAAAACTCTAATGCTTGATAATTCTTTGACATATAATCTGAAATCATATCAATATTTGCTGCTTTACATGCAATATCAATTATTGCCCTATTTTTTTTTGACAATTGACTGTAAGCATCTTTATTTATTATGCATTCCAGGGTTGGTCCAGGCTCATGCCACCCAGGATAGTAATAATATTTTGCTGCTTTATGCAAACCAAATGCTCGATCGTTGTATGGTCCTACCCACTCTGTAGCATCTATAACACCAGTCTGAAGAGATGTAAATATTTCTGATCCTGCTAGCGTAAAAGGAGTGCCGCCAGCACGTGCAAGGACCTCGCCACCTAAACCAGGTATGCGCATTTTTAAACCGTTAAGATCTTGAGTAGAATTTATCTCTTTATTAAACCAGCCTCCCATTTGTACTCCAGTATTACCTGCAGGTCTTGGGATTAAATTAAAATCTGCATATACTTCCTCCCATAAACTTAATCCATCTCCGTAATATAACCATGAATTCATTTCTTGAGCGGTCATGCCAAATGGAACAGAAGAAAAAAATTGAGCTGCTTCAGTTTTACCTTTCCAATAATAAGCACCTGAGTGACCCATTTCAGATCCACCTGAGGAGACAAAGTCAAAGACCCCAAGAGGTGGGACTAATTCATTTGCACCGAAGACCTTTACGGATAGATTTCCGTCTGATAATTGATTTATATACCTTGCAAGTGTCTCCGCACCAGCACCAAGTCCAGGGAAGTTTTTTGGCCAAGAGGTGACCATTTTCCATTTAATTTTTTCTTTTGCACGTACTTTCTCTGAACTAAGTCCAGCAACCAGAGTACTTGCGGCTGCTAGTCCAATAGATTTGAAAAAATTTCTTCTTTTATTTTTCATTTATAAGAATTCAAGATGAGCATAAGTTAATACTAACCATTTGGAACCATAATCCTCAAAGTTAATATATAGTTTTAAATTATCATCTTCTCCTTCATAGCTCAATACTACTCCATTTCCAAATTTTTGATGTCTGACTCTTTGACCTATCTTAACAGCAGATTTTTTTGAATTTTTTATATTATCATTGAATTTATTATTTTTTATGTGTTGAAAATTATCTGATTTTATATTGTCTAACAACTCAGATGGTATTTCACTGATAAACCTTGAAGGCATTAGGTAATTATAAGATCCATGAAGATAGCGGGCGTTAGCATAAGTAATGTATAATAGTTTCATTGCTCTAGTGATTGCAACATAACAGAGTCGTCTTTCCTCTTCTAAAAAATCGTCCCCATTTTTTCTATTTTCATTAGGGAAAATACCTTCTTCTAAACCAGTGAGAAATACTACTGGAAATTCTAAACCTTTTGCAGAATGAATTGTCATCAATTGTACTGGGTCTTCATCTAACTTTGATTGATAATCACCTGCCTCTAAAGCTGCATTGTCAAGAAAGTCATCAATTATATTTTCACTATCAATATTATTTTTAATAAAATTTTCAGCTGTCACAAATAGTTCTTCAATATTTTCCTGTTTAGAGATTGATTCTTCGCCTTTTTGCTCTGAAAAGTATGATTTAAGGTTAGATTCTTTATAAATTCTTTTTAAAAGTTCATCAAGTGAAAGATCATTTAAATCTAGTGAAATTTTCTCTATGATGTTGGAATAACTAGCTAATGCGGTTTTTATTCTATTAGTTATATCTTGAGATGATTTTTTTTCAAATAGTTTAATTGTTTTCCAGAGTGATAGATTATTCTCTTTTGCTGTATTTCTAATTATATCTATTGTCTTTTGACCAATCCCTCGAGGCGGGTTATTAATTGTTCTCTCAAATGCAGCGTCATCATCAGGATTTACTATAATTCTGAGATAAGCAACCATATCCTTAATTTCAGCTCTTTCGAAAAAACGAAAACCTCCGAATATAATATAAGGGATACTGTGTCCATTTAGTTCTTCTTCAAGTCTTCTGGATAGGAAGTTGTTTCTATATAAAATAGCTATTTCTGATTTTTTGAAACCATCTTGTTCTAATGTTTTTATTTTGTCTATTATAAATGCTGATTCCTCATCATTATTATAAGCTTCAAAAATCTTTACTTGATCCCCTCTGCTAGAATTCGTCCAAAGTTCTTTACCTAATCTGTTTTTATTATGTGTAATCAAACTATTTGCTACACTTAAAATCTTGTCAGTTGATCGATAATTCTGCTCTAGTTTAAATATTTCTACATCAACAAATTGATCTGTATAGTTTTTAATATTTTTACTTAATGCTCCTCTCCAACCATATATGGATTGATCATCATCACCAACCGCGTACATTGAGCCAGTACTATTATTGAGAATCTTCAATAGTTTGAACTGTAATAAGTTCGTATCCTGAAACTCATCAACCATTATGTGTTTAAATCTCTTCGCATAATAAGATAAAATATTTTTATTTTCTGTAAATAGTTCATATGTTTTTAAGATTAAGTCTGCGAAATCAACAGAGTGTGTTTGTTTGAGAATTGATTCGTACTCCTTATACACAAGTACGTAAACCTCATCATCTTTTTCGCTAGCTTTATTACTTCTTAACCCATTATCTTTTTTTCTGTTAATAAAAGATTGTATAGATTTTGCATCATAAAGCTTATCGTCTAAATTATTCGTTTTGATTATTCTTTTGATTAACCTTAGTTGATCTTGAGAATCAAGAATAGTAAATCTCTCAGATAACTCAGCCTCTTTCCAATGTATTTTTAATATTCTTCTGCATATTCCATGAAACGTTCCGAACCAAAGACCCTGTGAAGATATTCTGAGAAGTGACTCTAATCTCTCTTTCATTTCTCTGGATGCTTTATTAGTAAATGTAAGTGCCATAATATCGGATGGCCTGACGTTAAAGTCTCTTATGAGTTTAGCAACTCTATAAGTGAGTACTCTAGTTTTACCGCTACCTGCCCCTGCTAAAACAAGTTTGTTGCCCTCGTTACAATTTACGGCTACAAGTTGCTGCTTATTAAGTGTTTCGTTTAAGTTGACTTCAGTCATTTAGGTTTCGATATATACATTAGAGAAGCTAATAATAACAGAACTTCTACTCTATAGATATTGAGAAAACCTAGCGGAGCAAAAAATGCAATTGAAAGAATAATAATTGAAAAATAAAAGTGATTTCTAATTTTGTGAGAATTTAATTTATTTTCAATTTTCTTCAGTTGATCATAATTTTTTGTTAAATCAGATGAATTTCCACTGTAGTGATTTGAAATTTTTCTAAAAAAGGATGGAATTTCTGGAATTATTTCTAAATAATCATCAAAGTTATTTACTATTTTTTTAATCACGACGGTTGGTCCTTTTTGCTCCTTCATCCATTTTTCAAGTATAGGCTTTGATGTTTTCCATAAATCTAATTCTGGATTAAATTCCCTTCCAAGTCCTTCTGTATACAAAAGAGTTTTCTGCATGAGGATTAATTGTGGTTGAACCTCAAGCTTAAATCTTCTTGCGGTATCAAACAGCCCTACAATGATATCACTAAGTGAAACATCTTTAATTGGTTTATCCAACATGCACTCACAGTTTTCTCTAATTGCGCTCTCAAGAGATGGTATGTTTGTATCTTTAGGAACCCACTCACATTCAACATGTAGCTTTGCAACACTTGCATAATCACGATTGAAGAAAGCTATAAAATTTTCAGCAAGATATTTCTTATCAAATTCACTCAAAGAACCCATTATGCCAAAATCAACTAATACAAACCTAAAATCTTTATCATTCTTTTGTATAAAGATATTCCCTGGATGCATATCAGCATGAAAGAAGTTATGTTCAAAAACTTGTACAAAAAATAATTCTACAGATTTTTCTGCTATTTGTTCAAACGAAATACCATCTTTTTCAAGTTGGGCCTTATCATTTATGGGAGTCCCATATATACGTTCCATCACCATTACTTTATTAGTCAAATAGCTACAGTGAACAAATGGAATGTATATAAAATCCGAATTAGCAAAATTTTTTCTTATTTGCTTAGCATTTGCGGCTTCTTTTATGAGATTAAGTTCATCATATATTACCATCTCATAGTCATTTACTAGATCAACAAAATGCATCCTACGGAAGTCACTAGATAAGCTTTCTAAATAAGACGCAATTTTTTTCATGAGAGATATATCTTGTATTATTTTTGATTTAATATCTGGTCTTACTACTTTTACAATTACATCTTCACCAGTTTTCAATTTAGCTGGATGAACCTGAGCAATAGAAGCGGATGCCATTGGCTTAGAATCAAATGATGAGAATATTTCAGAGGTTTTTTCTCCTAACTCATCTTCGATAATTTTCTTAGCTATAGATCCGTCAAATGGCATTACACGATCTTGCAGCTTAGATAATTCTCTTGCAATGTCATCATTGAGCAAATCTTTTCTAGTTGAAATCATTTGGCCAAGTTTTACAAATATAGGGCCTAAATCTTCGCAAATTAATTTTATATTACCTGCTAAGTTTATAGATTTTCTAAATGTAAAAATATTCCAAGGAAGAAGAAAAAAGAAGTATTTTTTATTACCTATGATATTTGATCTAATTAATGACTTATCAATGTCATATTTAAAAAAAAGATAGATAATTTTTAAAACTCTAAGTATGTTGTTCATTTCAATCTGTTCAGAAGCTTATCAGTTCTTGTTTTAACGTCGTCAACTGCGTCAATATAGTCATTTATCTCATCTTTTGATGGAATCATATTGATGTCAAATCTTAGAAAATCTGCAAGAGCAGAATCTTGTCTCTCGCGATTTTCATTCAGCTTTTCTTTTATTGGATCTAGAAATGAAAAAAGATTTGATGCTGCTTTTTGCCCCATTATTTCAATAGAAATCCTTCTTAGAAAGTCTGATTCATGTAATAAATTATTTAATGCGTTTGCTGTTTCGACATCACCACTAATATTTATTTTTGATGCAAACAATTGACTTTTACCAATCGTGCTATAAAAAAACAATGAGGATATTGTCCCGGAAATTGTTACATCTTCATCATTTTTTTTATTAGAAAGCATAATATTATCATTTTGAAAGACAATATAAAAATCTCTTTCTATATCAATAATAGATAATTTAATTGTTTTATTACAAAGTTTTTCTTTAAATAAATCATTATATATATTCTTGAATGCTTTATTCTTGAGTAACTCATTAATTTTTTCAATAATGCTATCTATCATGCTTTATAGCCTATGTGAATAGTTGCAACATCTTCGAGTAAATTAATTATTCTATTCTTAACAAAACCAGCATTCTTTAACATATCATTTATTTCATCTGGTGAAAAATACGTTTGGATTGACTCGCCTAAATACCTATAACTATCTCCATCATTAGCTACAAGTTTACCTAATCTAGGAATAATATTTAATGTATAGACTTTAAAAATTTCTGAATAAAAATCATTTCTAGGCTTTTTAAAATCTAAAATTATGAACTTTCCACCTGGGGAAAGTATATTGTAAATATTTTCTAAAGATTTTATATGATTTGTAAAATTTCGAAATCCAAAAGCAACTGTTATCAAATCATACCTTTCTTTTTTAGGCTTATAATCTTCTATGCCTTTAATATGAAAATTAGCTTTAATAAACCCATTATCTATAAGTTTTTGTTTGCAAATTTCTATCATCTCTTCATTCGGATCTAAACATGTCAATTTTATCAATGGATTATATTTAATAATTTTAAGTGATATATCTCCTGTACCACAGGCTATATCTAAAACACTTTTAGTGTTTGGAATGTCACACATTCTAATGAATTGTTTCTTCCAATGTCTATGAAGGCCAAAAGACATTAAATCATTCATAATGTCATACTTGTTAGATACTGATGTGAATACGTTGTTTACCATTTCTGGCTTATCAGATGTATCAACATTTTTATATCCAAATCTTGTTTTTGACATATCTAGCTTCTTTTCCTCTCAGCTCTAAAGACATTTTTAATCTTACTAAGCTTATCAAGTAATTTTTTTATTTGATTTGTATTTTTAACTGAAACTACAAATACCATCATATTGTGTCCTGTTTCATGGCTATCAGTGTAATTAACACTCTCAATATTGTGTTCGCTCTGAGCAATTACAGAAGATACTTGTGCCAGAACACCTCTCTGATTTTCAACCTCTATCATAATAGAAGCATTAAACTTATTGTCTACATTTTTACTCCACCTTAATTCTATACTCTCAGAATCTAATTTAGTACGACTTATACTTTTACAACTACTTCTATGAACAACTATGCCTTTACCTTGACTAGTATGCCCAACAATTAAATCGCCAGGAACAGGATGGCAGCATTTAGCATAAGACATAACCAATCCCTCGGATCCTTCAATATCATAAGGCGATGATGAATCTGTTTTCGTGAATGATGGGGCCATCCTCAAAGCTATTAATTTTGGTATCTTATTGCCTAGCCCTATACTTTTATATAAATCATCCAGGCCTTTATAATTATATTCCGATAGAATATATTTAAGTGTCTTTTTCGGAACATCCTTTAATGAAACATTTAATTCTTCTAAACTGGATTTGAGTAACTTTTTACCAAGTTTAATCGCATCAGAACTATGTATTGATCTTAAATAGTTTCTAATAGAGGTTCTAGCTTTCACAGATATGACAAAGTTTAACCATGACGGATCAGGTTTAGAAGTTATCGAATTTTTTATCACTATTCTCTGTCCATTTTTTAAAATAGTACTTGGAGGTTTAGTTTGACCATCAACTGTTCCCGATAAGTAACTGTTTCCTATATCAGTATGTATAGAATATGCAAAATCAATTAATGTAGACTTTTTTGGAAGTTCGATAATTTCTCCTCTTGATGAAAATACATATACCTTTCCTGGGTTTAAATCTTGTTTTATGCTTCCTAAAAATTCAGTGGGGTTACCCGATTGTTTTTGAATATCTAGAAGATTATTAAGCCATTGTTGTTCTCTCGATAACTTACTTATAGAAGATTTTGTTTTATAAAACCAATGTGCAGCAATACCTGCCTCAGCAAGTTGGTGCATATCCTTTGTCCTAATTTGAAACTCCATAGGTAAATTATGTGGACCGAGTACGGAGGTATGAAGCGATTGGTAGCCATTAGATTTTGGTATTGCAATATAATCTTTGAATCTTCCGGGGATAGGTTTATATAAATTATGAATGCATCCTAATGCTCTGTAACAGAAATCTACCGACTCTGTAATTATTCTCACACCAAAAATGTCATGAATTTGAGAAAACTTAAGTTCTTTTGATTTCATTTTTTTATAAATACCATAAGCATGTTTTTCCCTTGCTTTTGTCTGACTTTTTATAGACTCTGAATCTAGTTTCTTAATTACTTCTGCTTGAATTTTATTCATTAAGAATTTTCTATTACCTCGTGCTTTATCAATTTGTTGACTTAGTATTTCTTGTCTCATGGGATAATATGTTTTGAAAGATAGATTTTCTAATTCCTTTGATAGATTATGTATACCTAATCGTAGTGCAAGTGGAGCATAAATTTCTAAAGTTTCTTTAGCAATTATTTTTGCTTTATCTCTATTTAACACTTTAATAGTTGATAAATTATGCCTCCTATCTGCAAGTTTGATTAGCAATACTCTTATGTCATTACTCATAGCTAATACCATCTTTTGTAAATTAGCAGCGTCAGCCTCTTCTTTGGAATCAAAATTAATCTTATCTAATTTACTTACACCATCTACAAGCTCAGCGACCGTTTTTCCAAAATCTTTTCCTAATTCTTCGAGGCTAATTTCTGTGTCTTCAACCACATCATGAAGGATTGCAGCCATAATTGTCTCATGATCAAGATTGTAGTCTGCTAAGTAAATAGCTGCGTCTAGAGGGTGGGTAATATAATTTTCACCAGATTTTCTTTTTTGTCCAGAATGAGCTTTTTTTGCAACTACAAACGCTTTCTCAATTTTTTTTATCTGGTAAGAGTTTAGATACTTTTGTAGTTTCTTTTTAAAATCTAAGAATAAAATATCTTCATTATTTTTTATTTTTCTAGGAATAGCCATATACCTAGAATAAGATTTTTAATCGGTTTTGTCTTCAGTATTTTCTGATGAATTGTCAGTATTTTCATCTTCTACTTGAGAGGAAAATTCTATTTCATTTGAGTTATCGGCTTCTTGTTGATTAACCTGTTGTGATTCTGCAGTAATATCAGCGATAGCTTCTTCTTCAGCTATTGCATCTGATAATTGGTCTTCAATTTTTTGTTTTCTTCTTGTTTCGAAATATGTCATGTCAATAAGCCCTTCAGCAATTTCCTTAAGAGCTACTACACTAGGTTTTCCAGAATACTCAATTTTTGGTTCAGAACCATCTAATAAATCTTTTGCCCTTTGACTTGCTAAAGATACGATATCGTAAGCATTATCAATTCTTTTTAAGCAATCTTCTATAGTTACCCTTGCCATGAGGCTTGAGTATATCAGAATATAATTACCTAGCAAGATTCAAAAGATTTATTTAATGTATTGATATCTATCTTACACTGAATTTTTGTCTGTAAGATAATAGCTTTGAGTGACTTTACTGCGCTATTGAAATTATCATTGATAACCGTGTAATCAGAGAATTTACTAAACGGAAGCTCTCTAGCCGCATGTGAAACTCTTTTATCAATTACTTCATCGCTATCCATAGCTCTAGACTTTAGCCTTAATTTAAGCTCTGAAATACTTGGAGGTTGTATATAAATAGATATTGCTGATGGTATAGCTTTTTTGATAGATAGCATTCCTTTGTAATCAATTTCTAGAATCGCGTCTTTTCCAGAATCTGTAATTTCTTTGATAGAACTAAAACTTGTCCCATACAAATTATCATAAACGTTTTGATATTCAATAAAGTCTTTGTTCTTTATTTTTGTTGTAAATTCCTCATTATTGATAAAAATATAATCTATACCATCTGTCTCATTTCCTCTAATTTTTCTAGTAGTGTGAGAAATTGTTTGTTGCAAAAAAGAATAAGATTTACAGAGCTCATTGACTAATGTTGTCTTTCCACAACCTGAGGGGGCACTAATAATGAAAATTTTTGACATATATTCTATTAATTTTGAAAATCATAGTTTATCATATATTTTCACAGGAGAGACATAAATGGGAGATCCATGGAAATCGATAACGCCTAAGGGTGTACAAGCTTTCGTAAATGCATCAATAGCCACACTATTAGTCTGGTTAACAGTAGAGAATCATCTTGAAGTTATAACTTCAACTTTAGCACGATTGTTATCATCACAGACTGCGGCCTTGGTTAGTTATTACGTAATTGTAATAATTGCATTATACAAACTTCTGTATAAGAGAGCGTCATATGACGTGAATGAAAAACGTGCTACGAAATATGCAATATTGACTCTCATACTCATTTGGTTAGTGTGGGAAGGATATTTTCAATTTTTGACAGCAGCCCTAGGGATGATTGGTATATTTCCCGCTCTTGCAAATTCTCTTATTACCGGAACTGTTATCTTTGTGATATTCATAACAGTATATTACGGACTGCATGGTAAATATTTTACAACATTAATGTTAGAGCATATGCCTTGGGTCATCGCACCTGATAAATTCTTACCGTTTTTCTGGTTTTGGATTAATGCGATTACTGCAGGGGTATTAAATGTATTTGACGTTAATGCTTTTTGGTATTTTGTTGATCTATTCTTTATATTTCTTCTTCCATCGTTGTTCATTGGTACTAAGGTACAAGAGAAACATGGGTTAAGAATTAAAAATCAGGATGATTACTTTAAGGATTAATTTTATTTTCTGTACTTTTCAGGAATAATTTCAATACCAAGCTTCTGACCAACTTTTACAATAAATGCAATAGCGAGTAAACCGCCTGGCAAAGCGAACACGCCAGCCATACCTAAACCTCTAAGTAAATCTGAAAATTGTTTATTTGCTTGGTCAAGTTCCTCTTTTGTAATTTCCTCATTATTCAAAACATATTTTTGATATATCTTAAGCATCTCATTCGATTCTTTTGTTTCATTCGCAAGTATTGTTTGAATTTTTGCTAGTGAATCTTTTATGTTTTTATTTCCATCAACTAATGTTGAATAAATTTTATTGAAAATGTTAGTGTCCATATCTGACAAAATGATAAATATTATTAATTAATATATAATGTAGTATGGTTACTAAATTATATCTAGCAATAATATTTATCCTTGCATTTTTAAATACAGCTTTTTCTAATGATGATATTGGCTACAAATACTACGAAAAGGGGCTTTATGATAAAGCTATCGAAATATGGAGTAAAGAGATAAAGCAAGGTAATAAAGAGGCTATGTACAATATGGGCTTATTGTATTATTTTGGCAAAGGGGTAGATAAAGATTTATCAGTAGCCTTTACGTATTGTAAGCAAGCTGCGTTTAAAGGCTCGGCCAGAGCTCAAAACAATCTTGCATATATGTATATGAAAGGAATGGGCACAAAAAAAAGCTATATAAGTGCATATGCATGGTCATTAATTGCTATAAAGAACGGATATAGCTCTCATGGCATCAGGGATAATGCTAGTATGAATTTAACGCCTGGCATGCTAAGTGATGCAAATAAATTAATCACTAAAATTAATAAGGAAATTAGATATGAATGATTTAATTGAAATAAATGTTGAAACAACCTATTTGAGTAATGAGTCGAATCCTGATCAAAACAAATATTATTTTTTATACACAGTGTTAATAAAAAACAAAAGTAAAAAAAATGCGAAATTATTATCTAGGCATTGGATTATTAAAGATGACAATGGCAAAATTCAAGATGTAAAAGGTGAGGGTGTTATTGGTGAGCAGCCTGATATAAAGCCAGGAGAAGAATTTCAGTATACAAGTGGGACAATGATAGAAACATCACTAGGTACCATGAAAGGTAGTTACCATATGATTGATGATGAAGATAATTATTTTGATGCAACTATTCCTGAATTTGTTTTATCAACACCAAGAGTAATTCATTGAGACTTATATGTTAAATACGAGTATGAAAATTCATTTTCATTGTCGTATTTTTTTTCTTCATCAACTAGTTTCCAGTTAGATTTATCAAACTGCGGAAAATATGTATCGCCATCAAAATCTTTATCAATAAGAGTTAAAAGCAAATATTCACTTTTTTCTAAAGCAATCTCATATATTTTTGAACCTCCAATGATAAAAGTATCTTGCTCATGATTACATGCTTCCAGAGCGTCATCAAAACAAGGTACAACTAAAGCATTTTCAATTTTTAATGATTTATTATTTGATATGATGATATTTTTCCGATTATCGAGTACTTTGCCAATTGAATCGAAGGTTTTTCTTCCCATAATTACATTATTATTGATTGTTATTTCTCTAAATCTTTTTAATTCTCCTTTTATAAACCAAGGGATTTTTCCTTTGTCTCCTATTACATAGTTTGAACTTAGAGCAGCTATAATTTTAATTGTCATTATTTATATAGATACAGGTGCTTTTATATGATCATAAGGATCATAATCAATTAATTTAATGTCTTTATATTCATATGAAAAGATATTTTTTCTTCTGTTTATTATCTCTAGTCTAGGTAGCTTCTTGGGTAATCTGCTAAGTTGTAATTTTGCCTGTTCAATATGATTATTGTATAGATGTGCATCTCCCAAAGTATGAATGAAGCTACCTAATTCCAAATTCAAAGTATTAGCAATCAAAACAGTTAATAAAGCATATGATGCAATATTAAATGGAATACCTAAAAAAATATCAGCACTTCTCTGGTACAACTGACAAGATAACTTGTTATCACTGATATAAAATTGAAATAATACATGACAAGGCGGCAATCTCATATCATCTAAATCACCCACATTCCAAGCGGATACGATATGTCTTCTTGAATCTGGATTGTTCTTGAGTGAATTAATTAAATTTGTAATCTGATCAATACTCTTACCACTTGAATCTCTCCAAGACCTCCATTGAACACCATAAATTCGACCAAGATTTCCATTTTCATCAGCCCATTCGTCCCATATGCTAACTCCATTATCTTTTAGATACTTAATATTTGAGTCACCTTTAAGAAACCACAAGAGTTCATGCACTACAGATGGAAAATGTATCTTCTTAGTCGTAACTAGAGGAAATCCCTTACTAAGGTCGAATCTCATCTGATGTCCAAAATAGGATAATGTACCTGTGCCAGTCCTATCCTTTTTATCGCAACCATCTGATAAAACTTTACTCAATAAATCTTGATACTCTTTCATAGTAGTTTTTTATATATTAAAAATATTCCAAATCCAATCATCGGGACTGATAGAAGGTGCCCCATTGTAACCCAATCATAATAAATATATCCAATATGCGCATCAGGTAATCTAACAAACTCAACTATAAATCTAAAAAATCCATACAATAGTAAGAAACATCCACTAATTGTACCTGACTTTACATTCTTACTGTTTATAAACATTAAAATAAAAAAAAGGACAAAGCCTTCTAAAAAAGCTTCATATAACATGGATGGGTGTCTTGGATATTGATCTACTTCTGGAAATATAACTCCCCAGGAACCAGTTGTTTTAATACCATAAAGTTCAGAATTAATAAAATTACCTATTCTCCCAAAAAATAAACCTATTGGCGCGTAAAGAGAAATGGTGTCTGTTATATCAAAAAATCTTAATTTATTCTTCTTAACTAAATACAAAGATCCAAAAATTGCTCCAATTAATCCTCCATGAAATGACATGCCACCCTCCCAAATAAAAAATATGTTCAGAGGATGTAATAAATAGTAGGACAAATCATAAAATATTATATAACCCAGCCTACCCCCAATAATGGCAGTTACTAGTATAATTAAGGTGAACTTTTCTGCTTGATCTTCATTTAATATGATTTTTTTGTTTTTTGAGGCAGTGATAACTAAATAGTCTATAATGATAAAAGATAAAGCGTACATAAAACCATACCAGTAAAGTTTTATTGAAAAAATCTCAAGCATGACAGGATTTATGTTATGAATATAAGTCATCGATGATTTATGATTATAGCAGTAACAATATATTTATATGACAGAAATAAATAAACTGATAAAAGAAAAAAGCTTGTATCTACAGCAACACGCAAATAATCCTGTATTTTGGTACCCATGGTGTGAAGAGGCATTCGAAATCGCTAAAGAAAAAAATAGACCAATTATGCTTTCTGTGGGCTACTCTGCTTGCCATTGGTGCCACGTGATGGCTCATGAATCATTTGAAGATCAAGAAACAGCCAAATTTCTAAATGATAATTTTGTAAATATAAAAGTTGATAGAGAAGAAAGGCCAGACATCGATAAAATTTATCAAATGTCTCAATCTATCATTACTGGGAAAAGTGGAGGGTGGCCATTAACAATATTTATGGATAATAATAAGTTCCCATTTTTTGGTGGAACATATTTTCCAAAAGAAAGCAAATATGGATTACCGTCATTTAAACAGATCTTAGCAAGAGTAATGCATTTTTATACTAATAACAAAGAAGACATTAAGTCTCAAAATATAAATGTCCTTGATGTTTTTAATAAACTTCAAGAAAGAGAGACTGTTGAGAGAAAAATAGATGGAGACATTGTCAATGAACTTAAACTTCAACTTGATTCTAGTGTTGACACTATCAATGGAGGGTTTGGTTCTTCTCCAAAGTTTCCTCATTTCCCATCATTATATTTCTGTATAAATAATATTAATTCAGATTTAGATAGAAAAAGGATTATTCATACAATAGACAGAATGTGCGTAAGTGGAATTAGTGATCCAATAGATGGCGGATTTTTCAGATATTCAGTAGATGATTTATGGATGATTCCGCACTTTGAAAAAATGTTATACGACAATGGTCCAATGATGAGTATATTGTGTGATAGCTTTAGTATTTTTAATGATAAATATTATCTAAAAAAGGCAGAAGAAATATTTGATTGGGTTGAGAGATTCATGACATCTGAAGATGGTGTATTCTATTCCACTATAGATGCAGATTCTGATGGGGAAGAAGGAAAGTATTATGTATATACAACTGATGAACTTACAAATAATTTTAATAAGTCAGAATTGAGCTTATTAAATAATTATCTTATAGACATAAATAAACCTAATTTTGAAGGTAAGCATCATCTGCATGTTCAAAGAAAAAAAGAAGTTAGTTATAAATCAGAAATACAAAAATTTGATAAAATTTTTAATACACTTTCAAAGTTAAGAAGTAAAAAGAGTATACCGGGTATTGATAAGAAAATACTATTATCATGGAATTGTCTATATATAAAGGGCATGATAAAGCTTTATAAACTAACGCATAATGATAAATACAAAAGCGCGATTGACACTTCTATTAGTTTTATTTGTCAAAATATGATAGAAGATGAACTTGTCTACTCATGTTTTAATGAAACAGCATGTTTCCCAGGATATTTAGATGACTATGCACTATTAGTATCTACGCTCATGGATTATTTAACTATTAAGTGGGATAGCAACTACTTTGATATTTGTAATAAACTCTGTTTTAACATAGTTAATGATTTTGAAGATAAAAATAAAGGTGGATATTATTTCACCTCAAATAATCATGAAAAATTGTTTTATAGACCCAAATCAATATCAGATGACTCAATACCATCCGGTCTTGTATATGCGACAGATGCATTACTTCAA
>CETQ01136774.1_pt1 | contig 15336 bp, 11 predicted proteins | sample 531261 | NCBI WGS metagenome assembly CETQ01 (sample SAMEA2622376, study PRJEB7988) | marine metagenome | biome: marine biome (ENVO:00000447); feature: surface water layer (ENVO:00002042); material: "saline water (ENVO:00002010), including plankton (ENVO:xxxxxxxx)" | depth 5 m
GTGAAGGTGGCCGTACTGTTGGTGCCGGCGTGGTAGCGAAAATCATCGAATAATCAAACGTTAACGCTTGATTATTCGTGCGGGGTGGTGTAACTTACGCCGCCCTAATTGAGTGTCTATAGGCCAGTAGTTCAATTGGTAGAGCGTCGGTCTCCAAAACCGAAAGTTGGGGGTTCGAGTCCCTCCTGGCCTGCCAAACACCTGAATGGCAGCTTCGGCTGCCATTTTTGGCTTCAGGGAATTGTGATGAGTACCGAAAGTAAAGCAAGTAAATCACCGTTAGATGTCGTTAAGTGGCTGTTAGCTGTGGCATTTATTTCCGCTGCTGTTGCCGGAAATGTTGTGTATGCCAATGATATACCGCTGCTTTACCGTGTGATTGCTGTGGTTGCGTTGATGGCTGTTGGCCTGGGTATCGTAGCGACTTCCAGTCAGGGCAAATCCTTCCTGCAGTTGTTAAAAGAAGCCAATATCGAGCGCCGTAAGGTAGTTTGGCCAACCCGCCAGGAAACGACGCAGACCACCATGATTGTGGTTGCTGTTGTGTTTCTGATGGCGCTGGTTCTCTGGGGGCTGGACTCTCTGTTCGGCTGGCTCATTTCCATGCTGGTAGGCTGAGGAGCGATCAATGGCTATGCGTTGGTATGTGGTGCACGCCTACTCGGGTTATGAGAAGCGTGTGCAGTCCGCTCTGAAGGAGCGTATCGAACTGCATAATATGCAGGAATTTTTCGGCGATGTACTGGTCCCGACTGAAGAAGTTGTGGAAGTGCGCGACGGTAAAAAGCGTAAAAGCGAACGTAAGTTCTATCCGGGTTATGTACTGGTACAGATGGATATGAACGACGAAAGCTGGCATCTGGTAAAACAGACGCCACGGGTGATGGGTTTTATCGGTGGTACTGCTGATAAGCCGGCCCCTATTTCAGATAAAGAGGCGGATGCCATCCTGCAGCGTGTTGCTGACGGGGCAGAGCGTCCGACTCACAAAACCATCTACGAGCCGGGCGAAGTGGTCCGGGTTACTGATGGACCGTTTGCAGACTTTAATGGCGTAGTTGAAGGTGTTGATTACGAAAAGTCCCGTCTGCAGGTAGCGGTAACAATTTTTGGTCGCGCGACGCCGGTAGAGCTGGAATTTACCCAGGTCGAAAAATCCGGTTGAGCGCGTTTTGAATGGCTGTGCATCCTTCGCCGGATGTGCAGTCGGGGAGCGGAAGCCGGTTAGCCGGTGGATGTGCTAATACCCATCAGGAGAAAAATTATGGCTAAGAAAGTAGAAGGCTATATCAAGCTTCAGGTTGGAGCTGGTAAAGCAAACCCTAGTCCCCCGGTTGGTCCGGCTCTGGGTCAGAAGGGTCTGAACATCATGGAATTCTGTAAAGCGTTTAACGCACAGACTCAGCACCTGGAAGCAGGCGCGCCTGTGCCGGTTGTGATTACCGCTTACAGTGACCGTTCTTTTACCTTTGAAATGAAAACACCACCGGCTTCCTTCCTGCTGAAGAAAGCGGCTGGTATCACTTCAGGGTCTTCCCGTCCGAATACTGAAAAAGTGGGTACTGTTACCCGCGCTCAGCTGGAAGAAATCGCCACTGCGAAAGCGCCTGACCTGACTGCTGCTGATATGGATGCAGCTGTACGTACCATCGCTGGCTCTGCCCGCGCCATGGGTCTGAACGTGGAAGGAGTTGAGTAATGGCTAAGCTGACTAAGCGCCAGAAGGCGATTGCTGAAAAAGTAGAAGCAGGCAAAGTATATTCTGTAGAAGAAGCGGCTGCTCTGCTGGGCGAACTGTCCACAGTTAAATTCCAAGAGTCTGTTGATGTTGCTGTTAACCTCGGCATCGACGCTCGTAAATCTGACCAGAACGTACGTAGCTCTACTGTACTGCCAAACGGTACCGGTAAAACTATGCGTGTTGCGGTATTCACTCAGGGCGCCAACGCTGATGTAGCGAAAGAAGCCGGTGCTGATGAAGTGGGTATGGAAGATCTGGCAGAGAAAATCAAAGGCGGCGACCTGGCTTTTGACGTAGTGATTGCTTCTCCGGATGCAATGCGCGTTGTTGGTCAGCTGGGTCAGGTTCTGGGTCCACGTGGTCTGATGCCAAACCCGAAAGTGGGTACTGTGACTCCGGACGTTGCGACTGCCGTTAAAAATGCCAAAGCAGGTCAGGTCCGTTACCGTAACGATAAAAACGGTATCGTTCACACCACCATCGGTAAAGTTGACTTTACCGCTGATGCGCTGAAAGAAAACCTGACAGCTCTGCTGGCAGACCTGAAAAAAGCCAAACCTTCTTCCGCCAAAGGCGTTTATATGAAGAAAGTGACCCTGTCTACGACTATGGGTCCTGGTTTGGTGGTTGATCACACGACTCTGGATGCTTAATCCGGACTGATCAACCTTAGATCTTTGGGGTTGTTGCCGGGTCAAGCAGTACCGGCAGCAGCTGTCAAAGACCGCAGGTGTGAGGATGCCCCGGCAGGCCTTACTTAATCATTCCTGCGTAGATGGTGTGTGGCCCCTTCAGTATTCTGAATTGTCACACCGAGACTGGCTCTTTGGAGCCCAACTTAACTTGTTAGGAGTTAATCGTGGCCTTAGGACTCGAAGATAAGAAGGCAATTGTTGCCGAAGTCCAGGAAGCAGCTCAAGGTGCTCTGTCTGCTGTTGTTGCGGATTCCCGCGGCGTAACAGTAGGCGCCATGACCGCTCTGCGTAAAGAAGCCCGCGAAGCCGGTGTATGGATGAAAGTTGTCCGTAACACTCTGGCACGTCGCGCGGTTGAAGGTACCGAATACGAGTGTCTGACTGACTCTCTGGTTGGTCCTACTCTGATCGCTTTCTCTAAAGAACACCCAGGTGCGGCAGCCCGTATCTTCAAAGCGTTCGCTAAAGAAAACGAAGAGTTTGAAATCAAGACCGGTGCTTTCGCAGGTGACGTAGTTTCCGTTGATATGCTGGCAACACTGCCAACTTACGACGAAGCAATTGCGAAACTGATGAGCGTCATGAAAGAAGCATCTGCAGGCAAGCTGGTACGTACCCTTGCTGCGCTTCGCGAACAGAAAGAACAGGAAGCGGCTTAATTTTTAAGCGCTTTATCCTCAATGGTTTAACGAGCATAAGCTCAAAAAATTCAGGAATAGTCTCATGTCTCTGACAAAAGAAGATATCATCAACGCTGTCGCCGAAATGTCTGTAATGGACGTTGTTGAACTGGTTGAAGCGATGGAAGAAAAATTCGGCGTATCTGCAGCAGCAGCTGTTGTCGCTGGTCCTGCAGCTGGCGGCGACGCTGGCGGTGCTGAAGCTCAGACTGAATTCGACGTAATTCTGTCTGCTGTAGGCGATAAGAAAGTGAACGTAATTAAAGCGGTACGTGAACTGACTGGTCTGGGCCTGAAAGAAGCCAAAGGCATCGTTGACGGTGCTCCGGCTCCTGTTAAAGAAGGTGTTTCTAAAGAAGACGCAGATGCGGCTAAAGAAGCACTGGAAGCAGCAGGCGCTGTGGTTGAAGTTAAGTAATCGTTATTCTCTGAATACGATTACCGCTGCGTCAGGGGTCTGACTGCAGCGATCGGCTGACGGGTTTTCCCGTCAGCCTTTTTCACGTTATGGAATTCGTGATCAAACTGGCAAGATTTTTGCCGGGTTTTAATGCAAGGCAAGTCCTTGAGCCAGGGGTATAACGCCCAATCGAGGAAACAGTCCGGGGATAACTGATGGCTTACTCATATACTGAGAAAAAACGTGTCCGTAAGGATTTCGGTAAACTACCGAACGTAATGGATGTGCCATACCTGTTGGCCATTCAAGTCGACTCTTACCGCAAGTTCCTGCAGGAAGGGTCCAACAATGAAGATCGTCTCGACATTGGTCTTCATGCAGCTTTTAAATCTGTCTTTCCTATTGTGAGTTATTCCGGGAATGCGGCACTGGAGTACGTAAGCTACCGGCTTGGTACCCCAACCTTCGATGAGAAGGAGTGCATGCTGCGCGGTGTAACCTACGCAGCGCCACTGCGTGTGAAGGTTCGTCTGATTATTTATGACAAAGAATCTTCCACCAAAGCCATCAAAGATATTAAAGAACAGGAAGTCTACATGGGCGAAATGCCGCTCATGACAGACAATGGTACCTTTATCGTTAACGGTACCGAGCGTGTGATTGTGTCTCAGCTGCACCGCTCACCAGGCGTGTTCTTCGATCACGACAAAGGTAAAACCCACAGCTCAGGCAAGCTGCTTTACAATGCCCGTGTTATCCCTTACCGCGGCTCCTGGCTGGACTTTGAGTTCGATCCGAAAGACATGGTCTTTGTGCGTATCGACCGTCGCCGTAAACTGCCTGCCTCCATCCTGCTGCGTGCCCTGGGTTACAGCACGGAAGAAATCGTTGCGACCTTCTTCGACAACGATTACTACCGTCTGACCGATGAAGGCGCGATGCTGAAGCTGATTCCATCCCGTCTGCGTGGTGAAACCGCGGCTTTCGATATCAAAGATAACGAAGGCAATGTGCTGGTTGAAGCCACCCGCCGTATTACTGCCCGTCATATCCGCCAGCTGGAAAAAGCCGGCGTTGAGGAACTGGCAGTACCGGGTGAATACCTGCTGGGTAAAGCGCTGGCAAAAGATCTGGTGGACAGCAAAACCGGTGAAGTGGTTGCCACTGCGAACTCTGAGCTGACAGCTGAGCTGATGGCCAAGATCGAAGAAGCCGGTATCAAAGAATTTGAAACCATTTACACCAATGAACTGGACTGTGGTCCGTTCATGTCAGACACCCTGCGTGCTGACCCGACCGGCAACCAGCTGGAAGCTCTGGTAGAAATCTACCGCATGATGCGTCCTGGTGAGCCGCCGACCAAAGAAAGTGCCGAAGCACTGTTCGAAAACCTGTTCTTCACCGATGAACGTTATGATCTGTCTGCGGTTGGTCGTATGAAGTTCAACCGCCGTATCGGCCGGGATGAAATCACAGGTGCCGGTACGCTGGATAAAGAAGACATCATCGCGGTGATGAAGACTCTGATCTCCATCCGTAATGGTCAGGGTGTGGTCGACGATATTGACCACCTGGGTAACCGCCGTATCCGTTCCGTTGGTGAAATGGCCGAGAACCAGTTCCGTGTTGGTCTGGTGCGGGTTGAGCGTGCAGTGCGTGAGCGTCTGTCGATGGCCGAATCCGAAGGTCTGATGCCGCAGGATCTGATCAACGCCAAGCCGGTTGCTGCAGCCGTTAAAGAATTCTTCGGTTCTTCTCAGCTGTCACAGTTTATGGACCAGAACAACCCGCTGTCTGAGGTGACTCACAAACGCCGTATTTCGGCGCTTGGACCTGGCGGTCTGACCCGTGAACGTGCCGGCTTCGAAGTGCGTGACGTACATAACACTCACTATGGTCGTGTATGTCCTATTGAAACGCCTGAAGGTCCGAACATTGGTCTGATTAACTCGCTGTCCAGTTATGCCCGTACCAACGAATACGGCTTCCTGGAAACACCGTACCGTAAAGTGATTGACGGTGTGGTGACGGACGAGATCTTCTACGTATCAGCCATTGAAGAAGCCGATTACGTTATTGCCCAGGCATCCGTACCAACGGATGAAAACGGCAAGCTGATGGGTGATCTGATTTCCGTACGTCATCAGAACGACACCACCATGATGTCGCCGGATAACGTGACACTGATGGACGTATCACCACAACAGGTGATCTCGATTGCAGCCTCGCTGATTCCGTTCCTCGAACACGATGACGCCAACCGTGCATTGATGGGTTCCAACATGCAGCGTCAGGCCGTACCGACGCTGAAGTCTGAGAAGCCTCTGGTCGGTACCGGTATGGAGCGTGCGGTAGCACAGGACTCCGGTGTGTGTGTGGTGGCCAAGCGTGGTGGTGTAATTGACTCCGTTGATGCATCCCGTGTGGTAGTAAAAGTTAATGATGATGAAACCATGGCCGGTGAAGCCGGTGTGGACATCTATAACCTGACCAAATACACCCGTTCTAACCAGAACACCTGCATCAACCAGCGTCCGCTGGTGAAAGCCGGTGACGTGGTAGAACGTGGCGATGTGATGGCCGACGGTCCTTCCGTGGATCTGGGTGAACTGGCTCTGGGTCAGAACTTCCGTATCGCCTTTATGCCGTGGAATGGTTACAACTTTGAGGACTCGATCCTGCTGTCCGAACGTGTGGCTCAGGAAGACCGCCTGACCACCATCCACATTCAGGAACTGACCTGTGTGGCGCGTGACACCAAGCTGGGTGCGGAAGAAATTACTTCCGATATTCCGAACGTCGGCGAAGCTGCCCTGAGCAAACTGGACGAGTCCGGTATTGTTTATATCGGTGCAGAAGTGAAGCCGGGCGATATTCTGGTTGGTAAGGTAACGCCGAAAGGTGAAACCCAGCTGACGCCGGAAGAAAAACTGCTGCGTGCCATCTTCGGTGAAAAAGCGTCTGACGTGAAAGACACCTCGCTGCGCGTTAAGACCGGCACCACAGGTACCGTTATCGACGTTCAGGTGTTCACCCGTGACGGCGTGGAAAAAGACGCCCGTGCACTGGAAATCGAACAGATGCAGCTGGACGAAGTACGCAAAGATCTGAACGAAGAAATGCGCATCGTTAAAGGCGCAACCTTCGAACGTCTGCAGCGTAACCTCGTCGGTACGGTTGTGAATGCAGCGCCGAACCTGAAGAAAGGCGACACCCTGACGGAAGATTACCTGCAGTCTCTGGACGAAGACAAGTGGTTCAAGATTCTGCCACAGGATGAGTCTCTGGCAGAGATGCTGGAAGCCGCGGAAAAAGGTCTGGAAGAGCGTCGCCAGTTGCTGGACGACAAGTTCGAAGACAAGAAACGCAAACTGCAGACCGGTGATGACCTGGCTCCGGGTGTCCTGAAAATCGTTAAGGTTTATCTGGCCATCAAACGTAAGATCCAGCCGGGCGATAAAATGGCCGGCCGTCACGGTAACAAAGGTGTTATCTCTGCGATTCAGCCAATCGAAGATATGCCGTACGACGAAAGCGGTGTGCCGGTGGATATCTGTCTGAACCCGCTGGGTGTACCGTCGCGGATGAACGTGGGTCAGATCATGGAGATCCACTTAGGGCTGGCAGCGAAAGGTCTGGGCGAGAAAATCGACCGCATGATCAAAGAGCAGCAGGAAATTGCCCGTATGCGTGAACTGCTGAATGAGATCTACAACGGCGGTGATGGCCGTATCGAAGATTTTGACAGCATGAGCGATGGCGACATCCTGGAACTGTGTAACAACCTGCGTGGTGGCGTGCCAATGGCAACACCGGCGTTTGATGGTGCCAAGGAAATGGAAATCAAGCGCATGCTGAAGCTGGCTGATCTGCCGGAATCCGGTCAGATGACCCTGTACGATGGCCGTACCGGCGATCCGTTCGACCGTCCGGTAACCGTGGGTTACATGTACATGCTGAAACTGAACCACCTGGTGGACGACAAGATGCACGCGCGTTCTACCGGTTCTTACAGCCTGGTTACTCAGCAGCCGCTGGGTGGTAAGGCTCAGTTCGGTGGTCAGCGCTTTGGTGAGATGGAGGTATGGGCACTGGAAGCATACGGTGCGGCATACACTCTGCAGGAAATGCTTACTGTTAAGTCCGATGACGTGGCCGGCCGTACCAAGATGTATAAAAACATCGTGGATGGTGACCACCGTATGGAAGCCGGTATGCCGGAATCCTTTAACGTACTGGTTAAAGAGATCCGCTCACTGGGTATCGACATCGAACTGGAAAACGAATAAGCGGATGAGCAGTGTTCAGGCAGCCAGGGCTGCCTGAACCTGACTCCATAACGGAGCAATATATGAAAGACTTAGTCAATTTTCTGCGTAACCAGAACAACGCTGACGAGTTTGACGCCATCCGCATCGGACTCGCCTCACCGGAAATGATCCGTTCCTGGTCTTTCGGTGAAGTTAAAAAGCCGGAAACCATTAACTACCGTACCTTCAAGCCAGAACGCGATGGCCTGTTCTGTGCCCGTATCTTTGGTCCGATCAAAGACTACGAATGTCTGTGCGGCAAGTACAAGCGTCTCAAGCACCGTGGTGTGATCTGTGAGAAGTGTGGTGTTGAAGTTACTCAGGCCAAAGTACGTCGTGAGCGTATGGGTCATATTGAGCTGGCATCCCCGGTAGCCCACATCTGGTTCCTGAAATCACTGCCGTCCCGTATCGGTCTGATGCTGGATATGACGCTGCGTGATATCGAACGCATTCTTTATTATGAATCCTTCGTGGTAACTGAGCCTGGTATGACCACGCTCGACGTTGGTCAGCTGCTGTCCGATGAACAGTATTACGAAGCGATCGAAGAATTCGGTGACGAATTCGAAGCCAAGATGGGTGCTGAAGCCATCGAAGGCCTGCTGGGTCAGATTGATCTGGAAGAAGAAGTGAATCGCCTGCGTGAAGAAATTCCGGCGACCAACTCTGAAACCAAGATCAAGAAACTGTCCAAGCGTCTGAAGATCTTAGAAGCTTTCCACCAGTCCGGTAATGATCCTAAGTGGATGATCATGAAGGTCCTGCCGGTTCTGCCGCCGGATCTGCGTCCGCTGGTACCGCTGGATGGTGGCCGTTTCGCGACCTCCGATCTGAACGATCTGTACCGTCGTGTGATTAACCGTAACAACCGTCTCAAGCGCCTGCTGGAGCTGAACGCTCCGGACATCATCGTACGTAACGAAAAACGTATGCTGCAGGAGTCTGTGGATGCGCTGCTGGATAATGGTCGTCGCGGTCGCGCGATCACCGGCTCGAACAAGCGTCCGCTGAAATCTCTGGCAGACATGATTAAAGGTAAGCAGGGTCGTTTCCGTCAGAACCTGCTGGGTAAACGGGTTGACTACTCTGGCCGTTCGGTCATTACCGTGGGTCCGCAGCTGCGTCTGCACCAATGTGGTCTGCCGAAGAAAATGGCTCTGGAACTGTTCAAGCCGTTTATCTTCTCCAAACTGGAACACCGCGGTCTGGCGACAACCATTAAAGCTGCGAAGAAAATGGTTGAGCGCGAAACACCGGAAGTCTGGGACATCCTGGCTGACGTGATCCGCGAACACCCGGTGATGCTGAACCGTGCGCCGACCCTGCACCGTCTGGGTATTCAGGCGTTCGAACCTCAGCTGATTGAAGGTAAAGCGATCCAGCTGCACCCACTGGTGTGTGCGGCCTATAACGCTGACTTCGACGGTGACCAGATGGCTGTTCACGTGCCGCTGACCATTGAAGCTCAGCTGGAAGCACGTGCGCTGATGATGGCGACCAACAACGTACTGTCACCGGCCAACGGTGAGCCGATTATCGTGCCTTCTCAGGACGTGGTACTGGGCCTGTACTGGATGACCCGTGAGCGTGTTAACGCCCCGGGTGAGGCCATGTTCTTCGCCGATCTGGACGAAGTTGAACGTGCTTATCAGACCGGTTCTGCGCATCTGCAGGCACGGGTGAAAGTCCGTATTACTGAAGTTCTGTACGATGAAGACGGTAACGAAGTGAGCGAAACCAAGGTGGTTGATACCACGGTTGGCCGTGCACTGCTGTTCCGCATCGTACCGAAAGGTCTGCCGTTTGAAATTGTTAACCAGCCAATGAAGAAAAAGGCGATCTCCAATCTGATCAACACGGCGTACCGTCGCGTGGGTCTGAAGGATACCGTCATCTTTGCTGACCAGATCATGTATACCGGTTTCCGTTATGCAACCAAGTCAGGTTCTTCGATTGGTGTGAATGACTTTGTGATTCCGGACGAGAAAGCCGAAATCATTGCTAACGCTGATGCGGAAGTTAAAGAGATCGAAAGCCAGTTTGCTTCCGGTCTGGTAACGCACGGTGAGAAATACAACAAGGTGATCGACATCTGGTCCCGCGCCAACGAACTGGTCGCGAAGGCGATGATGGATAACCTGGGTAAAGAAGGTGTGATCGACCGCGATGGTAACGAGGTTGAGCAGGAATCCTTTAACTCCGTTTATATGATGGCCGACTCCGGTGCCCGGGGTAGCCCGGCGCAGATCCGTCAGCTGGCGGGTATGCGTGGTCTGATGGCGAAGCCGGATGGCTCCATCATCGAGACGCCGATTGTGGCGAACTTCCGTGAAGGTCTGAACGTACTGCAGTACTTCACCTCGACTCACGGTGCACGTAAAGGTCTGGCGGATACCGCACTGAAAACGGCGAACTCCGGTTACCTGACCCGTCGTCTGGTTGACGTCGCGCAGGATCTGGTAGTGACCGAACAGGATTGTGGTACCGAAGAAGGTCTGGTGATGACGCCGCTGATCGAAGGCGGTGACGTTGTGGTAGCACTGGGCGACCGTATTCTGGGTCGTGTGGTAGCCAAAGACGTGTATAAGCCAGGTTCTGAAGGCGACGTTGTGGTACCGGCCGGTACCCTGATCGACGAAGCCTGGGTGAAAACCATTGAAGCCGAAGGTATCGATGAAATCATCGTACGTTCTGCCATCACCTGTGACAGCCGTGTCGGTATCTGTTCCGCCTGTTACGGTCGTGACCTGGGCCGCGGCCATAAAGTCAACGTTGGTGAAGCTGTGGGTGTTATCGCCGCACAGTCCATCGGTGAGCCGGGTACACAGCTGACCATGCGTACCTTCCACATTGGTGGTGCCGCATCACGTTCGTCTGCCGCTGACAGTGTGCAGGTGAAAAATGCCGGTACGATCCGCGTCCATAACATGAAGACGGTGACCCGTGAAAACGGTGATCTGGTCGCGGTATCCCGTTCCGGTGCGATTGCGGTGGCTGATGATCATGGCCGTGAGCGTGAGTACTACAAACTGCCATACGGTGCCATCCTGAGTGTTAAGGACGGCGACAAGGTAGAAGCCGGTCAGAAAGTGGCCAGCTGGGATCCTCACACTCACCCGATTGTGACGGAAGTGAAAGGTCGTATCGAATTTGTCGGCATGGAAGAGGGTATCACCATCAACCGTCAGACCGACGAACTGACTGGCCTGTCCAATATCGAAGTGATCGATCCGAAAGACCGTCCGGCAGCGGGTAAAGATATCCGTCCGATGGTGAAACTGGTTGATGAAGCCGGTAATGACGTGACTCTGCCAAACACCAATGCTCCGGCCCAGTACCTGTTGCCAGCCAACGCGTACGTGAGCCAGGAAAATGGTGCTGAAGTGAATGTGGGTGACATTATTGCCCGTATTCCTCAGGAATCTTCCGGTAACAAAGATATTACCGGTGGTCTGCCACGGGTGGCCGACCTGTTCGAAGCACGGAAACCGAAAGAGCCTGCCATTCTGGCGGAAATCACCGGTACCGTTAGCTTCGGTAAAGAAACCAAAGGTAAGAAACGTCTGGTGATCACACCAACTGATGGCGGTGACACTTATGAAGAGCTGATCCATAAATGGCGTCACCTCAACGTGTTCGAAGGTGAACAGGTTGAGAAAGGTGAGATCATTTCTGATGGTCCGCTCAACCCGCACGATATTCTGCGTCTGAAAGGCGTGGGTGATCTGGCCATGTATGTGACCAACGAAGTGCAGGAAGTTTACCGACTGCAGGGTGTGGGCATCGATGATAAACACATCGAAGTGATCGTGCGTCAGATGCTGCGTAAGGTTCACATCACCGAAAACGGCGACAGCTCCTTTATTCCGGGCGATCAGGTTGAGTACTCAGCCTTCCTGGAAGAAAACGAGCAGCTGGAAGCGGCCGGTAAGATTCCGGCCAAAGGTGAGCGTGTGCTGCTGGGTATCACCAAAGCCTCACTGGCAACTGAGTCCTTCATCTCCGCGGCTTCCTTCCAGGAAACTACCCGCGTACTGACCGAAGGTGCAGTCACCGGTAAGGTCGACCACCTGCGTGGCCTGAAAGAAAACGTGGTTGTGGGTCGTCTGATCCCGGCCGGTACCGGTCTGGCGTATCACGCGGAACGTAAGCGTAAACGCACCAGCCGTGAAAGCGAGCGCCTGATGGATACATCCGAAGGCCTGAGCGTATCGGTAGAAGATATGGAAGCTAAGTTCAGCGAAGCTTTCAGTGATAAGTAAGCATTTACTGCGACAGTAACTGCTTGACGATCGGGGCTGGGAGGATTATCCTTCCGGCCCCTTTTATTGCGCCGGTCTGTTCCGGCGTTGTTTTAAATAAGTTGGAGTTTGCTTAATGGCTACAATCAATCAGCTGGTTCGTAAGCCTCGTAAGCGCAAAATGGCTAAGAGCGACGTACCTGCCCTGCAGGCGTGTCCTCAGCGTCGTGGCGTATGCACCCGTGTATACACCACTACCCCTAAAAAGCCTAACTCGGCACTGCGTAAAGTATGCCGTGTGCGTCTGACGAATGGTTTCGAAGTATCTTCCTACATTGGTGGTGAAGGTCACAACCTGCAGGAGCACAGTGTTGTTCTGATCCGTGGCGGTCGTGTAAAAGACTTGCCAGGTGTTCGTTATCACACTGTTCGCGGTTCACTGGATACTTCCGGTGTTGCTAACCGTAAACAGGGCCGTTCCAAGTACGGTGCTAAACGTCCTAAGGGTTAATTCCCCGGGATATAAGATAAGAGTAAGGCTGAGCTGTTTGCTAATCCGAATGCTCAGGCTGACCTGAAGACCTAAAGAGGGCTTATCATGCCAAGAAGACGCGTCGCCGCAAAACGCGAAGTGCTGCCAGATCCGAAGTTCGGAAACATTACACTGGCAAAATTTATGAACCACGTGATGATCAGTGGTAAGAAATCCGTTGCTGAGAAAATTGTATACGGTGCACTGGACAGCGTTTCCCAGAAACAGGGTAACGATCCGGTAGAAATGTTTGAGCAGGCGCTGGAAGCCATCCAGCCTATGGTTGAAGTTAAAAGCCGCCGTGTAGGTGGTGCTACTTACCAGGTGCCTGTTGAAGTACGTCCTGCCCGCCGTCAGGCGCTGGCAATGCGCTGGCTGGTTGATGCAGCGCGTAAGCGTGGTGAAAAGTCTATGGCTCTGCGCCTGGCGAATGAAATGATGGAAGCCTGTGAAGGCAAAGGCGCGGCGGTTAAGAAACGTGAAGACGTACACCGCATGGCTGAAGCGAACAAAGCTTTCTCTCACTACCGCTTTTAATTGATCCGAGGACTGCATAGTGGCACGCACAACTCCCATTGAGCGTTACCGCAATATTGGTATTTGTGCGCACGTGGATGCGGGTAAAACCACAACCACGGAGCGCGTACTGTTTTACACCGGTATTTCTCACAAAATCGGTGAAGTACACGATGGCGCTGCCACCATGGACTGGATGGAGCAGGAACAGGAGCGGGGGATTACCATTACCTCCGCTGCCACCACCTGCTTCTGGTCCGGCATGGCGCAACAGTTTGAAAAGCACCGTGTCAACATCATTGACACCCCGGGACACGTGGATTTCACCATTGAGGTGGAGCGTTCTCTGCGTGTTCTGGATGGTGCGGTTGTTGTGCTGTGTGGTTCCTCCGGCGTACAGCCTCAGACGGAAACCGTCTGGCGTCAGGCAAATAAGTATGAAGTGCCGCGTATGGTGTTCGTCAACAAGATGGACCGTGCCGGGGCAGACTACTTTATGGTTGTTAAGCAACTGAAAGAGCGTCTGAACGCCAACCCTGTTCCGATCCAGATCAATATTGGCGCTGAAGATGACTTCAAAGGCGTGGTGGATCTGATCAAAATGAAAGCCGTCATGTGGAACGAAGAAGATCAGGGCATGACCTTCAGCTATGAAGACATCCCGGCGGATCTCGTTGACACCGCGGAAGAATGGCGCGAAAAGATGATTGAGTCTGCCGCCGAAGCTTCCGAAGAACTGACGGAAAAGTACCTCGAAGGCGAAGCCTTATCTGAGGACGAAATCAAAGCCGCGTTACGTGCCAGAACCCTGGCCAATGAAATTGTCCTGGTCACCTGTGGTTCTGCCTTTAAAAATAAAGGCGTACAGGCCGTACTGGATGCGGTAATTGAATTCCTGCCTTCACCCACTGAGGTGAAAGCGATTGAGGGGATTCTCGATGACGGTAAAGACACCGTTGCCGAGCGTCACTCATCTGATGAAGAGCCTTTTGCTGCACTGGCATTCAAAATCGCCACTGACCCGTTCGTTGGTACACTGACCTTTATCCGGGTGTATTCCGGCGTACTGAACTCAGGCGATGCCGTCTATAACCCGGTGAAAGGCAAACGTGAGCGTGTTGGTCGTATGGTGCAGATGCACTCCAACTCGCGCGAAGAAATCAAAGAAGTGCGGGCCGGTGATATCGCTGCCCTGATCGGTCTTAAGGATGTCACTACCGGTGATACTCTGTGTGATCAGGATCAGAACAAGCGTATTACCCTGGAACGCATGGAATTTCCGGATCCGGTAATCTCCGTGGCTGTCGAGCCACGCTCGAAAGCGGATCAGGAAAAAATGGGCGTTGCTCTGGGCAAACTGGCTCAGGAAGATCCTTCGTTCCGGGTCGAAACCGACGAAGAAAGCGGCCAGACCATTATCTCCGGTATGGGAGAATTGCACCTCGACATCATTGTTGACCGCATGAAGCGGGAATTCAAAGTCGAGTGTAATGTCGGTAAGCCTCAGGTGGCTTACCGCGAGAAGATCACTACGACGGTGGAAATCAACAACAAGTTTGCCAAGCAGTCGGGTGGTCGTGGTCAATATGGCCACGTGGTTATCAGATTCGAGCCCTCCGATGAGGAAGGCCTGGAGTTTGTTAACGAGATCGTGGGTGGTGCTATTCCGCGCGAATACATCCCGGCGGTCGAAAAGGGTATTGAAGAGCAGATGAAAAACGGTGTACTGGCCGGCTACCCGCTGCTGGGGCTGAAAGCCACGCTGTTTGATGGCTCTTACCATGACGTTGACTCGAATGAGATGGCGTTTAAAATTGCTGCCTCACAAGCAACCAAACAGCTCTCTGAGAAAGGCAAAGCCGTGCTGCTTGAGCCGACGATGAAAGTTGAAGTTGTCACCCCGGAAGATTACATGGGTGATGTGGTTGGCGACCTGAACCGTCGCCGAGGTCTGATTTCAGGAATGGACGACACCCCGTCCGGCAAAGTGGTGAATGCCTCTGTGCCGCTGGCAGAAATGTTCGGATACGCAACCGATCTGCGATCTGCAACTCAGGGCCGTGCAACGTATTCCATGGAATTTGATAAATACGCAGAGGCACCGGCAAGTGTTGCCGACGCAATTATTCAAAGAGCTTAATCACTTACAGATATTGAACGAGGTGTTCTATGGCAAAGGAAACGTTTGAACGTTCCAAACCCCACATTAACGTGGGTA
>CETQ01077036.1_pt1 | contig 15305 bp, 18 predicted proteins | sample 531261 | NCBI WGS metagenome assembly CETQ01 (sample SAMEA2622376, study PRJEB7988) | marine metagenome | biome: marine biome (ENVO:00000447); feature: surface water layer (ENVO:00002042); material: "saline water (ENVO:00002010), including plankton (ENVO:xxxxxxxx)" | depth 5 m
CACTTGGATTATCTTTTTCATAAAGAACCTTTTCTTTAAGACTTGCTCTATATTCAAATCTTTTTCCATTAAAAGTACCAGAAAAAGTATTTGAAAAAGATCTCTCACTATCTGGAACATTCTGATTAGTACAGTCTTTAGAAGTTTCTTCAGCAGCAGGTATAGGTATTGACGTAAAAATTAATGTAGTTACTAAAATAATTAAAAGTTTCATAGATTTAATTATATCTAATAAATTACTAAGTTAGGTTTTATTCTATATATAAACCAAATCCCTCTTGAAGACCAATAATATCGTTCATTGAAATCTTATTTTTTAATTGATAAAACTCTTTTGATTCCTTTGGAAATAAAATAAAGTTTAAAAGATGTGTATCTTGTTTTGATATATCCTTTAGACTATTTTCCTTTAAAAATTTAGAAAAATTGATTCTTTGCTCTTTAACTGAAATAAAATCAACATCATCATCATATTCGAAACTTTCAACTCTTCTTTTTAATTTTGAAGATACTTTACCTGGAATTTTTCCATATTTACCCATTACAAGATCTACGAACTCTTTATTTAAAGTCTTATACCTTTTTCCATCTAGGACATTCATTAATGCTTGAGCTCCAACAATTTGCGATGATGGAGTAACTAGCGGGACATGACCAACATCTTCTCTTATTTTTGGAATCTCTTTTATTAAATCTTTTAACCTATTTTGTTTCTTTAAATCTAATAGTTGTTTTTCTAATATGCTTAACATGCCACCAGGCACTTGATTAATTAACATATTAATATCCGCTCCTTTTAAGGATCCTTCATATTCTTTATATTTATTTCTAATTAATTGAAAATACTCAGATATTTCAGAGAGTAGATTCAAATCAAATGGATTTTTTTTATCATCATAAATCATAGATATTAAACTTTCGGTTGCAGTATGTGCATATAAATTACTAAAAGACGATATTGATGTATCAAGATTATCAACACCTGCTTCATAAGCTTTAAAGTTAGTAGCATCAGCTAAACCAGTTGTTGAGTGTGTGTGAAGATGCAATGGAATATTAAGGTTTTTCTTAAGTTTTTTTACTAGTTCAAAACATACTTTCGGTCTTAATAAACCAGCCATATCTTTAATAGCTAAAGATTTAGCTCCTATATCCTCAATATCTTTTGCTAACTTTATCCAATATTTTTCGTTATGGACAGGACTGGTTGTATAACAAATAGTGCCTTGCGAATTCTCACCCTCTCTATTAACAAACTCTATTGAAGATTTGATATTATCGATATCATTTAATGCATCAAATATTCTAAATATATTTATGCCTTTTTTCGCAGCATTTTTTATGAATAAAGATATAATTTCATCATTATATTCTTTATAACCTACAAGATTTTTACCGCGTAAAAGCATTTGAAGTTGAGTATTTTTAAAATACTTTTTGAATACTTTTAATCTATCCCATGGATTCTCATCTAAAAATCGTAAACAACAATCATATGTTGCACCGCCCCATACTTCTACTGATGAATAACCTACTTTATCCATTTTTGATAGCACAGGAATCATGTCGTCTGTTGTCATCCTTGTTGCAATGAGTGATTGCTGCCCATCTCTTAGAATAACTTCTGTAATTTTTGGTTTAGTTTTACTCATATTAGATATTTTAATAATGATTTAATAATGAACTAAAATCAAATATCTTTATTAAAAAACCCATCTTAAGATGGGTTTATTTTAAAAATGCTTATTTAATAAATACCGTATGATCTTTCCCACTTTCAGAAACTCTAATAACCAAAATATCTGAACATACATCTCCTAGGTCTGGAGCATCAGCCTCTCCTCCGTGTACCCAATCGGATCTTTCAAACCAATATTCTCCATTACTATAAGTTTTCCATACACCAGATGATTTAGATTGAGATTTTCCATCTAGTACATATACTAATGTCCCAGCTGCTGGATGAAAATGTTTAGCAACAGTGCCTTGATTGCATGTTTTTCTTCTTTCAACATGCATATCCATACCATTTCCTAGCTTAAATATTTCTGTTGAAACAAGTCCAGGAAATGAATTCTCATTTTTTTTATGATTATCTGATTTGATATTAAAACTTAATGTAATTAATAAGAATCCAATGGCTAATATAAATTTATTTTTCATAATATTTCTCCTTATTTAACTGATGCGATGTGCATTGAATGGGTATCATCAAATGCTTTAAACATAACAATCTTTCCATCAACAACCTCAAACATATGTAATGTTTCTGTATCTAACCCATCTGCAGTCATAACAGAATGCACAAATACCATATCCCCATCAGTAAAAAAATGTTTATGTTCAATATTGAAGTTTGGCCATACAGATGGAATAACATTAAAAACATCCTGTATAACTGCATCTGGACCCTTATGTACTCCTGAAGTTGCAATATCACCAAATACAGTGAAAGTAAGATCTTCAGAATGAAGAGCTTTCCAACCATCAGTGTCACCTGCTGCAAATGTTTCATAAGCTGCCTTAACTGTTTTAACAGACTCATTATTAGACGCTGAATTTTGACATCCAACCAATACAGCCAGCGTAAGTATCATATAAATAATTTTTGTATTCATTAATATCTCCTTTTTTTATCTCAGATTATCATACAGTTTATTTTTTAATGAGATAGATATATATAAATTATTTACATATATTTATCTATGTTTTGAATACTTCTATAAGATTTATATTATTATTAAATCTAAACATTTACTTATCTTATTATTTTATGATTCAAAACAAAATTTTAAGTCAAACACTATGTATAGCAATATACATATTTGCATTTTGGTTTTCTTATTTCTTAATAAAAAACTCAGAGTTAACAGTACAAAACCAAATGGGAAATGTACATATTTGGATATTAATTTTAACTTGGCACGTTCTAGCAACAATAATTATATATATCTTCAGTGTAATTCTTAAAAATTCTAGCTTATATGATCCATTCTGGTCAGTAGCTCCTGTCCCAATTGTTTTATTTTTAAGTATTCAAATGGATACACTAGAAATAAAACTTTTAGTTTTAATACCAATCTGCATCTGGGCGATAAGGCTAACAAGAAATTGGATTGTTAGTTGGCAGGGATTTAAACATGAGGATTTTAGATATGTTGATTTAAAAAATACAAATAAATTTCAAGCAGAATTAACTAATTTTTTTGGAATACATTTAATACCAACACTTATTGTTAATCTTGGATTATTTCCACTTGTATACTTTGTTCATAGCTTATCTTCATCAATATCTATACCTTTGCTATATGCTGCATCATTATTTACGTTAATTGCAGTTATTTTAGAAACTGTTGCAGATGAGCAAATGCGAAAGTTTAGGAATAATTCAAATAATAAAGGTAAAACAATGAGATTTAAATTATGGAAGTATTCTCGTCACCCAAATTATCTTGGTGAAGTTTTGTTCTGGTATGGAATTTATTTTATGAGCCTTTCAACAGGAATTCTCCCAATATGGACTTTGATTTGCCCTACTGCAATGCTGGCATTATTTATTTTTATTTCATGTCCTATGATGGATGAAAGAAGTCTTAAAAATAGATCTGACTATAGAGAATATATGGATAAAACTTCTCAGCTTTTTTTATTACCACCTAAATCTTAATTTGGTATTATTAATTTGAGGATTATGGATTAAATTATGAATGAATTAAATATTGTACAAAAATTTATTTGGTTATCTGAAAGAGTTATTTTACTAACAATTGCTCTAGCTACAATTTATGCATCTGGAATTGAGATAGTAAGAATGATTAATGTAGAGATTGTTAATCTCAGTGATTTATTTCTTTTATTTATCTATGCAGAGGTTCTTGGGATGGTTGCTTCTTTTTATGCTAACAATCGAATACCAGTAACTTTACCACTTATTATTGCAATGACTGCTCTCACAAGAATGATTATTCTTCAAAGCAAAGATCTTAATGCTATAAATATTATCTATGAAGCAACTGGAATTTTAATATTAGCTGTAGCTGCTTACATAATGACTTTAAAAGACAAAATAAGTCTTAAAAAGTTAATATTAAGGAATGAACTAGAATCTAATTCTGACAATTAAATAGAGTATTTATAAAGCTCCTCATATATTGGCATTGCTTTATCAACAATGCTTTTTTCATTATCTGTAAGTTTTATCTTTTTAGATGTTTCAGGTTTAAAATTTGTTGATTTCATAACAGATGGATACCAATGTTTTGCCCATATTCCATCATAGCTTTTAATTCCAGGTGACCAGTTCAACATGTCATAATCCCAATCTATTCCAATAACTTTACAAAATTCTGATAATACTCTTTTAGGATTTGATCTCAGTTTAGATGCATCAAGTATTGGAGGGTGTGAATTTAAATTATTTTTAACATATTCGTATATATGAAATTGTTGTTCAAATCCTATATCTTCAAAGTCACCAGAATTCCATGATTTCATAAAACTTTTTACAACCATTTGAGGATTTCGTATTAAAAAACAATTAGTTAAATTATTCATCCAAGTATAATCTTTATCAATAATATGCTGTGTCATATGTTTTTGGTAAGTTATTCCTGTATTCTTTTTTTGACATAAAATTTTTACATCCTTAATTTCGTTAAATTGACTAGAAATTACTTCATTTTTCATTGGATGATTTTTTTTTGTTGATACCAAGTATGAAGCATAGAAAGGCTCATCAAGAACTGATATGACATCTTTCCTATTTCCAAAACTTCTCATCAATGCTGTAGAGAGATTGCGTGGACCAGACCACATTGCAATAATTTGATTATTGATCATTAATTAATTGTTTATAGGATGATCTTAAGATTTCAGATATTGGCCAACCCTGTTTGGAATTTCCAATATTTCTTTCATCTATAGTTAAGACTTGAGTTAATGATCCTAAAGTTCCTGTAATAAATGCTTCATCTGATGAATACACATCTACAAGTGAAAAGTTTTTTTCAAATACAGGGATATTATTATCTTTACATAATTGGATAACCTTTTGTCTGGTTATACCATTCATACAATAATCTCCAGTGCTAGTCCAAACTTCTCCGTTTTTTACAATAAAAAAATTACATGAATTAGTAGTATTAACAAAACCATGCAGATCTAACATCAGCGCTTCATCTCCACCTGCTTTGTTCGCTTGTATACAAGCTAAAATACAATTAAGTTTAGAATGGCTATTCAATTTTGGATCTTGTGACATTGGCTGTCCTCTAACTTGAGGAACAGTTACTAAGTGAACACCATTCACAATAGAGTTAGGCTCAGAATGTTCCATTATAATTACAAAATTAATACCTTTTGATAAAGAAGGTTGTTGAAAGGGTTTAATTTTATTTCCTCTGGTTATCATTAATCTTGCGTGTGCAGAATCTGTCATTTTATTTATAGTTTGTGTATCCAAAATTGCTTTTGTAATTTCATCTCTTGAGAGATTTAAATCAATATCTATAGCCTTACATCCCTCAAATAACCTATCTATATGTTCATCTAGAAATAACCAAGAATTATTTACAAGCCTTATCCCCTCCCAAATCCCGTCACCAAGAAGGAATCCACTATCAAATACAGATATCTTTGCATTCTCTCTTTTGTAGAATGATCCATTTATGTAGATTTGAATATCTTTATTTCTTATATCTATATCTTCATTTACAGGCATATCTAAAATTTACAATTACTTAAGCGTTCACAAGTGGTATTAAATTCATTGATAATTTCATTAATTATCTGTTCTACAGGTTTAATCATATCAATTAATCCTGCTGACTGTCCTGAAAGAGCTGGCGCTGACTCCATATCCCCATCAAAATATAATTTTTTTATATTCATAAGAGCTGTCATATCCATTTCACCCTTTTCATCAATCTCTTTTGTTAAATTTGTCTTCAAAGCTCTTATAACAGGTTTAGCTTTTTTGTTTAGAATATAGGTATCATCGATACCGGAATTTATGATTTTATTTTTAAAGTTATCATGAACTGGACTTTCTAAGCTTGATACAAACCTTGTTCCCATTTGGATACCCTCAGCTCCAGCAGCAAATACGGCTGCCATACCTGCTCCATCAACAATGCCACCAGCTGCAATAATTGGAAGATCAATATTCTGTTTTATTGATTGTATTAACACTAACAGGCCTACTTCTACTGGACTTTTAAAGCCTCCCCCTTCTGTACCCTCAACAACAAGACCATCAACACCAGCATTCGAAGCTTTTAAAGCTCCATCTAAACTCGGTACAGCATGATATACAGTTATTCCTGCACTCTTTAATGTATCAACATATTTTGTTGGATCACCGGCTGATGTTGTTACAAATTTAACTCCAGCCTCTACACAAAATTTAACCATTGAATCATCTTTTAAGAATAAAAGTGGTAGATTGACCCCAAATGGCTTATCAGTTAATTGGCTCATTAAGTCGATTTCTTTCTTACAGTTGTCAATTTCTCCTGATGAAGTCTCTATAATTCCCATTCCTCCAGCCTCACAAACTGCTGAGGCAAGTTGACTTCTTGCTATCCATCCCATTGGTGCTTGTATAATTGGATATTTAGAACCTGTGTGTTGGGTTACTCTATTCATTTAATTATTGTATATGTAAATTTTATATTAAAGTATGTCAGATTTATCTATTACTCTTTTTTCTACAGTAAAGCTTTTTGGATTGCCATTAATAAATTGAATTATTAATTTTGCATACTCTGGTCCTGCTTCTTCCTGAACGAAATGTCCAGGTCCATAAATTACAATTTGTTCTGATGAGGGTATTCTTTTTAAACCCTCTGTAATAGCTGGATTATTTCCTGTCACTGGATCGTTACTAGTATTAGCTATTAAAAAAGGTTTATTCCAAGTTTCAAATACTTCTCTGAATGCTCTTTCATTTTTTCTTATCTCGCTTGGAATCAAATATGGAAAGATTTGAGCTCCAGCTTTATAAGATGCATTTGGATACGGAGCCTCATAAGCAACTTTTTCATCATCATCTACTAAGCCAAGAATTTTCATTACTCCGCCAACATCAATATTATCAGTATATTTTGAATATCTTATCCAATTAGTAAAACCATCACCTCCTATAAATTCCTCCCAAGTAGCAGGACCTTTAAACCATATAGTTAGTTTAAAAATTATTGGTGTTAAATAGCTTTTAATATCATTTTTAAGCCCCCTACCCATAGCTGGAAGTCCAGTATTTGTAGCTATAACTCTTGAAAATCTTTGTGGATCTTCTGCAATTACCCTTAAGCCGACTAACCCTCCCCAGTCATGAACATGAGCAGTTATATTTTGTAAATCAAGTCTTGTTACCAACTCAAGCATAGTATCAACATGCATTTGATGAGTGTACATATCAGTTGATATATATTTATCAGATTTACCAAAACCAATCATATCAGGCGCTATAACTCTATAACCAGCATCAGTTAGAGTTGGAATCATTTTTCTAAATAAATAACTCCATGCGGGTTCTCCATGAAGTAAAAAAATAATTTCTCCGTCTTTAGGACCTTCATCAAGATAATGAACTCGTGTATCACCAATCATCATATAGTTTGGTTTAAATGGATAATCTTTTAAGTCTATAAAGAATTCATCAGGTGTTCTCAATATGCCAGGAGCAACAAGATTAAAGCGCTCATAATTAATTTGGGTTTCTACATTTCGAGAATAGATAAATATAATGCTAAATATTATCGAGATTATTAATATAATTGAGCCTATTACTCTAAACATAAGTCCAAGATAATATATTGTCACAGAAAGTGTCAATAGTTATACTATTATTATGTCACACGTTGATGGAAGAATCCTTAGAAGTAAAAAAAGTCAAAACATAATTTTAGATTCAATAATTAATTTAATTAATCAGGGTAATTATTATCCAACGGCAGATGAGGTAGCAAAAGAATCTGGAATAGCAATTAGAACTGTTTTTAGACAATTTGCTGATATGGAAACATTATTAATGAAAGTAGATGAAACTATAAATATAAAATTATTGAATGAAAAAATATTAATAGACAAAGACTTGGCTATAGAAGAAAGGCTGAAAAAAATTATTGATGAAAGAATATATTTTTATAATAAATATGAAAATATTATGATTGCAACAATCACACAATTACCAAAATATAAAATTCTACAAAAAAGATATCCTGAATATCAAAAATTATTAAGAAAAAGATCTGAAGAAATAATTCCTGAAATATTATCACTCGAACCCAATAACCAAGAGCTTTTGGATGCATCCTTATCTTTTGGATTTTTTCAGAGATTAAAATTTCAAGGTATGAATAAAATAAATATTGCTATTTCAATAAATATGCAATGCAAAAAAATATTAGCTATTTAAGGTTTATAGATTATGAAAGTTGTAAACAAAATTATCCCTAACGAAGAACAAATAAATGGATTTTTAGAAGATTCTGAAATTGGTCCAATATCAATGGTAAATTTACTAAAATATAAAAAAATTGCTGAATACGAAGACGGTCGTGATACAAGCCTTTCTGGAGCAGAAGCCTATGGTCTTTATGCTGCAGAAGTAATAAATTTTATTGAGAAATATAATGGTGAATTTATATTTTATGGAAAGGTAAGTAGATTAATGTTGGGTGAAGTTGAAGATTTATGGGATGCTATAGCTATTGCTAAATATCCAAATAGAAAAGCTATGATGGATATGACTATGGATCCAGGTTATCAAAAAATACATGTTCATAGAGATGCTGGTTTAGAGGGACAATTAAATATAGAAACATTAGACAAATAGACATGAATAAAATTAAAAAAATATTTCTAACTATAGTTATAGCACTAATCGTCAGTATTATATCGGTATTAAATATCCCCTCACTTCAAGATAGAATTTTAAATATTGGTTTAAATAACATAGCAAATAACACAACATCTTTTTTAGATGAAGAAGATAGTCTTAAAGTTGTAGTTTGTGGCTCAAGATCACCTTTGCCATCTCCTGGAAGAGCTGAAGCATGTATCCTTGTTGAAGCTGGTGATGATATATATATATTTGATGTTGGTAATGGTAGCGTAAATAATCTTCAACAATACCAATTACAGTGGCCAAATGTTAAAGGTGTATTCATAACCCATATGCATTCAGACCATATGGCAGATTTACCAGATGCTCATCTGGCATCATGGATTCAGGGTCGAACCTCACCTTTAAAAGTTTATGGTCCTGAAGGAATAAGTCTTGTAACAAAAGGTTTTGAGCTAGCTTATTCATCGGATTATCAATATAGAAATGAACATCATGGAAATGAAGTTTTACCGATGAGTGTTGTAGGCTTTGATGCGATTCAAATTAATGATAATCAATTTATAGAAAATGAAACACCAGGACTTGAAATACTCCCTTTTGCAGTTAATCATCAGCCTGTAAATCATGCTTACGGATTCAAAATCTCTTATAAAGGAAGATCTCTTGTTATAAGTGGAGATACTATTAATGATGGAAGTGTCCAAAAGTATTCACAAGATGTAGATCTGTTAATACATTCAGCGATATCTATAGAGATAGTAGAAATGCTAAGAGAAATAACTCCAATGCCTCAGTTAGATAAAATTCTCTATGATATTCAAGATTATCATACGTCCATAAAAGAAGCTGGCGAGATTTCTAGAGATGCCAATGTACAACATTTACTTATATATCATTCTATACCAACACCACAAAACATAATTATGGAAAAAGTTTTTTTAAGACCTCTAAACGATATATTTGATGACTATACGCTCTCAGATGATGGTACTAGAGTTATTATGCCAGTTGGTAATAATGAGATTTTAATTGATGAGATTAATTAATGAGATTATTTCCTTCGAACCTTAATGACAAATATACAGGATCTAAAATAGCTTACTATGGATTATTTCCTATTTTTGCAATCCTTATTTTTAGATCACTTGTTCATTTTTTATCAGAAAGTTCAGGGCTTATTAGTATTGCTACGATCAAGCAATTTCCATCTATAGATGGTTTAGATCCAAATCATTTGGTCTATCTTTTTTCATCTCTTTGGGGCGCTACTCAGGTTTCACTAACCTTAATTTTATTAATCTTGTTTATTAAGTATAAAAACCTAATACCTTTAATATATTTAGTATGTCTTTTAGATCAATGTTTTAGACTTATATCTGGGGCTCTTCATCCATTGTCCGAAGACTATTACATAAATACTCCACCAGGAGTAATTTTAAACATGCCTGTTTTAATATACTTAGTAAGTATGTTTTACTTATCTTTAAGAGAGCCACAATAATGATTGATTTTTATTTTTCCTATAGAAGTCCCTATTCATATCTTATTCTTCCAAGAATGTTAAAGCTTAAAAATGAACATAATTTAGATATAAATTTTAAAATAGTATATCCACTAGCTATTAGAATGCCCGAATGGTTTGATGATAAAAATATATTCTTTTTTATACCATTTGTGAGGGATTTTAAAAAGAAAGCAAAAAAATTAGGCATGCCTTTAAATATGCCAATTAAACCAGACCCAATAAGACAAAATACTCTAACAGGTAAAATATCCAATCATCAACCATATATATTTGATATATGTCATATGGGCCAATTAATGTGTAATAGAGGAAAGGGAATAGAGTTTGCATATGAACTATCAACATTAATATGGAGTGTAAAGAATTGGAATAATGATGATAGGTTGAACATGTTGTTAGCTGACTTTGGAGAGGATTTGAATGAAGTTCGAGAAACAATAAAAAATGAAGAAAGAAATTTAATTGAAGAAATTAAGATTAATCAATTAGACCAACAAGAAGCTGGCCATCATGGAGTCCCATTAAATGTTTATAAAGGAAAATATTACTTTGGGCAAGATGATCCATTTGAAGAGTTAATATCTGAATTAGTTAAAGATAAGATAATCAAAGGTCTTTAATGAAAGTACTAAGAACACCGGATAAATATTTTAATAAAATTAAGGGTTATCCATTTAAACCAATATACACAAATATTTTTTCTGATGATGGAACAGAGCTAAGAATACATCATATTGATGAAGGGCCAAAAGACGGTCCAATACTCCTTGCTATGCACGGGCAACCGGTATGGAGTTATCTATATTCAAAAATGATACCTATACTTAATGAATATGGCATAAGAGTAATAGCTCCTGATTTAATTGGTTATGGTAAATCTGATAAACCTAGCTCAAGAGATGACTATAGTTATCAAAATCAGGTTGACTGGATGAACCAATGGCTGCTAATTAATGATCTTCAAAATTTAACTTTTTTTGGTCAAGACTGGGGAGGATTAATTGGATTAAGAATGATTTCTGACAATCCAGATAGGTTTATTAAAATATCAGTTGGTAATACAGGATTACCTTACACTCCTAATACATCTGAAGAAGTTGTTAACGAAGTAAAGGAATTTAGAAATAAGAAATTAAAACTTACTCCTATGACTATGGCTAATGAAGTCCGAAAAATGGATTCAGGAAATATACATCCAGCCTTAAAATTTATGTATTGGCAAAAATTTTGCTGGGATACTGAAAATCTACCGGTTGGATTATTAAATTCACTTATGATGGAAAAAAGATCTAAAAATCATTTAAGAAATCATTATATTTTACACTCCATCGGTTTATCCAAATTATCACCTTATAACAACGACTTAATGAAAGCTTATGAAGCACCATATCCATCGCCAGCTTATAAGATGGGTTGTAGAGCCATGCCCAGCCATGTACCTATTATTCCTGATCAGTCACTAGATGCTCAAAAAAAAGCAAGAGAATTCTTCAAAACTACTAACAAACCATTTTTGTCTGTATTTGCAGGTGATGATCCTGTAACAAATGCAATGGAAAAAGATGTGCTAAATATGGTACCAAACGCAATAAGTGCTCCTAATATTGGTGGTGGACATTTTTTTCAATGGACTAAATCAAAAGAATTATCTAAAGTAATAAGTGACTTTATAAAAAATTAAATATGATAGAACTTTATACATCACCTACTCCAAACGGTCATAAGGTATCATGTACTCTTGAGGCCATGGGTCTTTCATATTCAGTACATGCAATCAATTTAATGAAAGGCGATCAACATAAAGCTAAGTTTCTTAAAATAAGTCCTAATGGCAGAATTCCTGCAATCATAGATAGATCTAATGATAATTTACATATGTTTGAATCTGGCGCAATTATGATATACCTTGCTGAGAAAACTGGGCAGTTAATATCAGATGATCTAAATCAAAAAGCAAAAGTCCTTGAATGGCTAATGTTCCAAATGGGAGGCATTGGACCAATGATGGGGCAAGCAAATGTTTTTTTTAGATATTTTCCAGAAAAAATTCCTGCTGCTATAGACAGATATCAAAATGAATCAAGAAGATTGTTTGAAGTACTTGATAAACATCTTTATAAGAATGAGTGGCTAGCTGGAAAGTATTCGATAGCAGATATAGCTAATTGGTGCTGGGTGAGAACACATAATTGGTCTGGAGTATCAATCGAAGGATTAGATAATTTAAATAGGTGGAAAAATGCTATGTATGACCAACCAGGAATGAAAGAAGGTATTAAGATCCCTATTCCAGTTGAAAATCTTTTAAAAGATAAAAAGAAAGAAAAGGAATTTATTAAAAATTCTTCAAAAATCGTTAAAAAATAAGGATAAATAATGATTAAACTATATTTAACACCAAGTACTAGAGCTGGCAGAGTTGCATGGCTACTAGAAGAATTAGGTATGTCATATGATTTAGAAATACTTCCATTTACAAAAGAAGGATTAAAATCTCCAGAACACAGAGCTAGGCATTCGCTTGGAAGAGTTCCAGTTATTGAAGATGGAGATGTAACGATGTTTGAATCAGGAGCTATCATTCAATATATCCTTGATAAATATGATCATAAAGGATTAAAGCCTGAGATTAATAGTAATGATTATCCCTATTATCTTCAGTGGTTTCATTATTGTGAAGGTATGGTGATGCCGCCAATGAATCAAATCGTTGTTCAGACAGTTTTACTACCTCCTGATAGAAGAGATGAAACGGTACTTAATCAAGCTATGAAACTATTAACTAAATCATTAATACCAGTTAATGAATTTTTAGAGAATAAAGATTATCTAATTGGTCAATTCTCTGCAGCAGATTGTATGTTAGGTCATTCATGTTATATGGCTAATAGGTTTGGAACAATTAGTGAAGACATGATCAATATTAGAAATTATGTAATGAATATCGAATCAAGACCGGCGTTTCAAAAAGCTATAGTACTAGGAAATGAAAACAACGATCCGCTAGAATAAATGAACGAACCAATTAAAGTCTTTGGAAATGTGGGTTCTCCTTATACGCAAAAAATATTAGCACTCCTAAGATATAGGAATATACCCTACTCCGTTTCTTGGGGTGATGTTGTTCACAATTTATCATTATTAAATATAGAGCCACCAAAGCCCGTCCTTTTACCAACATTAATCTTCAAAGATAACAACAACAAAGATATCTGCAAGACTGATACAACTCCTATTATCAGACACTTAGAAGAGATCTACAAAAAAAAATCTGTAATTCCAAATTCACCTATTTTAAGTTTTTTAAATTATTTACTTGAAGATTTTGCTGATGAATGGACTACTAAATATATGTTTCATTATCGATGGTATTTTGATGAAGATGCTGAGAACGCAAAAAAAATGTTAGTACTACAACATAAATTAAATATTGATAATGATTCTCTGCAAAAATTTGGAAACGTTATTGCAGATAGACAAATTAATAGATTATGGGTGGTTGGCTCTAGTGATGAAACTGCATCATTAATTGATCAGAGTTATAAAAGATATCTTCAATTAATGGAGAATCATTTATTACACCTACCTTTCATGTTTGGTAATAGGCCTTCCTCATCAGACTTTGGTTTATATGGACAGTTAACTCAACTAGTAGGCTTTGATCCAACTCCTAGTAATATTGCTTTAAAAAATTCTCCTAGAACAGTCTCATGGGTAAGTACAATGTCTGATCTTTCTGGATTACATGATAAAGGTGGAATTGGTGAATTTTTTGGTATTGATAATAATGAAGAAGATAAAAATTTAAATTATTTCAATGAAAATGATTGTGGCTGGATTGATTCTAAAGATATACCAAATACTCTGAAAGATATATTTAAAGAAATTGGTAAGGTGTATATTCCTTGTTTAATTGCTAATTCCAAAGCATATAATAGTGGCGATGACATATGGGAAACTTGTATAGATAATTCAATATGGAAGCAAAAAACATTTCCCTATCAGGCTAAATGTTTAAATTGGATAAAAGAAGAATTTAATAAATTATCAACATCGGATAAACATCAAGTTATCAATTTTTTAGAAGATACAGGCTGTAAAGAAATATTAAACTAGTTTTTCAGATCTATAATGATAGAAGAAAAAAATAGTTGCTAGAGCTGTTAATAAATGCCAAATTCCATGCGCTTGAAATATAGTATCAGGATTACATGTTTCACTGTCTGGTACTCCAGTGAGCCATATTGCAAATGCTGACATATAAGCAACCATGCCAGCAAAATACCATCTGTAGGTTCTAATTCCTTGAGGTTCTTTGTTTGCTAAAATACCAGGTAGCCAAAAGAATATTATCCACCAGTATTCACTTAGATTAGCAAAAACTTCATCAGGAAAGGTTCCAAACAACATTAAAACTAAAAAACCGATAAATCCAGATAGGAATCTCATTCTGGGTGACCAAAATTTATACAAAAATTCGCTTATAACCCATAGGCCAATTGAAACTCCAAAAAGATTTAAACCAATACCCATGCCATCTCCAAAAAAACCTCGCATTACTGCATAAAAAATAACGATTAAAAAATAGACTTTTAATAATGTATTTATGGTCCAACCAGACATCTTATAACAGTTGTAAAGCCATGGAAGAATTATATACATAACCATACTTAAATTATCAGCCCAGCCGCCCCACTCTGTGTTTGTTCCATGCATCATCATTGATCCTGGACCTAAGTAAACAACAGCAACACCATATAAAATTGTAATTTTATTTAAGCCTGAAAATTCATTAAATGATATTTCGTTTGAGAGTTTATAGAGTATAAACAAGCCAGCTACCATAAAACCCAAATTACTTAGAGTATTTACAGGCTCTCTAAATGCACCGTCACTTACTCTCTCACACCATCTAGAAGCCTCACCAAT
>CETQ01137065.1_pt1 | contig 15100 bp, 13 predicted proteins | sample 531261 | NCBI WGS metagenome assembly CETQ01 (sample SAMEA2622376, study PRJEB7988) | marine metagenome | biome: marine biome (ENVO:00000447); feature: surface water layer (ENVO:00002042); material: "saline water (ENVO:00002010), including plankton (ENVO:xxxxxxxx)" | depth 5 m
GGCGCCCGATTACTCAAATCGGGGACGTAATAGGTGTCCCCGATTTCAGCAGTCATTCGACCAATCACCAGTCAAGCCAAGGACGAGTCCATCGGGTTCCGGCTTGCCTTCCTTGCGCTGCGCGTCCTCGTTTAGTGCCGCAAACGCCGTCGAGACCCACAAGTCGATCGCGTGCTGACGGAGACGGTCCAGCAGAAGCAAGCAGCCCTCGGCCGTGTCGTTGCTTGCGCACTGCTCGGCGGTGTTCTGGGACCTTTCCAGCTTGCGCGTCTTCTCCTCGTCGGTAAACTTGCGTCGCGTATGCGGACTCGGCCGGCCCTTTTGCTCGGCAGGCTTTTTAGGTTTGTAGACCTCACGTGGCACCTTCTTAACAGGCTTGGCGTAGTATGTGTCGTCCAAGCGATGGTACAGTGCCAGTTTGCGCTTGAATCCCACCCGCTTTTGTGGTTTTGGGCGCCCGAGTTTCGGCCGGCATTTGCGCTCCACCTGTGACTGCTGCATTTTCGGGCGATCCTGCGCGCGTGTGTGCCGTGCAAGAGTGACAAGCAGAACGGCAACGTGTTTGTGGAATCCGACACGTAATCAAACTGGCACGCATACACTTGTACACAGATACGCTTCCATTGTAAGTGTTCCATTACCAACCTAGCCAGGTGCAATCTGCACGCTCGGATGGAAGCTCCACGAGCGCAGGTCCTCCACGAGGTCGCTCGTCTCGTTGACCGCGTGAATGAGGCGAGGCGCGGCGACGCTCGCGGCACCGCGCGCGTATTCCGTCACGTGGAGCATGTTTCGCGACGCGAGGCGCGCGTTTGAGGCGCCTTCCACGGCCATGTCCATCATGGCGCTCATCTTTTGACTGGCGTCGTCGCCGTTCAAATCTTCAAAAACGGTGCTCACGCGCAGCGACAGGATGGCCATCAAGACAACAACAGTGGCAATGAAGACGACGGACAGGACCAGCGCCACCCATTGGCCGTACCGAAAGAGCCGATCGCGCGGCGGTTCCTCGCCGTACGCGCGCACGCGCTCTCGGATGGCACGCTCCACGTCGTGCGCGGTGTAGGGTTGCGCTGGGGGCGAGCACTCCCGCACGGGCGTGATGACCGCGCGGCCGCAGCTGCTGTACAGTGGTGCTTGCTCCGCGCGCGGCAGGCGGTCGCACAACTCGCGGAACGCAACTTCTGGCGTTCGGAAGGGTACACTGTGGAGGCTGGTCAAAGGCATGGCAGAGCGCACTACCTATAGTCGGCCGAGCAAACCAAATGTGAAATCGCTAGAGGGTTGGGTGCGAAGGGGATAATAAAGTGAAGCGCGCATAGCGCAGCGGGCCCTCGATGTCGCACGTGCCGCTGCTTTCCAGACAAGGTGTGCCCAAGCTGCAACCGACCCGGCGCGGGCCACTGGTGGTGTGCCTGTGCTTGCTTGCCGGCCTCGTGTGCCTGATCACGCCGTCGAGCACTTACGCGCACGTTTTTGAAAATTTGACACGCGCGACACACGCGCTGCCAGTCAAACCGCCACCCGAAGCGTTTCGACGTATCCTGGAATACACCAAGCGTTTTCCGTACGACACTTTTGAACGTGGCGAGCCGGGCTCGGAAGACATCCAGCAAGATTTGATCCACGCGGTGGCCCACTTAGTTCAACAAGAAATGAATCCGCGCTAAGCACCACACTCAACATCTGCAACTAGTGGCGTTGAAATTGGCGATCGGTCCCGCAGACCGCGCGCATCGACCATGACCGATTCTATCCATGTGGCCGCCGAGCTGAAGTCTTACCCGACATCCAAGGACGCCCACGCGATGGCACTGGATCGCTCAAAGGTCGACATGCTCAATGTCGCTGCCCACAACCGCCGCGCTCATGGCATTCTTTGGAATCAGGCCGACAAGTGCCCACTTTACATTCAGAAGCGCAAGCAGCGGTACGACGAGAAAGGCAACAAGTTGCCGCCCCTTGTGCACCCAAAGAGCAAAAAGCCCATGCTGTGGCGCGCCAACCGCGCACTCTCGAGCCACACGCTCAAGACGATGGCCTCGGGTTCCGCCGCGACGGTCGGTGCACAGCTGGCAGCGGAGGCTGGCATGCTGCGCACGCGCGACCCAAGCAAGGGGCCGGAGGACCCCAAGTACCCACTGCTACCCAGTCTCACGCTCGGCGCGTCGTATGCCATCGAGGCGGCCTATATCGCCTACATGCAAGAGCTCTTCCACACGGCCGTCACCATGAAGAACAAGGTGAACAAGCACAAGAAGGTGACGGCTAAGGGCTGCCAGCAGGCTGCGGACATCGTGAATGCCAAGATCGCCGCGGCCACTAGCTTTGTGCCTGCGTCGATTCCGATGCGCAAGGTGGCCAAGACGATCAAGAAGGCCGGCGCCAAGAAGAAGAGCGGCGACGGTGCCGCCGCTCCCAACGGAAAGAAGTCGAAGAGCGGCTAGTCGTGAGCGCCGTGGCATCGCAGCGTCGTCGCGTGGTGTGTCAGTGTAAACTTTGTTATGATAACATGAGATTGGCACGTGCATAAGCAAGTAGCCGCCATCGTCGCAACGGCGCTCCCAGATCTGCAGCATGCAGCTTCCCGGCCTGGAGCGCCTCGCGCTTGTGCCCACCGCGTCCAAAAATCGGTACACGTCCTCGGAGGACAGCAGCGCGGATGTGCAAATCGCCTACCGTGAAATTTTCGAAACGGAGCAAGCAGACACGGCGGCGGCGGCGGAGATTCCTGTGCGCGGAGATTGGAACCACGTGCCGGAAGTTGAAAAAATGGCATACTTCCAAAAAAAGGCGCGGGTAGGCGCCTTTGTGAGCCCGCCGACAAGAGTGTTGGAAAGAATCGACGAGGGCCTTCGCTACCGCGGCGAGGCGTCGTTGGATCCCATGACGCGTTTGCATCTAGGCGAGTGGTTGCAGGGCTACTTTGTCGACAGTCACCACCACCTGCATTCCCCCCAGCTCAGTAGCGTGCACGTGGACGCTTACGTTGCCTTCTGGAACAAGTACCTCGTGCCGCTTGCCAACGAAACGGACATTCAGACGGTCACTGGCTTCATAAAAGACGACATCGATAATTTGACAACGGCAATCGGAAACCTCAAGCCAGAGGCTCGTTAAAGGACCGGTGCTAAAACCCTAGCAGACTCAACTGTGCGTCGGTGGCATACGTGTCCTCGCGAATTCGTGCCTTGGTGTAGCCAAGGGCCTTAAAGTCCTTGGCGCGGAGCCCCGTCTCGAGCAGCGTCTCGGGCGGCACGTTGCGCACGTGCTTGTATTGCGCGAGCACCTCGCGCGCGGGACCCGGCTGGTCGGCGCACATGAGCAGCAGCACGCCCAGGTTGATGCCGAGCTTGGCGATCGCGGGCGAGGCGGCGAGGATGACCGCGTCGTTGGTGGTCGTCAGGAACTCGTCGAGCAGGTTGGGCGCGCCGTAGGCTGCCACGCAGTCGGTGCACCAGGCCTCGTCGAGCAGGTGTAGCGCGCTGAAGCCCAGCTCGGCCAGTTTGGACGTCGTGTTGGTGCCATGCGCTTTGAGTTGCAGCGGCGTGATCCGTGCCGCTTTCAAGAGCGTGGGCGAAATGTGGTGCTCAAGCAGGAAGGCGTGGTCGATCTCCGCGTCGCGCATGTCCACGATCTTCTCCGCCGTCGCGTCCGCCTCAAGCACGAGCGCCATGCGCTGCTTCAGCGTGTACTCCATGGCGCCACCACGTCTTCTCGATTCCACAGTTGCGGATTGTGCGCGCCAATAGCGAGATGTGTGACTGGTGCGACCTGTGCTGGCTGGTGGCATCACATCATGGGCAGCAAGACGAATAAACGAAAGCGTCCCACGAGCCCGCATCGCCCGTCACACTGCCACTCGTGCAACCAGAAGATGAGCCTGACCGCGTGTGAGATTCCCTGGCACGCGGTGTACGTGAGCCAGCTGTTCAAGGACTTCGTGGCGGAGGAAGACCGCATGCCGACGAAAGAGGAGCTGGAGGAGATGGACGACAAGGTTGGCTCGGACCCGTGCGACGACTGCTGCTGCGGCGGGTGCGGCAGCCGCAAGGAGCGGCCGGGCCAGGTCTGTTGCTGATGGAACCAGTGGTGCATATCCAGATGGAAGCGGACGCATGTGTGTGGGGGTTTGCGACTAGTGTCGCGTGTGGGTGTGGGTGTGTCATTGGGTACACATTGCACCTTGAAAGCATGAATGCCCGCGAGTATTACCAGTACCGGTACCCGTATGAGAAGCTCGTGCAGATGCTCACGCGCAACGGTGACGACCTCTCGCGCATCGAGTTTGCCATCGAGGGCACGGAGACGTACACGCGCTACGTCTCGGTCAACTCTGCCGAGGAACTCAAGGCAGCCGTGCTCCGGATTCCTGATGTGGAATCGGTGCACTTTGGCGCGGTGTACCACGACAAGCCAGTGGCACCAAGCAAGCGGCGCGCGGGTGAGATCAACGTGCCGCACCGCCGAATCCTCTCTTTCGACATCGACTTGACAGACTACGATTGGCTGAAGCTCAAGGGCGCCGACGGCAACATCTCGCTCGAGAAGTGCGACGCGGCGTACCAGGTGAGTGCCACGGCCGTACGCATCCTCCGTCGCGTGCTCGAGCAGGCGTTTGGGTTCACGCAGCTGCTCGTGGTGTACTCGGGCCGGCGCGGCGTGCACGTGCACGTCTTCGACGAAGCGGCAATGGGACTAACCGACGAGGGCCGCGCGGCCGTTGTGAGCTACATCAACGGAAACCTGTTTAAGGGTGACCTACGCTCTGCCTTTGGGGTGCGCCTCGTGATGGTCATGCACAACCTGACCAACGAGGTGTACCGCTCCTTTGAAATGCTCGTTCTTGGCCCTATGGACTTATTCAAGCGCAACGGTCCGCGCGTCGACTTTGTCAATCGGCTTGAGGTGGAGCAGCACGAGCATCTTGCGGGTGGCACGCTGCTCACGCTGGCGGAAGACGTAACCGATCCCGAGACGGGCGCCGAGGCGTGGGAGCTGATCAAGCAGAAGGTGTACAGCTGCGGCGCCAAGTGGATGGCCGACCGGCTCGACATGGTTGTCCTCGCATATGTGTGGCCGCGCCTCGATACGAACGTGACGCGGCAGACCGAGCACCTGACCAAGGTGCCCTTTTCAGCGCACCTTAAGAGCCGTCGCGTCTCGGTGGTCATCGACGGAGACAACGTCGAAGGTTTTGATCCGGCATCCGCGCCGTTCCTCGACGACTTTGACGACGAGGCGATGGCCGCCGCCGTTTGCCGCTTCCACGTTCCTAAGCCGGACGAGATCGCGGCCACGCGCCCAGACCCGGACGACCTGGGTGGCGTGTGCGACCTGGAGGACTTGGCGCGCGCGGCGCGTAGCGACAACACGTCCACGTCTACGGCGCGCGGGAACAAGCGGCCGCCGCCGCGCAAGATTGCGTTCCAACGCAAGCGCTCGCCGCTCGTTCCAGGAAAGTAAATTACGCGTCTTTGTCAAACTTTAAAACTCTTATCCCGTTACCTGTGGCCAGAACACGCGCAGAGTGCTACTTATTAGTTCGCGTTGCCTTCTCCTGTTTCGCCTTCTTCGCCGCTGTCTTCGCTGTCCTCTATTATCTGGGGCACCATCGCGGTTGCCCGACGCTCCGCCTGCTGCTCACCCGCCTGCGGCGCGCGATCGTCCATCCCGCTTACTGGTTTGGTCAACTCTCTCCAGTGCTTGAGCACCTTTGCGTTTTTAGGCTTGTGCAGCACGCCTCCGTCAAGGAATGCTTGGTACGATGCAGCATAGTCGAGCGCACGACGCACGAACGTTAGGTTTATCAACATGTCTTTCATCTTGAGCAGGATGCGCTCGCGTGTCTTGTGCTCTTCATAAAAAGCGACCCCCTTCACATCGGGGCGTTTCGAAAAGCCCTTCCAAGTCGAAATCATCGGCAAGCACAGAATTTGGCACAACGCGTCCAGTTGCCTCACGTCAAACTCCGCATCGGACCGAATCGGCTCGGAACCATCGCTCGGCCACGCGGCCTGGTGAAACCAGTTCACAAATTCCATGATGCCGTTCAGACCGGTGGTGCCCTTGATCTCCGGAAAGATGGCAAGCAGCGTGCTTCGGAAGGTCTTGACGATCGGCATCAGGTTGCGCTCTGTCACAAATTTCGTGCGCTCTTCATCCGTCTTGAATTGCTGCATCGGCTCACCCTTTTTCATCTTTTGCACATCAAACGTTTTGTAAAACGAGCCGATCCAGCCGTTCTCTTCGCCGGGTCCCCTTGCGAAGGACGGGTCCTCACGAATCGCCTTGTTCAGGTACTCGCGCAGCACCTTGAGAAGAAGAGCTTCTTCCGCATCGTTTCCCCACGCGTCTTGCCAGGCGCTCAAACTCGGGATGTTCGGCAAAGGGTTGTTGTTCGCGTCTTTTGTGGGAAAGTCGGGTGGCAGCTTCCAATCGTTGTTGCGCTGGTCCGGTGGCGTTTTGCCTCTGCCTTGCGACATGAAATGTGCGAATCCCATGAGTGGATCGGCATCTAAAAACGGCTGCCAGTCAAAGTATTCTGGCTTCCTGCCATCTGCGGACAACTCCTTGTCAAACCTCCACCAGCGCAGCATCGCCTCGTAGTATCCAGGTTCGGCATCGTCTTTGTTTTTGCCTGTGTCGTCGTCTGAATTGGGTCCACGAGGCATCCGACCAAAGCTGCAGTTTGGCAGTCGCTCGCTTACCGGAAAGCCCACCTTTGCGATCTGATCAAAGAGGGCTTTCACCGACGCCTCGCCCTTCTTGGCATTCACTTCCGCGGCGGTTTTGCAAGCTAGGAACGCGTTCAATACTTCCTCAAAGACCTCTTGTGCGTTGATGTCTCCTGGAAAGTCAGGGTGCGTCCACAGTGGCAGATTCGACATCACCTCTTTCTCGTGATCTTTCAGCCTCTTCATCTGGTTTGCTTTAGTCTCGCCCTCTTGGGGTTCGTATTGGTCCAAAAAGCCATTTTTCCAGACGCGCTCCACAGACTCGAAGGGGTTGTGGGCCAGCGGTTCGCGCGACACGCGCTCGCCAGCATACCTTTCCTCGCGGCTATCCACAGGCCCGTTGCCATCGTCATTGCCTCCGACAGGAACCATTGTCGTCGACGGGTCGTCGCACACGGCAAAGCTCCTGCTGTCCTCCTCGTAGCGCCAGTTGAGCTGGGCTTCTGTCGCGTCGTGTTGACAATCCTTCAAGATGTTCATCAAGTGCTTGCGCTCCGCGGCCATGAAATCTTCGTACTCCACCTGTAGTGCCTCCTGCTCGTCGACGGTGTACAGGGTACCGATGTACGTGAGCCGCGGGTCTTGAAAGATGTTGGCCGACGTGTACAAAGATTCAAAAGTTTGACACCGCAGTGTGGTGACTTCGTGCATCTGCTGCGGTGTCGAGGCCTGCAAGCCAGTGTGTGGGACTGTGGGCCGACGCAGGTGGCCACGCAACGCGTTGTTGTCGGCCGCGCGTTGGAGCCGCAGCGCGGTTTCCTCCTTTGCGTCCATTTCCGGAAGAAGCTTCTTGTACTCCGGCAGCACGCGACCTTTGTACCGCAACCAGAGCGTGTGCGCAATCTTGTCGGCCATCTTCACCCACGTTGCAGTGGGTTTGCTATTCGGAGTCAAACGATCATTCCGCGGACCGCCAGTGCCCGGTTGCACTTCCCCGTTGTAGTACAGCCAAATCCGACCGCGTGTGAACTGCCATTCTTTTGCAACCCTCTCGCTTGACCATCGCTGCAAATACCAAGGCATTGGGCCTGGCGGCTCTAGGGCAAACTTTCCACCAAAGCCCTTACGTGAGCGGTTTTGCCTTTGTTGCCATTCCTCCAAGGCCGCCGCGTACCGCCTCTCTCTCTCCTCGTAGTACCTCACCCGTTCAAACATCTCCGCGTCCATTCTTGACCCGTGCTCTTCCATCATTTCCACTGCCACCTTGTAGGCGCCCCGCTCCGTTGCATTTGCCTTCAAAGTCGCCCACGTCCAGGCTTGCTTTGTCTCCTCCTCCTGGCTGGGAAGGTGACGAATGACCCGCTTGTCCCGGTATTTTTGGTCTTTGATCTTCCACCGGACCTCCTCCATACGTTTCGCCTTTGCAATCTCCCTTTCCTCTTCGCGTTCTCTTTCTAATCTTGCCTTTTCTGATTGCTCTTTCATCTTTTGGGCTATCGATCGAGCCTTCGCAGCTTCAAGCACCTCACGAGCCGCCACTTCCCTCTCTCTTGCTGCCTTCTCTGCCGCTCTTGCAGTTGCAGCTTGCACTCGGGTGTTGTCGCTGTTGGCGCCTGCACTTCTTGAGCCTCCCAAACTAGGCGCTCTACGCGGGACAACGACGCTGCCGCTGCTGCTTCCACCCTCGCCATTGCCAGCCCCCCTGCCCTCGTCCTCGCCCTCTGCAACCTCGCTGCCATCTACACCAGCGTGGGCATTCATGTAAATTTTCACACTGCCCCTCGCCTCTTGCAACAGCTCTCTGTTGATGTCGAAGTCTGGCCTGCCACCCCAGCGCTGCAATTGGTAGCGAAACGATTTGTTGAGCGACGCTTCAAGCTCTTCCAGTCTCCTGGCACGTTCGGCTTCGATTTCTTCCTCAGTTTTTTCCGTGCCGTCCTTCCTTTTCCCTTGGATGACGAGCAAAGGGTTTTGTCGCACGGCCACGACGTTGGTTTTTTTTACTGTGCGCTTGTACCGTCTTCCTGGGGTGTCGGCGCGACCGGTGACACAGAACGAGTACTGCATCGCCTTCGCGCTACTTTCCACGTGTTGTCCAATCGAGACGCGCATCACCGGCGCGCTCGCATCACTAACGTCGACGAAATTGTCTGCGCGTATGTAGCTTAAATGCGCGTGCCGCTCGTTGTGAATGTCGACGGCGGTGCGGTCGTACACGTAGATCATCACACCAAAGATCTGTGCCATGATCTCGACCTCAAATGGATACACCCCCTCCGGCCTGTTGAGCCGGATCGTATCCGCGATCACATTCCGTGCCACGTACAGTCCCTTCGCCTCCCAGTTAGAACCAAAAGCCCGGGTTGCCATCCCGCGATGGTAGTGCACGGTGGTGGCATCCATGGTTGTGAGGATTTTGTTGACGGCCTCGACGTTGTCCGATTCGCGCTCGTTGGCCGTGATAAACTGATTCAGCAGTCTTGGACCCTCGATATAATCTTGGAGAGTTGAAATGACCAGGTTCCGCAGCGCTTGCGCCATCTTCTGGACGCGGTAGGGGTCCTCGGCTTTTACCTCCTCTGGCGTGCCTTGTGCCTCGGGGTTGTTTACCTGTGCTTGTCCATTACCGGTTTTAAGCCGACGGAAGTGGTCATCAACCTCGTTGGTCACGCGCGACAAGTCGCGTCGGAGCTGAGCAGCCTCTTCTTCCTGAAACAAAATGAGCGGGGACACGTCTCCAAACTCGTTCACAAACGTTTCTTTCTCAAACTTGCCGTTTTCCCAGCGTTGGATCACGTCCAATTCGCGCATGAAGGCAATGTACACGCCCGCCATGGCGTCGTAAAAGCCGTGCGAACAGTTGGCAACTGCGGTTCCGTCATAATGCTCTTCGCGCCAGTCGTTGGGGTGTGGCGGGGGCAGTGGCTCCCCGTCTGAGCTGTGCCCCGTTACGGTTTTGTCATTTTCAACGTACCTAGTGCCCGTGGGCGCTGCCAAAGGCAAACGCATCGTCGCGCGTTCACACACAAACACACACACCTACACCACTGGTTATCAGAGCTTATCCACTAGGCGCAGAAAACCCCCAGTTCCAACAGTCTTTGAGTTCGCGCTGGTGCCAGTAGGAGCACGTCCAGAGTGAGCGCAGAACCTGCGCGTCGCACCGACCTTGCGCAACGCTCGCCAGCGCGCGCTGCATGCGCGGCATGCCGTTGATAGACTTGGTGTACTCATCGACGAGGAAGTCGACCAGATCGCTCGCTTGGCGCAGCGCGGCGTGGTCGAGCTGCCCATCGCCCAGTCCCGCCAGCGCGTCGAGCCGTTCCGGGTGGCAGCGCACGACCTCGCGCACTACGGGCAGCGCTAGGTCGGCGCGCATGCCTTTGAGTTCCACAAAGTCGCACCCGCATAGGGCAAGCGCAACCGCCAGTAGCGCGAGTGCCGCGGGCTGCCGCGCGATCGTGCCGGCATTTAGCTTTTTCGTGCCGTAAAAGTGCTCCAGCACAAGCCCGTGGAAGAGCTGCATGTCGCAGCACGTGTAGTGCGCCTGTGTCACAAAGTCGTCTCCCGCACGCTTGCGCGCGCGCTCCTTGAGGCACAGAATTGTCAGCTCGTCGCGGTCGGCTTCCTCTGCGCGCCGCTCGCGCCGACTCTGCTGCAGCAGCTCGATGGCAAACGAGTCGGTGTCGATGGTCACGACGAGGTTGAGCACCACGCCGTGCACGGGTGTGCCTTCGACGCGCGACGCGTTGTGCACGCGCTGCGTAACGTCGGTGAGCTTGAGATCGCCCTCGCCGATGGGTGCCGTGGGCCGGCTCAGCAGCGCCGCCCAAAAGCTCTCGTGGCTTGAAAGAATGCCCGCGTGACGCGGCACCCCAAAGCCGCGGTCGGCGCCGCGCCAGTCGACGCCGTCGAATGTGAGAGACCACGCGCCACCCGTCATGCTCGTTTGGAAGCGCTTAAGCAGCGCGACGCACACGGCGTCGTAGAAGCGCGGTCGCGCCTTACGGAACTCCATCAGCAGTTTGACATTGCAACCGTCAATGTTCAGGTCCTCGGTGCTAAAGTTGTCGTCGGTGATGGTGGCAACGAGGTCCTCGGAGCAGAGCGGTACGCGCGCCTGGCGCATCTCGTCGCGCCGACGCTGTTCTGCACGCTTCGCGCTCGTCATGGCCTCCGGCTCGTCGAATACCACCACGACATGCGCTGCCGCCTGGCACGCCTCCTCCAACTGGTTGGCCAAGATGGCCACGTAGCCACGAAAGGTGTCGACCGTAGAGGGTATGGCGTTCATCATCACGTTGCCGTCGAGTACCGCCAGCGTCTGCGAGCGTTCCACGCCCACGATCTCTATGACGTCTTTCAGGTGTTTGACGTTTTGAAATGCGGTCGGAAACTTTTCTAGGAAGAGCGCTTTGGCACCGGTTTTGCCACCGCTCAGTCCCATCGCGCTGGCGTTGTGATTGGCACGGTGCATTTATCACAAGTCGCAAGCTGGAATTAGCGTTTGTACACACACAGTAAAGAATTCGCTATCAATCATTTTGCGAGTTTTGTGATTGGTGGCGGTGGCGGTGGTTGCGCCGTGAGTGAGGCAAGCCAACGGGACGCGTACACGTCGTCATGCGCAAATAAAGGCAGCAACGTGTGGAACTTTGGGCGACTCGTTGCCAGGGCCATCAATACGACCTGTGAGCAATTTTCCAGCATCGCAAGAATGGTAGTGCGTGCGATCTGCGACGCGCCGTTTCAGGACGAATTAGTGGTTGCGATCGACTCGGACCGAAGCGTCAAGGCGCGTTGCTTAGAGCGCTTCTCGCCAGTGTCGATCGATCACGCCTTTTTGGAAGCGCCAGAGGCGCGGGACTTGGCCCTGATGCCCATGTGCACGCTCGCTCTGTTGTTTGTGTACACGGAACTGGTGACCAAAAACTACTGGAACGCGCGCTTTGAAAAAGGGCCAGACGCCGATCGGGTGGGTGATGCGGTGCCCGTGCGCACGCTTGCGACGCGTCATCTGAGCCACCCCTCCACCGACGGGTGGAACGTCGTGGCGGGCGCGTTGGCACTTGCGCGGGACTGGGCCATCGTACGCGAGGAGGTACCGCGCCACGAGATCTGCGATGCATACGACTTCTCCAAAGAGACGCGCCTCCGCCTCGCGGTGTGCCTGTGCGTCGCCTGGAAGTTTGAGCGAGCAATGTATACATATTTTCCCCGTCGGTTCTACACAATGGAACCAAGCCTGCTCTCGCCGCACACATACGAGTTGGCTTTTGTTGGCTACTCCTTCCTCACGCTCGAGGAACAACACGCGTTTGGAGCGTGGGACGATGGCAATTCCAAAAAGATCAACGAATTGTACCAGAAGATGGTCACTCTGGAGGTGGACCTGCTGATCAGCGCCAATGTGATGACCCTGATGACTCGCAACGGGCAGGTGCTTGCCGAGGGGCGCATCGCGGAACTTTTTGCCAGTAACATCGTCGATGCCGAAGCGGCAATGGCGATGCGCGCGATCGTCCCTTTTTTGCGCATCGTCTCTCTGGACGGTAAGAGTGAGCTACCGAGCGTGGGCGCATTCGTGTGCGCCGCGCTGCTGTGCGTGAGCGTGCCCACCACGGTTCGATCTTACGTGCTGCATCGCACCAAGACCGTGCTCGAACATTTCACTCCAGCCGAACGGCGTGGCGCGTATGCCATCCTCCACAAGGCGCGGTACCTCAAGGGTTTGGCCGTCACAACAGTGGCCACGACCTGCTACTGCGACGAAGAGTGGGTTCACTACCCCTTTGTGTGCGCGGATGCCTTGCGCATCGCGCTATTGATGGCGTATGACGTGTCAAAATAATTTCCGAATCATCAATCCTTATTATACAATAGACACACACGTCAAAGTGATGGAACCGTCCGAAGCGGCCGTGTACGCAGCCGAGCTGCTGCTACTGCTAGGCGCACCCCCCAAACGGGTCGGGCTGCAACGCATCTCGGGAAAGTTGGTGCGCGCGATTCCGTGCCAGGCGTGCCGCGAGTGCAAGCAGTTGGACTGCGGAGCGTGTGCAAACTGCGTCGACAAGGTTAAATTTGGAGGCGCCGGCAGGAGGAAGAAGGCATGCGTGCGGCGCTACTGCCTGCAGCCTACACTGGCACACGCGGATCCGTCTGCGCGTGATCACAATGCCCGCGATTTGATCGACGATGCGGTGGTCGCCATCACTCCGCCTTCACCGTCGAGCGAGTCATTTTGGGCTTCTTCGTCGCCACCTCTGAGCCCTTGTCCGTCTCCTCCTCGTCGTCAGAGGCGATCAGGATCGCCCGCTTGCGCGCCTCCTTGTCGCGCTCCTCCCATGTGGTGCCCTTGGGCGGTGCCACCTCAGCACATTCGTCTGTCGGAGGCGCAGGCGGCACGTGCCACCGCAGCATCCAGTCGTCGACGGCCTTTTTGCTCTCCAAATGCGCCTTGGCCGCCGCGTTGAAACTGTGCACGGCGTTGCAGTACTCTGTGTACTGCTCCGAAGTGATGGCGGTTTGCGCGTCCAGCCCATGAAAGAGCGAGTTGTACCTCAGTGGTCCAAAGATGTCCGTGTTATAGTCGAGAGCGAGCTTTATAAAGGTGTACTGCTCCTGGATGGACTTGGCAGATGGTGGGACACCCGGACGGTGACCTTCCCATTGCAGGTGCCGCTGGATTCTGCAGATCCACTCGTGGACGCGGTCACGCGCTTTGCAGGGAGAGCTGAGGGCCGCGGCGATCTGCCACATGCACTGGGTCGACCGGACGTGCTCCGGCTCGCTCGCCCAGTTGCTATGGCGGTAACCTACGATCGTGGAAATGGTCTCGTACGGGTTCAGTAGGTCGTACTGCGTCACCTCTTTGTCGCTGAAAGGGTGGACCCAAGCGTACCGCTTGCCGAGCGGCTTGACGGGCGCGGGGCCCGGGTGCGGCAAAAGCGTGGGCTTGGGCGGTGCGCAGTCCTTTGCCTTGGGTGGCACAAACAGGCTCGAAGCCGAAGACGGCGTCGACGGCGCCGGAACCGGCTGACCCACGGCGATTGGAGCGCTAGTGGAGGTGACGGTGCCGGGAAGGCGAATGTGATAGATGTACGGCGTTCCTAGCCCCGGAGTGTACCGCCGGCCTTGGTTCACCAATCGCACAAAGTCTTCCTTCATACCCACATTTGCACACCTTTGAAGCCGGCGGCGGTAGACATTCTCGCTTGTGGTGTCGAGGAGCACCTCGACCGCCTCCGCTGCGTTTGACAGCAGTGGACCTTGGTAGTCGACAAAGTTGAGTAATGCGTTCAGCCGGGCCGTGTTATTCGACCCCACCAACTGTCGGATCCACTCGTACGGCGGTTCCCTTGGCATTCGCAATGCGTTGCTGGAATTTGGCACCACGGGTTCCAGGCGATCCTGCACTGTGCGCACGCACACGCACAACTCGCAAGTTTGGTGACACCAACCAGGCGTTGCGTAACGGTACCATCTACGGATGGAACCATTCCACAGATGGCGCTTATACCTTGCAACTGTTGCTCTACGCGCATCAAACAAACACAGATCGGTACCACTCGCCCACCACCTCGCGCACACACCAGGCCCACGATCGCCCGAAAACTCCCCTGCCCTAGTGGCACCCACTTTCATCACCCGGAATAAAGCGGCGCCGCCCACTCACTTCCATTGCGTTCCATTTTGTCCACAGCTCATGGCCTCCCGCAAGCGCTCCTGCGATTCCGCCTTTGGCCACGAGCTTGCGCTCCGCGCGGCCAAGTATGATCTCGAAGAGTACAAGAAGGACGTGAGTGAGCCGTTGCGCGCAAAGATCGAGGACCTGTGGACCGGTTCGGGAAATATGAGGAAAAAGTTCGTGGCCGAGAGCGACCAGGGCATTCGCCGGCACGTGATGGAGTTCACAACCGAAGGCCAAGATTACTCCGTTGAACAGGTACGGTCGGCGCTCCCCGATGAGCTCAAGGAAGCCGCTTCGAGTTCCGACCTCAAGATTTTCAAGAGCACCCACAAAGAGCCTTGGAAGCATACCACGTACACGCTCTCGATGGACCTTGAGAGCATGAGCACGCTCATCTTTGAGAATCTCGTCAAGGAGCACGATGAGCAGACGGAGGCGGACAAGAAGGCTGAGGAGCAGGCAAAGGAGAAGTGCAAGGCAGATGAGAATGCGAGCGAGCCGCTGCGCCCGGAGGGCACAGAGGAGTGAATGCGCATACAGCGGCAGCGGCGGTGCGTACGAGAATACGGTTGTATCACACGCGTGTTTCAGTTAAGTGCGCATATGTGTGTGTGATCTTAAGTAACAACCACACTCGTCACTCCTACACGAGACGGCACCTACGTGTGCGCTGCTCAGTCCACCGGGAGTCTAAGCCGACCCTCACTTCTCAGCGCACAGGCGCCCGATC
>CETQ01041823.1_pt1 | contig 15058 bp, 34 predicted proteins | sample 531261 | NCBI WGS metagenome assembly CETQ01 (sample SAMEA2622376, study PRJEB7988) | marine metagenome | biome: marine biome (ENVO:00000447); feature: surface water layer (ENVO:00002042); material: "saline water (ENVO:00002010), including plankton (ENVO:xxxxxxxx)" | depth 5 m
ATGACAAGCACAACTTCAAATGACGTCATCGTTTTAGATGTCGAGAAATATCCTAAGGTGGGAGAGTGGGGAGTCCGTATTGGTACTTACCTAGGACTGGAATCATATCATCTTGCAGATGAATACTTTAAGTATATCCCTCAGCACATTACATATCTCAGATATACCAGTAAAGATGGTATCATGGGAGATAAGTTCTGGGGGGAGATTAGATACCAAAGATCTACCTATGGTGTCAATGAAGAGGGGACTACAAATAAAGATAAAGAAGTTATTGAAGAAACAATATACTCAGATTATGTTATTCCTTTCATGAAGGATGTCATGGTACTGGCAGTGCAAGAAGAGTTTGAGCATAGACATAATGTTCTTAAAACTAAATTCTCTACACTCGAAGAAGTAACATGGTCAGATCAGATTTGTGAAGCAACCGCATATCTTGCTGATAATTCCTTTGAGACAAAACTTATACATAGGTTAGCAGAGGTCAGAGACTTGACAACTTTGCAGTTTGCAACTAAAATAGTTGACAAGCAATCTGAGTTTTCAACTAAACTCTATGACCTAGCAGTTGCTGAACAAAAGATGATTCATATCATAAGTGAATGTACTAGTGTTCGTGAACTGAATGTTGTTTTAGAAGATTATTTCTCTGAAGCAATGTCAAATGCACAATGTCTTGAATATGGAAGATGCACAACCAATGAAGAAACAGGAAACATCGAAAGAAAACAACCTTTCGACTACTCAAAAGGAATCCAGTTCTGATGCCGATTACAGAGTTTCTGATGTAATTAAGGAACTCGAAGGTATCGATCAATGGGAAGGAATTGATAAATTCGATGAATCTCTGATGGCATGGTCAGAGCAACAACACTTCGGACAAACAGAATTTCAAAACAAGTATTTCGTTGTCAATAGTCAGGTCACACCCTACAGGCAGATCCGACAGGCAATGATGGAGATTCAAGGTAGAACGAATGCTCTATCAAAAAGTACAATTCAATTCAAGCGGTGTCTGAATGATATTGCTAGAGTTAAGCATGAAATGGAAAAGGAAGAGAATCCTTTTTACAAGCAGGATAAGCAATACGAACTAGAATTGCTGTATCTTGATAGACAGATTTGGTTAAACAAACTCAGACAATGCAAAGAAGAACTTGAAGGTTTCTTTAATATTATTAAAGAGAAAGCAGGAACTGACGATGCAAGTGAAATTGTCAAAATTCTAGAGGACAAACAACTAGAAGAAGTTGAAGAGCATAAGTATTGGATTGCTCGTATGGGTAAACAGTCTGCTATTGACTTGCTAACTACTGGTAGAATCCAAGCAGGTAACTTGGAATCTATGTTGCAAATGGCACCAGAAGATCAAGGTGCTGTATGTGATCTTGCGATGACATACTCTACTGCTGTCAATAGATCTGTTGGTGGCATTAAAGAAGCAGCAGAAGGAAGGGTCGATAAAATGATGGAAGGCAAACCACCGCAACTATTTGATACAGCAGGAGTTCTCTCAGATTATGCACACAACAACCTCGAAGATAGGCGTATTCAGTCTGCCAATCAATCCGAAGGTAAGTCCTGAGTTTATTGACGAGGAGTTCATTCCATTCCTGTTGAGAAATGGAACGGTAATATACGATCTATACTTTACTACAAGAATGCCCCCATTCATGCAGGATGCGATGGGGGATGTTTTTCGCACCAATAGCGATGCACAAGGTGCTGTAAAGAATGCTTTATACATTTCAGATAAGACAAGTATTCCCCTGTCTGCTACATTCAATAACATTTGGGTAAGACCCGATCAAAAGAACCTAGATGAGTTCATCAAGAACTTTAAGTTTCTATATGATAATGGTGTGAGGTGTGCAACTATACCTCATACATCATGGATCATGACTGGACAGATTCAAAAACATTTTCCAGAACTAGAAATTAAGAATACTATCTTACGAGAGGTGACAAAACCTAACGAGATAGTCACCCTTGCAAGTGCAGGTTTCCATTACATTAACCTTGATAGGGATGTGATGAGAGATAGAAATCTGCTGAAAAGAATTGTTGATGCCAAGAAATATTGTGAAGAGAAAGGTAATCCAGTCAAACTATCATTGCTTGTGAATGAGCATTGTTGGGGTGGATGTCCTATCATGCCAGAACATTATCAATACAATAGTACAAGACAGGGAAGTGAACCTCAATACTTCAATAGCACTATCAGTCGTGTATCATGTCAGCGATGGGATGCTTATGACCCTGCACATGAACTTAAAGCAGCAAACTTACCCCCTTGGAAGGAGGACTGGCAAGAGTTCTTAGATCTTGGTATTGATGTATTCAAGTTACATGGTAGAGAAGATGGCATGAGACTAAAAGAGTCCATGGATCTTATTGAAAGATGGCAAGATGCATCAAGTAAGTTGATGTTTCCTCACTTTGAAGAGTATATGGATGATGTCAAGATGCCTGATGCACCCATAAATATCTGGCGAGAGAAGATTAAAACATGTCAATTTGACTGTTGGGATTGCAACTATTGCGAATCTGTGCTAGACTCTCGATTGAAGAAGCAACAACGAAAAATGAATCCTCTGGTAGATCGTGCCATTCGTGCCATCGATGGTGCTGTAGATAACAACTCTAATTTTAACCCTCAGGGTTATGATGTGCTTGGATTGTCATCTAATAAAATCAGACACTTACTCAACAACCTATGCAATGAGCGTGGGACAGTATATGTTGATGCAGGTGCATACATGGGTAGTACAGTATTCGCTGCTCTGTATCAGAATAGTGCAGTCAAAGCATATGCTATTGATGATTTCCAAGATGAAATTATCAAACCTAAACGTAAAGACTTGCATAAAGATTACGAGAACATCACAAATCCAGTTGATGAGTTCATTAAGAACGCAGAGAAATGGATGAATACTGATTGTTCTATTGGATTCTCTGTTAAACCTATTCAAGCAGTACAATTTAATCCTCAGTATCCCCCTCGTGTGATATTCTATGATGCTGATGTCAACGAGGATATGATTCCAAACTTAGAACATCTTCATAAGTATGCTGATAAGGATTACATTCTGGTTATTGATGATGCAAACTTTGACAAAGTAATGGAGAGAGCAAAGGAGTTTCTAAAAGACAAGAATGTGCTGTGGGAGAGAACTATTCTGACCGAAAAGTCAGAGGATGCTAACGATTTCTGGAATGGTGTACACATTGCTGTAATTGAAAAGAATGATTGATGTACAAGATCAGTTCCTATCAGTAGAGGAGTTTACACATCTGTATAAGATGATGATGAGTTACAATATACTCTGGGAATCATCTAAGATTGTTGACGACACACCTGAGAATGTGAATCGTAATATGCAGATGGTACATTTCTTTTATGATAGGCATGCACCTGTTGATAAGACCATTGAAGTTCTCTATCCTGTCTTGCAAAAAGTGCAACCTTGTGCTATGATCAAATGCAAGGCAAATCTTGTTATGGGAACTGATCGCCTTATTGAACATGGTATGCATGTTGATGTATTGGACGCAGAAGATCGCCCATACATAAAAACAAGTATCCTTTACATGAATACATGTGATGGGTACACAGCATTTGAAGATGGTACTAAGGTGGAATCTGTTGCTAACAGGTTTGTAACCTTTCCAAATGGTTTAAAACATACAGGTACATCAACTACGAATGCATCCTTTAGAATGGTAATCAACTTTAATTATGTCTAAAATCTTAGAATCAATCGCCCAAAAAGAACTCTACATGGGTTACATTTTTGGTATCATGATCCTCGGTGGATTTATTAGAGAGTATCATGTACTAGATGATGTTTACTCACTCGCAAAGAAATATATTAAAGACAACAGGGTGATGATTATTATCACCTCTATCTTGGGTGGTGTACTACCAATCCCAGGCAGGGTAGCACTATCCGCACCACTACTGGATGCTATCGCACCACCAAGTAAAGAAAAGAGATCCAACTTCGGGATCATTGATTATCTCTCAACTCATCATTATTATTGGTGGAGTCCGCTAGAGAAAACTATCATCCTACCTATGGCAGCATTGGGTATTACTTACGGACAAATGCTATCATATACATTCATACCTTTGATTATCTGTTTAGCATACACATGGTGGTTTATCTTTACTAAAGTTGACCCTCGATCAGTTGTACCAAACATGGATAATATCCGAGACTTCAACTGGCAGAGGGCATTACGAGGATGGGCACCATTTATTGCAACGGTTTGGTTCTTATTGTGTGTAGGTAAAGCAGGAGCAATATTCTTTTTTCCTTGGTTCATAGGCATGGCATGTTACTACAGTATCATTTGTAAAGATTGGAAGTGGGGTAAGTATCTTGACGGTCGTTTTGCTATTATTGCTACTATTGTGCTTGCTCTTGGTGGTGTGGTAGGTCTTGTTAAAGCACCTGTCATGGCATATCTCAAAGCAGCAGATCCTAGTATGATTATTCCTGTAACTCTCGTAGGTATGGTTGCATCATACATCATGGGATCGTCAGGTAAGTATGCAGGAATGACGTCAGCACTTGTATTGATCTTTGGTCAGCAGTATCTTGTATGGTTCTTAGCAACTGAATACTCAGGGTATCTACTATCCCCTGCACACAAATGTTTGATGATCGGACAACAATACTTTGGTACACCTCTTAAGAAATATTATAAGGTTTTAGGTGGATTGTGTTTATGGTTAATCGGTTACGCATTCATAGTGACGTTTATTGTATAAATAAGACTGTAAGTCTTAATGAATAGGTTAGATGTCTCAGTTAAATGTCGGTACATTGAATGTTGGAACTACCCAATTTACTGGCGACTCGTCAACTTTAAATACTGCACCTGCTACTAATCTATCTGGATTTCTTTCTGGGACACCACAAACAAATCAGGTGGTTATGTGGAACGGTTCGCAGTGGGTTCCTCAAGCAATGGAAGGTAGATTGCTAGGCATAAACGTATATACATCGCAGAACGGAACTTGGAACTCTCTTTCTACCAGTAATGGTAGTGGAACATGGACTAAACCAAGTGGTTGTAGTCACGTTTTAGTATATGTCACAGGTGGTGGGGGCGGTTCAAGAGTTAATGATAACAACTATCGTGGTGCAGGAGGCGGTGGTGGTGCTACTGCTATTAAATACATCGACGTCTCAGGAGTTAGCAGTGTAAACTATACTTACGGTGGTGGTGGAAACTACTCTCGTAATGGTGGTAGAGGTGGTGCAGGAGGTACATCATCTTTTGGTAGTTATTGCACTGCTACTGGTGGCGATGGAGGTTATACTGATAACCCATATGAAGGTGGACATGGTGGAAACGCTAGTGGTGGAGACATCAACATCCCTGGGGGCGGTGGCAGTATGTCACATGGTTCATCTAACGAAAACGTTGGAGGTATGAGTTTCTGGCATAAAGCAGGTTCAAACCATCATAATAGTAGTACTAACGCTGAGAACACTCATGGACAGTGGGGGTCAGGTGGTTCACATGGTTACTACTCACAAAACGGTCATGCACACAATAACAGTCGTGGTGGTGCAGGTTGTGTAATCGTCTACAATTATTCTTAAGTCACATGAAAGCATTAGTACACATCGAATCAGGTATTGTAAATGAAATCGTAGCAGATAATGCTACATTTGATGTTCATTCCGATTTTGCATGGAAAGAATTTGATGAGACCGCATTAGCATATAAGGAAGATGCAGAAACTGGATCTAGTTTTACATACGATAAAGAGACGGACGCTATCTCAAGAAAAACAGAGGAGACTCAAAGTTATGAAGTGCTGAGAAAGTGGGCATATAATCCAATAGAGGAACAACTGGATCAACTCTGGCATGACATCGATGATGGCAAACTAGGAGAGACCGCTAAGACTGGTATCTGGTACAACGGAGTCAAGAGTACAAAAGACGCTCATCCAAAGGGTTGACACCCAACTGAAAATCCATTATAATACGAGGGTTCACTTGGTTAGACCAATGCCCTCTTTTATTTTGACCGCAACTGACGAAGACGGAACTGTCACAACAAAGGAGTTTGAAGGAACACTCATCCAAGATGTAGTGGAAAAGACCTCGGACTTCTTGCATGGTGTTGGTTATGTCTTTGATGACCTCATCGTTGATGAAGGTATTACTGATACAGAGAATCTTATTCCCTTTAGTCTTACTGATGGGAGATCTCGAACTGTATCAACCGAAACCGAGGTGTGATCTCACATCTCATATATAAATTGTAGTTTACTTTAGACTAAAATCTAAATTTCAATGGGTAAGACGTTCAGAAGGGGTGGAAGCGAACGAGGCAACTACTCCTATGGTAAATCTATCCGAGATAAAAGGACTCGGAACTCAAAATCAAACTTTCTTGAAGATACAAATGGCAACTACAAATCAAACAAAAGAAAACAAAGATTCAATGCCAACGTCCAAGACGAAGATTGGGGATGATGATTTGTATGATGAAGTAGAGTTTGATGACAGTACCGAAGTAACCTACGAAATGGATTACACAACACAATACTAACATGTTATCCCCAAAGGAAGAAGCATACAACAGAGGTTTGACTCTTTTTGAAGAGTCATTATATAAACCTGATTCAACACTCAGGAATTGTGCGAGAAACCAAACATGCCTTGACGAACTTCTCGAAATACGAGATCATGTACTAGAATACACTAAGTCACTACGGATTAAGGGATGAGTTACCTCTACCACTCGGCATTACTAGACATCAATGAGAAGACTATGTTAAAAGAGTCTCTCGTTAAATACGTTTCATACTTACAGAAACGATACTTCAAAGATAAGAATATCTCTGAAGAATTCTATCACGCACAAATGGATCATATTAAATCTGTTGTAGATAAACTTCATCTAAATGATCTTTATAAACAATGACTATAGAAATGTTCTGTCCTCAATGGTATTACATTGAGACAGTTCCTGTTGAATACCAACAACAAATTGAAAAATTATTTGAACCGCAGATCAGAGACGAGGGCATCTATGTAGATTCCCCTTGGGATTGTAATTGTTTAAGTACATTTCAATCTCAGGGTAATCTTGATCTACCTTGGAATGATTGGTTGGAATGTATCCGATCAACCCTAGACAAGATGATTGATGAACTTAAACCTCAGATTGATATAGAGATCAAACCTCAAGAGGCATGGGCGAATCTATATAATAAAGGTATGCATCAAGAGTATCATACTCATGATGTTCCTTTTTGTAACCTGAGTATGTGTTACCTATATGATGTACCTGACGGAGATCCTTTGTTTCGTTTCATATACAACGATCATGACAAGTATAAGAAGTCTGGTTTAAGTGATGCATTCAAAATGCCAATACAAACTAGAATCATCCCTAAAGCATCTAAGGGAGATCTAATTGTATTCCCATCACATTACCCTCACATGGTTGCACCTAACCCCGTAGATACACCCCGTATTACATTCTCAGGGAACTTGTACGTTATGCCAAATAATAAAGCGTCACAAGAGTCCCCCACACCATAAGATACAATGCTATGATTACTCCTGTAAACAAACCTACAACGAGTGTTGGGATTATTAAATCCATCAACAAAGCACTCAAAGAGGCAAACAAAAACCCATTTTTATATACAGATGACGAAATCAGGACTCTCAAACAGAAAAAACGTCAATGGCAAGATCTTGAGCGAAGAGCAAACATCGAAGATCGCAAGGGGTTCGGTCAGTACATTTAAACTAGATCGTGTCAGTATTGAATACAATAGTTCATTTGATTGTGTTCAAGAAAACGAGGACGACTGGGTATCTAGTGTACTCGGTTCTGAATATGATGTAGTAAACTCACTCTATTAAATATACCGCAGACATGAGAGTTAGATTAGAACCCAGAAAAGAATCAAGGGAAGCATGTGAAATGTTCCAATACCATCTAAAGAAAGATGGTTTCGTTCATGTGACTGAACGTCTTGAGAGGTGGTATGTCTTTCATCCAAATGCCAATACAGGTTTTTGGGTACACCCAACAAAAGACCCTAATTGGATTATGCACAAATGAATGCTTACAAGATTGTCTATCATGACAGAGACACTCCTTGGGAGAAAGTAGAGATCATTACTATGGGAGAAGAATCAACTTATCATGTGATGGAACTGTTTGATGACAACATTAATTATGATGTACTTTGTGTTAATTCTGAGACATTGATGCATAAATAATACCAGTCAGCATATGCTACACACAGAGGACGACAAGATGCACTAAACCCTCTCATTATAATGAGATAATAATGATTCTATAGTGAGAAAACCTTATGCATAACATTTTAACACACAAACAAACTCCAGAATACAACAACTTTGATGCTGATACATACGAATCAGAGTTATGGAACGACTATTTCGATTGTTTAGTCGATACAGAAAACTTAAAACACAACAAATCAGCACGAAGAATTTGTAGGTATCTAGTTCCTGAGTAGGACAATCTATAAACTGTCACATGACCCCTAGGCAGGGGTCATTTTTTATGCCATACTATTAATAGTTAAGAAAATCACATGGCAACTAGAGCAAGAATCGGACTCTTACAAGATGATCTATCAGTTCTATCAGTATATCATCATTGGGATGGTTATCCTGAGTGGTTGGGTGTTACTCTCAAAGAACAGTACAACACAAAAAAGAAAATTGCAGAGTTGATAGATGGTGGTAATATGTCATCTTGTTGGTCAGATAGTGTATATGATTATGAAAAACAAGAGTTTGTAAAGAGAGATCCCAAACCAGAGTATTATGGTGGAGAAGATGAAAGACCACATCATAATGCAACTTTTCAGAAATTCTTGGATGATGTAAATGCTTGCGAAGAGTACTTATACATCTTTATGAATGATTGTTGGAAGGCATTTGAAATTGACACAAAGTATGATGACAACTATAACAGAGTCATTAATAATATCGTTCCTGTATCAATTCCAGAGGTAGCATCATGATCGCATTCTCTCAAAAGTATTATCCTAATCTTGACCCATACGAGCAACAGTATAACGACATTTGGTTCTCTCGTATGCTATCATTGTTAAAGGATGATGGTGTGTTATTCATTCCTGATCTCAATCTCTCATTCAACAAAAAAGGACAAGAAGTTTGATGCAAACGACAACTCAAACGTACAACATCAAAATTGAATACAACGATGGAACTATCGAACAGTTCACTAGAACAATGCCAACTAAACCAACAACACATAAAGGTAAGATTGCACAAAATGATCGCATGGTTAAATGGGTAGACAATTATGTTGCTGATCGATCTATTAAGTTGAATGTAGAGTGTAAACGTCATGAAGTGACACCCCTGTGACAGTTGCCAAACTGTACCAAACCCCTTGACACAAGGGGTTTTTTCTTGTATTATTATAGTATTGAAAGATTGATTTATGAACTTGAGACCACATCAGCAACGTGCATTTGACCGTATGCAAGAATACAACATCGGTCAGATCATTGTGCCTACAGGTGGTGGTAAGACTTATATCATGATCGCTGATTTGCTAGAGCAAATGAAGCAGAGATATGATTCAACTACAGTTGTAGTTGCACCTCGTATTCTGTTGGCAAATCAGTTATGTGCAGAGTTCACAGAATTCAGTCTCGATGCAGATATTATGCATGTTCACTCAGGAGAGACACATTATTTCTCTAGCACAAAAGCAGAGGACGTGAAACTATTTGTAAACACACATACTAAGCATAAGATCATTTTTACAACTTATCACTCATTGCATCGTGTGGTAGATGCTGACATCAATGTCGATACCATTTACTACGATGAAGCACACAATGGAACAGGCAAAAGATTCTTTGAAGGTGTGATGGGCATGACATACAATGCTGATCGCAGGTTTGCATTCACAGCAACACCTAAGTTTGGACGTGGTGCATCAAAGAATCGTGGCATGAACAACTCAGTAGTGTGGGGTCAGACTCTAGAGTCAGTACCCGCACAGGAATTGATTGATGCAGGTGCTATTCTACCACCTAAAGTTGTTCCCTTTGAGACTGATCGAGTCAGGGATAAGAACAACAACTTTGAGGTAGATGCTGCCAATCTAAAAGATATTCTAGATTCATTCGATAGTAATGAAGTAGCAAAAGTTTTGGTTGCTGCTCCTAGTTCAAAGATTCTAGGTTTCATGTTGGGTAGGACTGACATTCTACACTATCTCAAAGAGAATGGATATGACGTTATGCATATCACATCAAAGTTTGGTGCTATCATCAATGGCAAGAAAGTTGGACGTGAAGAGTTTTTCAATACTCTTACTGAGTGGGGCAACGATAACAGTAGGAGGTTCGTTGTTTTTCACTACAGCATACTATCTGAAGGTATCAATGTTACTGGTCTCACTCATACTGTTTTGTTGAGGAACTTGCCGATTATCGAAATGGCACAAACTATTGGTAGGGTCATTCGTATTCACAAAGATGATCGTAAAGCAGTTGAGCAGGGATTGATTCCAGTTGGTGCATTCAACTTGTATAAAAAACAGTTCGGTCAGGCAATCGTACCTACTGGTTACAAGTATGGAGATCGCATTGCAAAGAGACTACAGAATGTTATTGATTATATCTTTGTTGAGGGCATTCCGCCAGTATCCTATGTTTCGTAATGTGCCACTACTTAAAGTGGCACACAGAGGCACACAGCAGGGTCTCAGCATGTTATATTAATAATGTCGAAACAAACCACCGAACTCATTTGTGGGGTTATCCTACTAAGATATGAGAATCAGTGAGTTTTGTTTCGACCCATCCAATTTAAGGTCACTATGATTACACTCACATTGACAAGAGATCAATTCAATGAACTGTATGATGCAGTCAAAGATCTACCAGACATCTATAAGTCTGAAGCACTTGCAGGAGAATATGAATTGGATAATGCACACTATGATTTGTTTGATGCAGTTAAAGCAATGGATAAAATAGCATTAGGAGATTTAAATGTCTAAGATTGAACTAACAGACATTCAAAGACGTAATCTTGAAATCCTAGTCTTTGATGCACTCTTTTACATTAAAAAGAAGAGACATTCTCTTACAGAGGATGAAGTCAATGAACTTTTAACAATTCTACAAATTGACCACAAAAATAAGGTATCTTAATGACTGATAAATATTACAACTTGGTAGATCTACCTGATGATCTTTACAACCCAATAGTAAAACAACTATGGGAAGCATTTGAAAAACAGTATGGGGAACTACCAGACAATGCAGAACTTTCAGTTAGGGTTTACTACGATGAAAATTAAAATTGAAGACGTGACCAACTCAAAAAAGGACTGGGATGACTTCTGGTATAGTTCAGAGGATGGATTTTACTTTGATAGTGTTACTGGTCTATCCTATCAATTAGATAGTGAAGAGCAGTTATCAGTATCAGAGTATCAAAAAAAGATCTACGATGAAAGTATTAGCATATCTGAACTGGAAAGTCAAGCAGATGATTATGGTGTTGGTAAGTGATGTGACAGTTCACAAAGTGACCACTAAACCCCCATAAAGGGGTTTTTTTATGTCATTATAATAGTATAGTTCAACAGGACACACATGGATTTACAACTCGAAAGAGAATATGCCATCGACAATATGGCAGATTCACTCTTTGAACAAATGACAAATCTTATCAAGACTTCAAAACAACTTGATGCTCTTGCTATATGTGAAGAGTGGTTGGTAGATGGCAAAGATCCGCAAGATGGCGATTACAAATTCATTTTCCTTAAAAACTTTACACTAGGAGGAGACAATGCTTAAAACAGGAGATCTAACAGAAAATCAACTTGAGAATCTCAAAGATTTGTATGTTGAGAGAATGGTGGACGGTATGGACTTAAAAGCACTTATTCAATATGTAAGTGATGATCTATACAACTATGTCAATGAGTTACCCGAAGCAGAATTCATTGATGAAGCATACTCATACTGGGATGAGTATTTTGATGAAATTATCGAGGAGATCAAAGAATGAAAAAATCAGATCAAGACTTTCAAGCATGGATTGAATCATGTCCAGACATCCTTAAGTTTAGACTTGAGTACATTGACGTGAGAGCAGACATTGAAAACGTCATCCAATCTTATGGATATGAGTTTGCGAGTGAGCAAACTGAACAGGAAGTGATTGAACAAGTCATCGAAGACTTTTACGATCAAGACTGGGCAGACCACAACAATTTTATTTCTTACTTACTTGATAGGAGACTAGCATGACCAAAACAATCAATGTTCCCCTTAGTTACGATCAACTAAGTGATTTGATTTACTATCTTGAGTGGAAGATCTCAGAGATCAATGAAGCAGGATGTGATCTCGAATTTCCAGAGATAGAGAACACATTACAACAGTTACAAGAGACACAAGATAGACTCAGAGTAAGAACAGAAGAAGAATATCAACTCATGATGGACAATAGAGCAAAACAACCAGAAGAAATGTGGTAGTGTGCCAGTTCGATTAGTGGCACATAGTTTCCCCATTCGCTATGAATATCCTCTATTATAATAATAGTTAAGCAAAGGACACATGCACAACTTTCAAGAATTTCTAGAGTATGTTGAATCATTCTACTTACCTAGTCATCCCGATGTTCTCTATCCTATCGATGGACTAACAACTGGAGAGATCGCAATCGCAATCCTTAAGTATCTTGATCTATGTGCATCAACTGATACAGTCAACTGGGGCGAGGGCGATAGTCTTGACAGAGAAAGAGTCAGAGACATCATCATCGAAACAAGAGCAATCGAAGATGCTCAAAACCCAGTCAGGGAGTTGAATTTCAGATGATACATTCACTTCACTTTGGTAGAGCATTTTGGTTAGATGAAGAGCATAACTTATGCTCTTGTCCTTGGTTAAAGGATGGCACTCTTATGGAAGATCAAACCGATTATGTGAGTGACTGGACTGACTTAGAGGGCATCGATCTTGATAAGTTGCTCTACATTCATAGGCACTTAATTGTGTCCGATGCAGTAAACTATTATCAGGGAGCATAAAAATGACATGTTGCACAGAATGTGGTAGATCTGTAGATTTCGGGTCTGGATGGTATGTAAACAGAATACCATCCGATGACGGTTTTATGTGTGCTGAATGTGCGTCACTAGAGTGTGACCGATGTGACACAAAAATACCACTTGATGAAGACATTACACCTAACGATGTTTACGGTTGGGATGATGATGCCCCTGTTATGTTTTACGATTTCGCACATAGAATATGCGAATGTTGTTTAACACCAGAAGAAAGAAAACTTTACACTTTACAATGCTCATGACCTACGACAATTCAAAAGAAGTAACAATCCGATTATCTAAGAGAGAATTAGGATTACTCAATCATATAACCAGTGGATTATATCGTAGAATCGATAGCGATGTAACATCATGGGGTTCAAGTTGTACTGGTCATGATGTGATCGAACATGATAATTTTGGTAAGGATGCAATCCTAGGTCTTTATAAGGAAGCGAAGAATGCAGTAGACTCATTCTATACTGATGAGAATGAATTACAACTTCCTAAAGATAGCAGAGGAAACAGAAACCCAAACTGGTACTAGGACAGTTGACAAAGTGGCACAAATAAGGTCGCAATGGTAACCTTATCCATTATAATAAAGACATGAACAAAACTACTTCCAAAAAAATCAAAGGTCTCAACATCGAGATCACTTCTGGTCAACATGAAATCCTTGTTGACTTGCTTATGTCAGCATATGAACTAGATGTTGCTGAATTGAAAGACTGGGATGAGCAGACTTTCGATAATCTTGTAGATAATGTAATTGCAGCAAAATCTACTTACTTGTCCGATTCAGTCAGGGGGGTCTAGCATCATGAATGACAATGTTTATCAGGCAGTTTTAGACTGTTACAATCATCCCACCAATACAATCGGTAAAGGATGGGATCAGGATGAAACTCTAGCAGATACCGCTTATCAGTTTCAAATCTTTGACGATTTTTACTATCAACTTTTTGCCCCAATTTACGAGGATTAAACAATGACAATTCCAACATACGATTTTCCCCAGAGTCCAATCTTAATAATCGGATTCTTTGGTATCTTTACAGCACTTGCAGTTTTGTTTGTTGCTAACAGAGATTACTTCTCAAGTCCACTTAACGATGATAGAAAATGAGAGATTTAACAAGAGAAGAGTATGAACTACTCTATTCAGCATTTAAAAACTACCGTCTTTATATGACTGATAAGGAAGAAGTTTTAAGCGAAGGAATTTTGGATTTACTATTCTATCATTCATTTGACAAATTGGAGGGTGCTAATGTTTAATAAGGAAGAAGTTGAATATCTCAGAGAATGCTTAAACTTTCATTATTCTGAGAATGATGATCTCAAAGCAGAGATAATTCACATTAATGCAAACATACTCAAAAAACTGGAGGACTATGACACATAACAAAGTGGCACAAGGTGGGTTTCTTTTGATCTCACTATTGTTTATAATAAGTACATAACAAACAAACAAACATGAATTCAAAAGCAGTTTACACAACACCAGTCAATAGAATCAAGCAAAGAGTTCTATTTGATGATAATCTTGACAATGTTTCTTGCTTATGTGCAAACTGGGCAGAATTTGTTATTGAGATCGAAGAGTGGGGCATCTACAAACTAGGTGGTGTTGACTTTGATACTCTCACTAAAGAAGACATTGCTAGACTAGATCAGTTTATCAAAAATCAAAACGGTTACGAAAAGGAGGACTTTTAAATGTCAGTTTTACATCACGCAGATATGCTAGAATCCTTATTTGATGAGGAGTATGAAGCAATGAAGAAATCAGGCATTGCTGATACACTTACAGAGGAAGCATTACAAGAGCATTGCGAGTATATTGCAAGAGAACGATTCGAGGACTTATGCCAATGAAGACAACAACTAAACCCTATCTACATGAGTTTTATGT
>CETQ01136658.1_pt1 | contig 14996 bp, 15 predicted proteins | sample 531261 | NCBI WGS metagenome assembly CETQ01 (sample SAMEA2622376, study PRJEB7988) | marine metagenome | biome: marine biome (ENVO:00000447); feature: surface water layer (ENVO:00002042); material: "saline water (ENVO:00002010), including plankton (ENVO:xxxxxxxx)" | depth 5 m
TCGAGTCAAACTTGACGCACGGCCGCCACATCAGCGACGCCATGCCGCCGCGCGCCGCCGCCGTGTCGGCCCACTGCTCGTCCACAAAGAGTAGCGCTTCCTGGCGGTAGCCGTCCGTGTCATTGGCCACGCTTGCGTGCGTGGGCACGTTTTTTCCCGCTTCAACCCCGAGAGCGTTGCCGTAGGCCTGCAGCGGGATACACGCATCCGGCTTGAATGTCGGGTCGGCGCGCGCGCACTTGTAGATGTAGGTGTGCACATACCGGCTGCACACAAGACACTTTCCATTGGTGTGCGGAAGCTTTCCCGTCTTCTTGAACTCGGCCGCCTGCGACGGCAACAGGAACTCCGTGCCGATGAAGGCCATGTCGGTGTCGTCTCCGTAGCGCCAGCGCGCGAGCCACACGCAGATGCATCGGTCGCCCAGGCAGCACGCGCGCTCGCCTATCGCAAGGTTGGGACTGCGCAGATACGCATCGTCGTGCGACTTGGGCACGATCTCGAGCTCCCGGGTGGGTATCGACGTTCCCTCCACCAGGTTGGCCACGAGTTGCAGAGTCTGGAAGCTTGTGCTCTCAAGGCTCAGCACGGGGTGCAGCTTCAGGTAAGACGAGAGTGCATGCTCCTGTGACCCAAACACCTCGTCGGCATCAATGCCCGCGCGACGCTGCAGCAGGGGCAGCTGTCCGTTTTTGTCGCGTGGTAGTGGGCCGGGCGGCTCCGCGGGCGCCCGGCTCGCAACACCGTTGCCCGCCTCAAGGGCCTCTATGCCGCTTGCGGACTCGTCTGCCGTGACAAAGTCGGGCATACCTCCCACCGCGGTGAGCGGAGCAAGGGATGTAATCCTGGAGCTAGGGCGCGTGATGGAGCGCTTGGGGGCGCGCTTGGCATTGATTGGTACCATGTCCGACGCGGCTGCCGCGGCAGCCGCGTCGGCACGGCGCGACGCGTGCTCTCTGGCCGACATGTGTTTTGCGCTTCTGTAATCACCAAACAATCAATAAAGGACTAGCGTGTAAAATACGTTCTAAGGAACGCGCATACATTGTCTCCGCGCACATTGGTGGGTGGGTGCCATGGCGGTTCCGGGTCGGTCCACAAGGGCGGCATCCAACCCACCCGCCCACAGAAGAGCTGCGAGACTGACGCGCAGGTCGTCTCGTTCGTCACGTAGGCAAAGCGCATCATCGATGCCGCCGCGCCGATGTCGGCCACTGCCTCCACGTATGTCGACTCCGGGTAATTACTCATCAGCGTTTGCGCGTACGCTTCGTTCCACTGACTTCGGTATGCCGTGACGTGCATGAACTCGTGCGCCATGACAAATCCGATCCGCGTGACCAGAGAGGCGTCGTCGTATCGCTCGTCCGCAAAGGGGGGCACGATTAGTCCGGGAAGGATCATCGAACACGCCGACCCGGACGTGAGCAACAGGTACGCGTTGCGCGACACGCCTGCATAGAGCGCCGGGTGCTCGCAAATGTTTGCGTTCGTCACCACGGGCAACAGCCTGTCGAGATAGACGGCGCGTGCCTGCTTGACAATGATTGTGAGCGCTGAGTCGTCCGACGTTATGTCTGGACGCCGAAACTCTCGGTCGATACCAGCCCATGTGCCGCGCGGCGCGCCGGCAATGCGCACCTTTGTCGCGAGGATCTTGTTGCGCGCGGCTAATCGGTCGGCATTGTTGGCAAAGATGCTGCCGATCGTGTCCTGATTCAGCGTGGCGGCCGTCGCCTCACGGATCTCGTCCGCGAGTAGTCCCAGCCGCTCGTACAGTCTTGGAGTCACCAGCGCATTGAAAGCGATGCGGTCAAATTCGTCGGGAAAGACGCGCTTGGCGGCGGAGAGGCACACTTCGCGCGCGCTCGTGCGGTCGGCCGACGCAAGCGCGGACAGCGCCGATAGGCGCACGGTCGACGCGTTCAGAAGCGTCTCCTCGGTTACAGCGTCGTGTTCCTCGTCGGGTGGCACAAGTCGCCCAAGAGCGGCCGCACCGGTTTTAGTGGTGTGTGGGCGCGTTGCGCTTGCATGTGCCATCTTGGGTCGAAAGTAGGCTGGCAGCATCTGGCCTGTCTCGGCCACAACCATCGATTGCGCCGCAAGTGAGCAGACCGCCGCTACGCCCTTGACGTACGATTGCGCCTTGGCAGAGCCCTGTGCGGCATATGCTGCCACGAAGCGCTCGAGCGGACCGTTGTGTGCGTCGTATGCGACGTTCATGGAAGGTCCTAAGTACCCCACGATCCACGTGCCCCGGTACGTGCCGCGTAGCACGGCCTTTGCTTGATCCTGAGTGGTGGGCTCCATTGCCGTGTATAGGAACTCGCTCATCGCATTCGCGTATGCGACTGCCTCGTCGCGCACCGCGCGCGTCTCTCCCACCACGTACAGCGCATTCCGAAGCGATTGCGTCGAAAGCACTGTCCCGGCGACCACCTTCGCAGTGAACCAGTCGTCGTAAGTGCCTATGCCCACGCCCACGAGCGCGGGTGCGTCGCAGTAATGCGAGGCGAGAAATCCCACGCTCTCAAGCGCCATGTCCAGCGAGTTGGCATCGAGTCCCGGTGAGAGCAGATCGTATGCCTGCTTGGCCGAGGCGCCCGCCGAGTTGGACGCGACCATGCTGCGGCAGCTGGCGCGGAACTTACCTAGGTCCGTCGCCGCCATGCGCGCGGCGCCGCGCGCGCGCACGACGTTGTCCACGTCGTTCTCCGTCTCCTTCGCGTCGTACCACGCCCACATCTCTTCCCCGTACGCGATCGAGCCCGCATCGATCCATTTACCGCAGTAGCGCTCGTGGTCGGTGGCGCCATTGGGGTCGCCAATCTCTTCGATGAGCGCACTCGGCCACGACCGCTTCCGCGTGCATGTCATGTCGCCCGTCACCGAGTCGACCTGCTGGCGTAGCCCTGGACTGCACACGCCGCGATTCAAGCGCTGCATCGCGTCGTACTGCACCGACGCATTGAGTAGCGCATACCCGGCGGGCGTGACCGTCGTGCGGAAGGAGCACGAGGGGTCCAGCACCGAGCCCGAGTTTAGACTGTAGCACGTGCCCTTGTCCACGCAATTGTGCAGCTCCGCGCAAACGGTCACGTGGCCAATCAATGCAAAAAACAAAGAGATGGCCACGCTCACGAGCAACCCAAACTGGGCCTCGTGCATTACGCAAATATCGCCTCACCCACACGCTTACTTATATGCACACACCCTGTCTAGTTATGGCGCGCGCTTTTTGAAGATTCTTACAAGGCCGTTCCGAATCTCTGTCACCCTGTAAAGCTCGGGGTTGTCCTCTTTTGCCTTAATCTCCGAGTAGCCTTGAGTTGGCTGTTCGTTGGGCTTGTAGCGGTAGTCGAAGCCGCTCGCCTCGCTCTTGTACGTGCTTCCCAAGTACACGAAGGCGTCGGCATTCTCGCTCAACTCCTCCTTGTTGTTCACAACGGCCATCAAAAAGTTGGGATGCTTCCTTGCAAGCTCGATCCAGCCGTTGTGGAAGCCGCCCGACACCTTGGCTTGGTCCTTCACGGCCACCACCAAGAAGTCCTCACTGATCAGGTCGGCAATGAGCTTTGAGAAGGGGGCCGAATGGGGCTCATAGTTGTCGCCGTCGAAGACAATCCCCACACGCTCGCCGGGGAAGGCGTTCTCGGCCGCATTGTAGGCAAAGGTGTACGGCCACGGGATATTCAGCAACTCCTGCACGTCCCTTGGTGCCATGTTGTTCTTTCCACCAACCTTGACCCACTTTTGGATTTTCATCACGGCTGCCCTCGCTTCGGAGCCGGTGTGGAAAGCTTTGATGGGAAAGCGCGTCTTCTCTTCGCCCTTTTCTATCTCCTTCACGGGCGGGTCAAACGCGTCGCAAAACGATTCGAGCATAATGTACTTATGGAGGAGCTTTTGGGTCATGGCCGGGGCAGCCTCTACGGACAATTTGGCCATGCCCTCGGCCAGCATGCCCGTGACCGTGGTTTGGTACTCTGGCTTGAGGTCGATTGCCGGGCCTTGCAGCGTGCCCGCCACACCGCTTTGGGGTGCGCGCGCGGAGTGGCACGCTCGACGCACGGACATGGGAAACTCCACAGGTGTTTAATACGATACGTGGTAGTGCACACTTATGGCGTGTCACTCTTACTTTAAAAGTCCGCATCGAGCACAAGTCGCATCTGACACTGTGCGTGGATGGCACGGTCCACCTCGTTGCCGCGCAGCTGCTGGTACAGCTTGTACCGGTCAGTTGAGTGAAACACCAGCACCGCCGGCAGCTTGGTCACCTGCAACTCCTCTGCCAGCTGGCTGACAGTTGCGTCCATGTAGTGCCACTCAAAGTCGTACAATTTTGCGAGTTTGCTGAGCCGCTCCGACGCCTCGGGACACAGCTTGCATGCCTCCGTGCCAAACTGCACGACAACGGGCTTTTTGGGAGGCGCATCAACAAAGGACGCCAGCTCGTGCCAGTCTTCGATGCCAACAATCGGTTCCATGTCGCGATCGCACCAATACCAGATACCAGTTGCAAGTCCACCCCGTGGCACAGCAGCGATAAACGCGTTGCTGCCATCTACCCGTCAGGGACCACGGAACGAAACGCACATGCCTCTTCCCAGTCTGGCGCATCTGCGCGTCGCGCCAACGGCCGCGGGCGGCAATGCACCAATCAACCACCTCCCGCAAGAGCTGTGGAAGGTGATCCTCGAAAAAATTTCCAATGCCGGTGCCGAGTGGGACAAAAACCTGTCCCGTGAGATTGTAAAACTGTGTGGGGTGGCCAAGGGCGCGCCGTGGGAGGCCGTTTGGGAAGCCGCGTGTGGCGACGAGGGTTGGATCTACGACCAAGCCAACCAAATACTGGGGCTTTACGGTGACTACCCCGATTGGGCCGCCTTGCAGGAGTGGATCGGAAAGCGCCGCATAGCGGAACTGCGCGCTGCAGACCAGGAGCTGGAAAGGGTATCTGGGGATAATAAGAACACCTCGGAGAATTCGAACACACCTTGGTGGTCGAGTCCCAAGGTGTACTTTCAGCGGTGCATGATTACGTGGAAAAAGAAAGGAGTCGCCAATGATCCCTGGTCAAGCCAAACGCTGCGTGGCTATGCTCGCGACAGCCTCCGACCCTTAATGCCGTGGTCGCGCGCGTTCATTGTGCAACACCTGCGCAAAACACCGGGCAGTTTTCCCGAACTTGACCATGCTTCAATGTTGCTACCAATCGACGAACCCAGGTTTGCCAACGACTGGGTGCGGCGGTTGTATTACGCCGACCTTCGCAAAGACTACATCTACATTGCAAAGGACGTCATGGCCCACAATCCGGAGCAATTGGTGAACTTGCCGCGGTCCATACAATTCGACACCCGTATCGTGGTCCAAGGGCTTTCGTCGATAAGCGTGCGCGTGACCCACCCCGAAATTACGGCGCCCATGTTCCCGGAATACGCCGAACTCGCCAAGATTGCCGTGCAGCAAGACGGTTGGATGCTCAAACACGTGCCTGGCTCGCTCAACGAAACGGGAACTCACACGTCGGGGTCGCCCATCGAGGAGTACACCGAAGTGGCCTTGCTTGCCGTGAAGCAGCAGAGTGGCGCTCTTCTGCTTGTGCCTGGCAGCCTCACGCATGAGAAAGGGGCGCCAGTGGCGGATCCCGTTCGAGGGTACGAGGAAATCGCCAGGGTGGCCGTGGCAAAAGATCCCGGGCTGCTTGAGTGGGTGCCAGCCAGTGTGCGTGCGGTGTTGCAGCAGTGAATCGCGGCGCAGACGTCCTACAAAGGTCCGATTGTGCGCAGCCCGGTGGGCCAACACCACAAGCCGTTTTCCAGCCGGCAAAATCGCACTATAAAAAGAAATGGAACGCAGAACTACGACAAGGAGGCTTACAGCAAGCAACCCAAATAATGAAACGTTAATATTGATTGCTCACTGGTAAGAGCACACCAAGGCCTCCTGACCCCTTTTGTCAACTGTCAACATCCTCTGCGTCGCTGTGGAGGGGCGTGTCACTCTGCATCAGTGAGTCTAAGGTAACTTCGGCAGCATTCTTGCGCATCTCTTCAATCCAACGCCTCAACAATCCCTGTATCGAAGCTCTGTTGCGCTGAAAGTACTCTGGTAGACCAACGTTGTAGCTTTTCACGATCTCCGCGACGTTTAATTGAGTGCTACCACGCGCCCGCGTGCTCAAAAAGATTTCCTTGAGTCGCTTCTTCTCATCCTCGGTCCAGCGCCTGGGTTGCCCAAAGGGCGGCGCAGTTGGTGCTTCTAGAGTTTTCGTTTGTTCCTTCAGCTGTTTCTGCTCTTTGCGACGATTTCGCGCATATTGTGCACCGGGAGTCATGCTCGGCGTCTTTGGCTTGGGATCAATTGTGTGGGCCAGTGCCAGAAGCTCCTCCGCCACCCTTGGCCCGGAAGCCGACCTTTCTCTCTCGGGCCGTGACGGAGTGGGTACAGTACCGCGAGAGATTGCCAGAAGCACTTCCGCTGCATCGCTTGGTACATCACCGGCATCCGTTGGCACGCGGCTTCGGTGCTTTAGGGAACCGAGAGAGAGACGCGAGAAGCTAGGCAGCAACTGCAACATTTTTGTGTCTCCTTGAGTCATCTTAACTTAAAGCGGAGCTGCACCAGTGTTATGATATTTTACAGTCACCAAACGCGCCTCACCTATCCACGTTTTGTTAACTATCAGCACCCTTCGTAGAATCGTTGGAGTCCTATGTCCTCGCACTTGCCCGGACCCGCGGGTTCTTGAGGTGCCTAAGCTTGCGCGCCAACGAATCTTTATCGCGGCGATATGCCTCGGGCAGGCCTTCATTGTAACGCCTCAGAATCTCCTTGACATCCGTCATCTGATCGGCACGCTTGTCCACGGCCTCGTCGATGTCTAAAAGTCTTTTGACCTCATCGTCGGTCCACACCTCTTTGCTCACCTCGATGTTTTTCATTCGCTGAGTCCACTGCCTGAGCTTGCCCTTTATTTGCTCCAAGTTGCGTTGTTGTTCTTCGAGTTTGCCTTCGTTGAAACTTTCCCAAATCCACTTGTAGTTGATGGGCCCTTTGCCATTCGTCCTGGCCATCTCCTGGTCAAAGTAAGACCGGAGCCTGAGCGTCTCCTCTTCCAACCATGGCACATTGTTCCCTAGATTTGGGTTTCTCTTGCGCGCTGTCGGCTGGAGGTTGCCCTCCTTCTTCTCCTGCTCCCTTTTTTTCCCGCGCCACCTGCGCGCAGCAACGGCCCCTGGAGTTTTACTCAACCGGCTTTCTCTTTCCTTCATCTGTGCCTCTGTCAAAGACGCGGGCTGCGAGGGACCGGGCTGCGACGGCCCTGGTGCGGATCCTTGGGACAGCATCACGAGCAATTCCGACGCTCTTGCCGCTTCTTTATCATTTTCATAATCATAACCATCGGCACCCGTCGGCGCCGACGGGTGCCGACGGCTGAGGGAACCAAGGGAGAGGCGCGAGAAGCTAGGAAGCAATTGCAACATGCTTGTGGATTCTCGAGTTGCCTTAACTTAACACGGAGCTGCACCAGTGTTATCATTACAGTACACCAAACCGTCCTATCAACTCTCCGTCTACGCTACCACCCGAGACGCTCGTGAACGCCGACGAGGACGCGCGTGACGACATGGTCACCCAGGACTCGCTCGCGTCTGACGCCCCGTCGTTCTTGCGTCGCCTTTTGGAGAGCAGCCGGTCCTCGCCTATCTGGGAGAGCGGCACCGTCTCGATTACGTGCGTGGGCATCGGCTTGCCCACTTCCCAGACATAGGTGCCGTGAAAGAGCGTCTGCGTCTCGATTTCGCGCAGGAGAGAGCTTTGCGTCGTCTGGTCCACGGTCCGGTTGGCCGGGTAGGCGGCCTCCTTGGCCCACTGCAGTTGTCGCGTAAGCATGAGCACGGGCTGCTTCTCGTCCTGGTGGACAAACGAGGCAAGCCGTGCCGCGTCGGCAGCGCGTTGCAGCGCGCGGCGCTCGGCCGCGAGCGCGCCCCACGCGTCCTCGGGCATGGACACATTACTACTCCGCCAGTGCGTAAGCTGCTCCATGGCGCACCGCAGCGTCTTCACCAGGCTCTCGTCGTCTACGAGGTGCTGTGCGTGAATGTGCACGCCTGACATGACTCCAAAGCACGTGAGGATCGCCGCGGTCGCTCCCAGGCACGTGTACGGGTTGCCGTACTTGCTGTCGATCTTCGAGAGCGGCTCGGTCAGGCAATCGCGCTGCGCGCTCGCGACGCGACACGACGCAAGCCCGCGCGACAGGAAGACCGCGTCGGCACCGCCCATCGTCTTGAGCGAATCCGCGATCGGAAGCAGTTGCGTGCGCACCGACCGCAGCACGTAGGCCTTCTCGGCCGGAATACCGCGCCCCTCCAAGTACGCGCACACGGCGCCGAGCGGCGTGCCGAACGCGCTGCCGCACACGGCCACTCCACCCTGAGGTTTTGCCATATCCCGACTTCGCTTCCCGCTAGTAGAGGCAGGGATCGTGAGCACGAGACGTCGCACGTAGATTGCCGCGTTTCTCTGGTAGTCAAAGAACGGGCCCAACGCGAGCACCCGTTCGCACCCAGCCGCCTGCACATCCGCCCGACTTACCTCGCTGACGTTAGTAAAGTCCACGATGAGCGGCGCTCCCACAACGCTCGGCGGAACGCAAGTGATCGGTGGCGTTGGAGGAACGACCTTTGACATGCTCAGTTCCATAGGGTCGGACCTCAGTGTGAGCGTGTCATTCAACATTGCGAGCGAGCTGCTGGACGCGGCCAACGATGAACAGATAGGGCCCGACGAGCTGATCTCGCTTGTTCTGGGTTTTGCAATCATTTTCACTGCCGTGCAATCGCGTCTCAATAAGACGTTAGAGGATCGACGTAAATCTGTGATAGAGAAGGCGCGCTCGGCAGCGCGAGCGCGCGTGTCCGAGTTGAAGAAACTGCACGGCGAGACGCTCGGTGACCTATTTACCGAGGGCTTTGTGCACGCTGCCGAGCACGTCGCTGTCAATGAGCTGGCACGCAAGCGCTCCGGGCTCGACTTCTTGGCGCTCGTGGTCAATATCCTGCAACGAATCTTTGTCGCAATCAGCGTGCAGTTGCTGGCCGCGTCTGTGCGCTCTCAGCAACAGAGTCGACTTGTGCGCACCGTTTCCCTGATAGGCCTAGCGATATTCTTCGTCTTTGTCGAGTCGCTCACCAACCGACACGTGTGACGCAACTCGCAGCAATCACACCCTTCCGTTTAGTGTGGTGGTACCAGTTGCAAAGGTGCATCCTAAAAAAAATGATAAATTTGAAATTGTCACACGCTGGGTTCCAGCTACCGATACGAGGTCGCGTTTTTTTCCGGGTGGTCCTGTCGATGGGTGCTATCTTCAAGGGAGCGAATGCGCATCTGGAGGTCGGCAACTTGCTTGGCGAGTTCCTCAATACTGATGGGACGATGCTCTTGGCACGTTTCGCAGCCGGTGGATACCATGACGCCCTCGTGAATCGACAAGGAGGGTTCCATTACGGAACCAACGGGTGCCCCTTCCAACCCGAGCGCGTCGACCGCGTCGGCCGCATCGGCCGCATCGGTGTCCGTTGGGGGCTTCTCGTCGAGCAATTGAGGGCCTCGAACCGACGCGTTGCTGTGGCCGGTGCGTATGGCAAGCAGCTTGGCGGAAAAGGGATCAAGTCTCACGCTACGCATAGTTGAGTTCTGTTATTCATTACTAAACACGTGGACACTTATCCTAACACCCTGCACAATAGCCGGTAGGTGAATCGAAGAATCATGCAAGAACAGCAACTGCATCAGCGGGCACTGCCGCGGTTTTGTTGACCTCTAGTACCGGCGTTGCGAACGGCAGCAGCGGCGTTGGCCGCGGCGACGGCGGTGGCGGTGGCGGCGGCGCCGAGGGCGGAGGCGCGTCGCTGAGCTCAAACCCAAACATCGGCGGCGAGGGCGGTGAGGGGCGCCCTGGGGAGGGTGGAGGCGGCTTGGGCGATGGCGGCACAGGAGACGGCGGTGGCCAACGCGGCTGCGGCGAGGGTGGTGGTTCTGGTGGGTCTGAGGGTGGATTTGCAGGTGACGGCGGGCCCGTCTTTGGTTGTGGTGGAGGTTGCGCTTTGTTACTATGCAAGCGCGATCGTTTGGCAAGCATGGCCATGTGTTCATCTCCGGGAGAATGGTGTTTGGCATACGCCGACACGTACACGGCAACGCCTATAGGCAACGAAAGGAGAAGGAAGAGGAAGCAGGCACACAGTTTGCACATGAGGGATCGTCCATCCGTGGAGGACTGCTCGTGAACGGTTGCGACGGGTTGATAGGGGCTCAAAGCGTGCAAAAGGGTCAAGTGCTCCTCGGGATTTCGGTGCCTCCCGACGTTTATTTGAAATCGAAACGGTGGTATGGGCATCCTCTACACGCGACAATCGTGTTGTCTACACGGCTGTTCGTTAGCGCGTCCGGAGTGGCCCGGAGTGTTGGGATGTATATCCCATTTTACGCCGCCAGGCGCACGAGCGTCGTGTGCATCTCGAGGACTAACTTCCGCACCGCCTTTACTTGATACGGCTTGTTGAGCACCTTGAGGCAGAGGAAGGCCATCACGTGACCGGAGTCACTTTCCTTGACGTACTTGAGCGCCTGCGAGAGGGTGGTGTAGTCCGGGCAGGGGGTCGCGAGCATCAAGTAGAGTATGGCCGCCAACTTATTCTGCGCTTTCTGCTTCTTGTCCGGAAGCTTCTCGTTCACAAACGCCGCGAGCTTCTGGTACGGCGTGTTGGTGTCGACTCCAGCCTCGATGTCGATAAGGAGTGAGTTCACGGCGCGGCACTTACCGCGCTTCGGGTAGTAGTTGGGGAACTTCTTGCACTTCTCGAGCGTGGTGGGGAGGAGAGCGTCAACCATGGCCGACGTCTTTTCTGGGTCGCCAGACTCGTCCGCCACGGCGTTGCCATCGTTGTCGTCGTCGTCGTCGTGCTCCGACGCCGACTCGTCTTCCGGCGCAAGGAGAGCCTTCTGTTTCTTGCCAGCAGTATTTGTGTCGTATGTCGTTCGCGACCTCTTCTTTCCCACCTGCATGTACAGCTCCTCCGGAAACGAAATGTCCTTGTTCTCGAGCAGGGTGCGCTCTACCATCTTTTTGAAGTATTTCTTGGTGGTAAGCTTGCCGAGCACCGTCCACGCGTCCTCGTCGCTCCAGCCCGGCTCGGACGTGTACTTCTCAAAGGTTGCCGTGGCCAGGTCCTTGTTCTCAGCAGCGACTTCCTTCTCAGGCGCCGACTTCATCAAGTTCACCAGGCGCTCAAAGAATGCAACCTTTGAGAGGTCGCGTGCCGCAATCGACGCCTCCCCCTCCTCGTCCTGCTCCTCGTCCTGCTCCTCGTCCGGCTCCTCGTCTTGCTCCTCGTCCTGCTCCTTGTCCTGCTCCTCGGCCTGCTCCTCGTCCTTCTCCTCGTCCTGCTCCTCGCCCTTCTTTGCCTCCTCTCCCTCCTTGGTACGCGGCTCGTTAGGATCTGTGCACTTGCCAATGACCTCGTTAGGGTAGACGGAGACGGCCACCGAGGACGAGCCGTCCTCCACAAGCAAAACCCGGCCATCCTGGGTGATCTTGCCCTTACGAATCTCCTCGCCTTCCTTCTTAAACTCGATCCAGTCACCCTTTGCAAAAGTGGCACCGGTCGTGGCCGGCGTCGGCTCCGGCTCCGGCTCCGGCACCGGCTCCTGGTCCAGCACCTGTTCTAGCTCCTTCTCCAGCTCCTCCTCCTGATCCGAATCCGCGTCGCCAATCTTAGCATTGTGCACCACTGCCGACTTGTGGATCCTGATCACGCCACCGGCAAACTTGCCGTTTTTGATATTCACGGGCTGCACCATGAGCATCTTGCCTCCGGTCTTTTCCGCCTTGAACACGTGCAACACCTGCGCATACTTCTTGTAGCCCGTCGAGGTGAGGTACATCACCAAGGCATTAACATCGGTATCGACTTGTTGCTGTTCCATGCCATAGTTACCGGCATCTATGCCACAGTGTGTGGTATCCTTCAATGACATTGTCGATTGAATCTGTAATTCCATGGATGCCATGTAAACGGGTTTTCGGGCGATCCTACGTGCGGTGTGGCGAGTTCAAATTTTGCTACATACCCACGTGCGTTTTCTCTGCGTAGATTGAATGGAATGCCAAAAAAATGGAACTGCAACGGCATTGGTTCCATCGGGCAAGGCGGATTGCACCAGTTCCTTAATTTGCAACTTCTAAACCAAGTGCGCGTACACGACCAGTGCCATGGCGCAGACACCCCTCAATACCATTCTCTACACGCAGATGGGTGCGGAGCTGCGCACGCGCAACTTTGTGGAGCACAAAGAGCTGATCGATCGGGTGGTTGCGGATGCCAAGCCAAAGCTGCATCACCGACCCAAGATCTTGGTCAGGGGCAACGAAGTGAAGCAGCCGCGCGACGTGGCCTTCTTCAGCGACGCCTCCACTGGCTACCTGTACAGCTACCGGCTCATGAACGCGCAGCCGCTCACCGACGCAATGCGCGACCTGCTGCAGGTGCTCAACGCCGCCTATGGTGTGCAATTCAACGGGCTGTTGATTAATCGCTACCGCGATGGTAAGGATTCGGTTGGCGCGCACGGCGACAAGGAGGATGGCCTCGATACCGCGGCGGGTGTCGTGATCCTCTCGTGGGGCGCGGCACGCAAGTTCCGCTTGCGTCACAACAAAAGCGGCACCCCGCTCATCATGGATGTACCCACCAAGCGCTACCACGCCCTGCAGATGCACGGTGAGAACTTCCAAAAGGCGCTGCTGCACGAGATCCCCAAGGAGCTCAAGGTGCACGGGGAGCGCATCAGTATCACCGCGCGCAGGCACCTGCCCCGGTACGAGGCGATGCTGACCATGCAGCGTGCGCGCGAGGCGGCGCGCGCAAGGCGCGATGCCGAAGAGGGGTTTTGATTAAATAGGTGTTGTCATACACAGACACACTCACACATACACACACGACCGCTGCTCACAGCGCCGCCGCGGCCAGCTCGAAGCGCTCAGCTACGTGCTTTACCGCCGCCGCATCGGGCCGAAAGGCCGCCTCGTTGAACGTCGGAAGCCACTTGGGGATGCGCGCGACCCACAACAAGAAGCGGAAGACGCGGCGCCAGCGCCGCGCGACCGGTCGCGCGTAGATGCCGCGCCTCGCTTCAAACGAAAAGGACGCAACGCAGCGGCGTTTCAAGGGCACGCAGACGCAGTCGAGCTTAAGGCACACACGATCAAAGGCGTCCGGGTTTAGAAAGAGGGACGCCCGTTTGAGCGCGCGCACCGCTCCCTGGTACACCCTGTCTGTCCAGCCGGCGTGGACTAGCCTGTGTTGGTCTTCGTGTATGTGCCATCGCACCCATTCCGACAGATCGTGGTGCACCAGCATCATCAAGTGCTTCTCGTGCAGCAACATCATTTCCTCGCCTCCGTAGTGCCAGGATTGGCGGAGCGAGTCCACTAAGACATTTGTGCCAGGCAGGGGCCCAATCATCGGTCCTGGTTGCTCCGACGATCGCGTGGCTACAAGTCGCAGGTCGGCGCCACTCATCACGTGCTTTTGGTGCCACCAGATCCCATTACCAACACGGGGCTTGGCACTGTCAACGCGCACTGGACCTTTTCTCATTCGCAATACGGCGTGCGCAATCGACGTAGTAGCACGCAGTGAACACCTCCAGCTCCCATGGTTTGGAAGTCGTGTACTTCCTATTAGCAAACTGGTGGAAGGAATCGTGCCAGTTCACGCTGTGCTGCGCGGCCCACCGCTTCCACCCACGATATTCGCGACGTGCGCACTCCAAGAAGCGTGCGTAAGAGTCAAGGACGCCATTATTTAGCTCGTCAGTTTCGTACCAAGTGTTCGCATGCAACCGGTGGGCACGCGTGGCGTCGAAGAGTGCCTTGACGCAGGTGCGCGGGTGCGCGTCGGATGCTGCGATGCGCTGTCCAAGATGCGGCCATCCTTTCGCATGTGCATGGAACGGAACCTCTAGCCACTCCTTGAAGTGCGTGCGCATCAAATCTCGCCAAGCGTTGGCATTTTCTTGGCACGCCGCGCTCACGGTGCGGTTGACCGCCGTGGACCAGTTCGTCAGCGCGCGCACGGCAACACTGGTATCTGAATCTTTGATGGATTCCATGATATGGAATACCATGTCGGCGTCATTGAGCACGTTTTCGCGGGTTGGAATCGATACGCTTTTGATTCCGTCAGATTCCATCATCAACACGGGACTTGACACTGGTGCGCGTAGATGCCCGTACCAACACACAAGTAGCAAGCCCGTGGGATCGCCCGAAAACTCAAACTCGTGGTACTCGTTTCATTCACAGGTGGAACCGTTCCATTTCGCACCTTACGGTGCCGATGTCAGCAATCCAGAAAACCGCGGCAGTTTGTGATGGCGCCGATGACATCGACTTCAAGATGCCACAGCATTTTAAGATGGATTGTGATGGTACCGATACCGCCACGTTCAAGATGCCACAGGGCGTTCGATCCTCGAGGCATGGGCTGCGACAGTTGCCCGTGGCAACAATTGACGCGATCATGAACAAGCTGGACCTTCCGCTCCACGGCACCAAGGTAGACAAGGTGCAGACCCTTTCAAACTATCTGCAGGCGCAACGGCAGCAGAAGGCGTCCCCTTCCACCACCTACCACCCGCACGACGCTGTGGCGGAGGGCGAAATCAACGAGGCTGCGACCAACCCGTTTGTGTGCATGGCCGACGGGTTTCCGTGGTACGGCGACGCGATTGACTTGCACGACGTCAACGTGGTCACCGTGCGCGACGCGAAGGAGTCGGCCCACTTGGACTTTATCCCGTTTGGCTATTGGGACTGGAACCAGCACGACATTGCGCATTGCGAGCCCTTCACCCACTTCTAATAAAATGTCCCCGATTACTCCCCGATTTGAGTAATCGGGCGCCACATTTTTCGA
>CETQ01047233.1_pt1 | contig 14911 bp, 21 predicted proteins | sample 531261 | NCBI WGS metagenome assembly CETQ01 (sample SAMEA2622376, study PRJEB7988) | marine metagenome | biome: marine biome (ENVO:00000447); feature: surface water layer (ENVO:00002042); material: "saline water (ENVO:00002010), including plankton (ENVO:xxxxxxxx)" | depth 5 m
AATAGATCGTGCAAGAGATTGTATGCATTATGGACCTGAATCAAACAAAATGTTCGCCGAATATATCGATAAATATACACAGTAATAAGAGGGAAAAACTATGTGGGAAATGATAGAAAGAATGGCGAGTGATCGCCTGTGGATATACACAGCATTAGTTGGATCGCTTTTTGGCTTAGCATTTTCAACATATTTTAAAAGCACAAGAATAGGATTATGGCTGTATGCCAAGTTTGATCTAATTGTTGACTTTTTAGTTGAACGTTATGGTTGGACATGGTTACAGCAACCTGATGATGCATGGCGTAAAAAGTATCCACATGTTACGAAGAAGATCGATGAACTCGAAAAAAGAATTAAGAAGTTGGAGAAAAAATAAATGGAACTATTTGACAGTATGGGCCTTAGTGTCGCAGAAATGCTTGTGCCATGGATTGCAATACTTGTCAGTATTTCTGCCGCTTTTTGGTTTAAAGATTTTGCAACAAACCTAATGCAAGGAATGAAGTTTAGATTCAACCCTGCATTCAATGAAGGTGATAGTGTAATCATTGATGGTAGTGATGCTGTCATTGTTAAAATAGGTTTACGCGAAACAGTGTTTGGTTGCTATAGCGATAAAGGTTATACATGGAGATATGTACCTAACGATAGAATACCTGCAATGAAACTAGAGAAAATTATTAATAAGGATTTACATTTAGATACTGACTTAGAAAAAGGCAGACGTATACAGGAACTAATTGATAAATCACAAGATGCAAATATTCAAATGAATACAAATGGCATCGATGCAAACAGAGAAGAGATTAACAATCTAAAGAAAAGAGGGAGTAAGTAATGCCAAGAAAGAGTCTTGAAGAACTAGAAACTAAGCCTGCACCGGAAAAAAAGCCTGATGCAGTAGTAGTTGCTACTGAAGATAATACAACTCGTAAAGTTAAATTAGATTTAGAAGTAGACACAAGCGTTAAAGACTTAGGACCAAATCCATATGCTAGAATTATACATATGGCAAGAGCAGTAGATGCTTGGAGAATTTTTCCAAGACTGTTCTTAACAGTTTATATTATATTACTTTATAAATGTGTTATTTGGTATATGAACTTAGCAGATCCTACAATGGAACAATCAGGTTTGATTAGTATTGTTGTTGGTGCTGGCGCGGCATGGTTTGGTTTATACACCGGAACTGATAAATCTAGAAAATAAATCCAATAAGTACTAGTATGGACTACTATAACGTACTAGGCGTAGACAGAAATGCCTCGGAAGAGCAATTAAAAAAAGCATACAAGAAAGCCAGTATGCAACATCACCCTGACCGTAATGGTGGGAATGAAGAAAAGTTCAAACAAATTAACGAAGCATACTCTGCATTAAAAGATCCAGAAAAAAGACAGATGTATGATCAGTACGGAACAACTGATCCTCAGCAGGCAGGCTTTAGATCACAACATTTTAATGGTGGTGGCTTTGCTGGCGGCTTCGATATTAATGATCTAATGAGTCAATTCGGATTTGGTGCAAGACAGCAAATGCGTAATTCGGATATAACAATAGGTTGTAACATTACTATAGCTGAAGTTTATTCAGGAAAAAATGTCCTAGCAACATATAGACTTAACAATGGTATGGAGCAAACTGTTGATATCAAAATACCTGTTGGAATACGTAATGGAGATAAAGTTAGATATGCTGGAATGGGACAACACGATATTAAACAAATACCACCGGGTGATTTGTTTGTACAAATAGTAATCCAATCCACAAATGAGTTCGAAGTCAACGGAATAGATTTAATTACTAGTAAGAGAATAAACACTCTTAAACTTGTAACTGGTTGTTATCTAAACATAAGCGTTCCAGGCGGTGCAAAAGTTAATTTAAACGTGCCTGGAGGTACACAACCTGGTACAGTATTAAAAATAACAGGCAAAGGCTTACCCAATAGACAAGGCAATCCAGGAAACATTTTAGTCAAAATTATAGGACAAACACCATCAGGACTCAATAGTGCAGACAAGCGACTAATTGAGCAAATTGGCGAAAAATATAGTTGACTTTAAAGTACTAATACCGTATAATGTAAATACAGTTATAGAAAAAGGAATAAAAACATATGGTTGAACCGAGCGAAGAGCTACAAGTAGTATTTGATAAAGCGATTAAGGATGCAAAGAGACTAGAGCATGAGTATGTTACACTAGAGCATCTGCTATTTGCAATGCTTTGTACAGAAAATTTTACCAATATTTTGAAAGGTTTTGGTATTGATGTTCAGCCTCTACAAAATGATATTTTGACATATCTACAAACTAAACTAGATGATATCAAAGTACCAGCAGGAACAAAATATAAGCCAAAGAAAACACAAACTGTTGAACGTGTAATGAACAGAGCATTTACACAGGTTCTTTTTAGTGGTAGACAACATATTGATATTTGTGATGTATTTTTATCATTGCTAAATGAAAAGAAATCATTTGCAACATATACTGTAACAAAAGCAGGAGTTGATAAAGAAGCATTCAACACTTATATTAATAATGAATTTGTAGGCACTGCTGAAGATGAAGAAATGGCAGGACATGCACAAAGAGCATTGAAGGCATTTACTTCTAATCTTAATCAAAGAGTTGAAGATGGAAAAATTGATCCTGTTATTGGACGTACAGAAGAACTAGAAAGTATTTGTTTAAGTTTAGGACGTAGACAAAAGAACAATGTTCTACTAGTAGGTGATCCAGGTGTTGGTAAAACTGCTATTGCAGAAGGACTTGCTTATAGAATTGTTAATAAAGAGGTTCCAACATTTCTTGAAGAATATAGTGTATACAATTTAGACATTGGTGCAATGTTAGCAGGTAGTAAATACCGCGGAGACTTTGAAGAAAGATTTAAACTTGTTATGGCGGCTATTAAACGTCAAGGTAAAACTATTGTATTCATTGATGAAGCACATATGATGAACGGTGCAGGTGCAGGTGGCGGACAAAGCTCTAATGATTTAGCAAATATGTTAAAGCCAGCACTAGGAAAAGGTGATATCAAGGTTGTTGCATCAACTACTTGGGACGAATATCGTAAGTACTTTGAAAAAGATCGTGCTTTAATGCGTAGATTCCAACGTGTAAGTGTTGACGAGCCTGACAAGAAAACAACTACAGATATCTTACAAGGTATTAAAAAATATTATGAAGAGTTTCATGCTACAACTATTACACAAGAAGCAATTGATGAGTCTGTAAAACTATCAGTCAAATATATTACTGATAAAAAATTACCTGACAAAGCAATTGACTTAATTGATCTTGCTTGTTCAAGATTTAAAGTTAATAATGTAGAAGGCGAACGTATTGTTGGTCCTGAAGAAATTAAATATGAACTTGCAAAATTTGTTAACCTTCCTCCGGAGCAAATACAACAAAAAGAAACTAACAATCTTGCAACATTAGATAAGAATTTGAAACTAAATGTTTATGGACAAGATAATGCTATTGAAGAAATTGTAGATAAAATTCTTGTTGCACAAGCAGGTTTAAAATCAGAAGAAAAACCAATTGGATCGTTTGTGTTTATGGGTCCAACAGGTGTTGGTAAGACTGAACTTGCAAAACAACTTGCTAAAAATTTAAGTATTCACCTTGCACGTTTTGATATGTCAGAATATCAAGAAAAACATAGTGTAAGCAAACTTATTGGTTCTCCTCCAGGATATGTTGGTCACGACGAACATGCAGGACAACTAATTAATCAACTACAAGAACATCCTAATTGTGTTCTTCTGCTAGATGAAATAGAAAAAGCACACCCAGATATTTCACAGATCCTATTACAAATTATGGACAACGGTAAAATTACTGGCAGTGATGGTAAAGAAGCAGATGCAAGGAATTGTATCCTAATCCTTACAACAAACTTAGGTGCAGAACAAGCAGAGAAAAACACTATTGGATTTAGTCAAGCACTTGACGGTGACTATGGTGACGAAGAATTTAAACGTTTCTTTGCTCCAGAATTTAGAAATAGGCTTGATGGTGTTGTTACATTTGGTAAACTAGAAAAGCCTATTATGCTTAAGATTGTTGGAAAGTTCTTACTAGAACTTAAAACAATGTTAGATGATAAGAATGTTGTTTGTGAAATAAGTGATGAAGCACTAGATCATCTTGTAGAAAATGGTTTTGATAGCAAGATGGGTGCTAGACCTATGCACAGATACATTGACAAAGAAATTAAACGACCCCTAAGTAAGATGCTTTTATTTGGTGATCTCAAAGATGGTGGTACTTTAAAAATTGATGTCGCTGATGAAAAATTGCATCTAAAACCTATTACAAAAAAGGTAAAAGATGTTACAGAAGTTTTACACAACTAAATTATTCTACAACAAGTACCTTTACAAACTAAGAGTAAAAAATACTGTTGGGCCTATCTTTCGCGGAATGAATCTAGGATATGTAAAATCTAAACTAGATGCTATGCAAAGTGATGCAGAAGCAGATATGCCTATTCAGAGTCCTTTTAATCATATACATTCACGTAAAAAAGAAAAGACTGTTAGTTTAGAAACATTCATGGATGCCTGCGTTGTATATAATGCGTTAGAAAAAAACAAAGATTATGCAATGGTTCGTTGTGAAGGGTTTAACCTTGACATTTATTCTAATGAACCTGAATGGCTTAAAAACTTAATGGGTCAAGTTGATTGTTGGCAATGGCATGAGCCTGAAAATGATGAAATTTTTGACTATTTAATTGACAATGCAAATACTAAAATTATAGATGGCGATGTTGTTTGGGAATATAAAGCAATCTTAGGAAGGAAAGTTGATCCTAATTTTGCAGACTACTGCGAGAATAATCCAGACGGCTTTAGAATAGGTAATGTAGCCAAACGTGTAGTAAGGAATAATCATTTTGCTGAGGGATTTTACTTCTATGCAAAAAATGAACGGTATCTTATGTTGGCAAAGATAGCATTAGGTGGACAAATACGGCGTGTAATAAAATATGTTTCACGTAACGATTTGCATAAATAGTATTATGCCGAGTACAAGTGAAATAATTTTATCAGCAAATACACATCCAGGGGACAGTACGACTGAAACTGTAACTGGATCCAACTTTAGAGGTGATGGATTCTACGGAAGATCAGACGGTGTGCATACTGTAATGTATGATTACACAGGATTAACAGGATCTATTACAATACAAGCAACATTAGCAACTACGCCAACAGACGCTGACTGGTTTGACGTAGATACTGTAACTGTTGCAAATCAAACAGAAGTTAAATATGCAAATTTTACAGGAAATTTTGTCTATGTTAGAGCAAAATTAGTATATACAGATGGAACTGTAAACAGTGTAAGACTTAACCACTAGGATATAATATGGAAAATTTTATTAATATTATTTTTGATAACAAAGAAGAAATAGACGATATTGTAGTTTCAGAAGTTGCTACAATGGCTTCTCCTGCGTTATTAGAAAGCGAAACTAATTATAGTCTAACTGAGTCAGAACAAGGACAAACTGTTCTTACAGTAGAAACACATGCAAAATTAGACGAAGATGAATCAGACTTAATTGCTGAAGATGTAGCAAATAAATTATTTGATCTTGGCTACAATAATTTTGATATTGAGGTTAGTGTTTAATGCGTTATACACAATTTAGAAGTGAATTATACGAAGCGTCTCCTTATCTTACAGGTGACGAACTTATGAAGGATAGAACTCCTGATCGTAAAGAAACATTTTTGAACTATATAAACAATTTGACACCTTTCAAAACAAAAGATAATAAAGAAATTATTATTCCTCCAAAAATTCAATTACAATCAGATCCACCTACTGAATACGACAATGTAAAAAACTTTCAAACTTGGCGTGCTGGTGGAAATAAAAAAGTTCCGTTTGAATTATACGGATATGATAAGAACGATGAAGAGAAAAAACCAATACATATTGTTACAAAGAATTCCGTTTCGCCTTTGATTAAAGGTGCAGAATTTGGTGGTAGTAAATTTGTTGCTGGTGGTAAAGAAGCCGCAAGTTTAAAACCAGCAGACATAGGAATTGATGCAGGCGGAGCAGAGTATACTGCTGAGTCATTATTACAAGCAATTAAAAGTAATCAAAAATTACAATCAACAGACATTGGCAGAAAAGTTATTGATGCCGCTACACAAATTGCAAATAAAGATAATACATTTGATCTAAGTGAATTAAGTTCAGGTGAGTTTGCCGCTTTTAGAGATGATGCAGGTGAATATCTGGGACCACTTATGATGTTAAAAGGAATGGCAACATTTACAGGTGATGTTGAACAAGCATTTTTTGATCATGTTGGTTTGAATAGTTTTGATCAAATGAAGATGGTATTCCCTACTGCAAAAAATGCAAGATTAGCAGATGCCGAAGGAGCAGTAGCAGGCTTTGAAAATCCTGTATCAGGAAATAAAATATGGATTTCTGTAAAAGGTGGTAAATCAGGAAAAGGTGCGGCCTTTAGTATGGGACAATTCGAAGTACCGAAAGAACTAAAGGAAAAGAATCCAAGAGCAGTAGCATTTTTAGAACTACAAGATAAAACAACTACAAAGAATAGTGCATTTTTAAATGCAAACTTCTTTTACAAAATGGAAGCACAAGGTTTTAGATTATATATGGATAGAGAAATTAAAGAGTCAGAAATAAACGAAGCTATTGCTGGTGAATCATTTCCTGAATACCTAAATAATATTTTAGACAAACTCAAAGTCAACAACTTTGCTAAATTTGCAGATGATACAGATAATCCTGTACAAAAATATAAGAATATATTCTATGCTTTTGAAGCACTAACTGCAAAAGTAGTAAACAAAGATAACGCATTACCGAACTTTGCTCCTGTAGTCCGTGAAACACTACAACAGAACTTTATTAAATTATCTAACAAAATGTCACCACAAAATATTGCAAGTGCAAACGCAATGAATTCAGTTATTACATGGCCAAATAGAGAAATGGCAACAGGACAAGTTGAAGTTGCTGTAAGTTCTAGTATGAAAGAAGGACCACGTTCTAAATTAAGAATGAAAGTCAACTAAAGTTAAATTCTTTTCTCTATCTAAATATTTAAATTCTATTGATACAGGATCCCAGCGTTCTAGTGCATTAAAAACTTTACGTTTATCTAATTCTCCACATGTATATACATCTAATTGTACTAATGCAGGCTTAACTTCGTCCCAAACGTGTATTGCAATATGACTTGTTTCAATAATAGTAACACATGTAAACCCTCTATTGCCAGGCATTTCGCAATATTTTGCATATGGTCCCATCATTATTTTCATATCTATATCTCTGATTAAATTACTCGCCCAATCGACTATGTTTTGCTCGTATTGAGGAGGGTTGCTAACTTCAGCTCTTACTATCATATGTTTATGCTTCAACATAGCCGTTTCCTTTTGGTTTCTATTTAGCTCACTGCACCAACAGAGCTTGACTAATATTGATAAATACTTTAAATGTACATACTAGGAGTTTAATTATGACTAAAACTTTCAAAGATTATCTAAAAGAAGCTGAAAACGAATCAGGCTTACAGTATTATACAGGTGTTAAAAAACACGGTAAAGAATATATGAAAAAAGCCGCTAAGGCTGGACGTGAAGGTGCAAGTCAAGAAGAACTAGGACGCTTAAAGGACAAGTATAGCAAAGCGGCAAAGAAAAAAGAAAGCATGGAAGAGGCTATTGTAGCTTCAAAATACCATTGTAAAGACTGTGGTGATACTATGCACAAGCCTACAACAGATTGTTCACATGATTCACATGATGAAAAAGGTAGACATTGGATAGATGACAATGGAAACGGTATACACGATGCTGATGAAGGCATTAGAGAAGCTGAAGATTACTGTGATTGCCCTTGTGATTGCGGTAAAGCAATATGCGAATCTTGTGGTAAAAAACACAAGAAAAAAGATATTACAAAAGAAACAGAAGAGCTAAACAGAATTAAAGAACTTGCAGGTGTAACAGAAGAAACATATGACGGTGATGACTTTTATCACGCTTATGGAGATATGTGGTTCAATGAAGATGAAATTATTGACGAAGCAGAATACCAAGGACGTAAAGTACAACTTGGTAAACCAACACGTGGCGATGTAAAAAAGTTTAAAGTATATGTAAGAGATCCTAAGACTAAGAATATTAAAAAAGTAAACTTTGGTGATCCTAATATGAAAATTAAAAAATCAAATCCAGCACGTAGAAGAAGTTTCCGTGCTAGACACAACTGTGATAACCCAGGGCCAAGAACAAAAGCAAGATATTGGTCTTGCAGGAAGTGGTAAAATGTTACTTACAGAAATTTTTAGCAAACCATTAGATGATAGTATGCCATATAACGTTGTAGATGATGTGCATTTTCATATGTTGAATGATGAACCATTTTATCGCAAGCATTATATGCCTTGTATGGATAAGTTACGTAGCGAAACAAATGAAAAGATAATCCAAGGTCATGTTATGCCAATGATAGATAAGTGTTTGAATCACTATTGTTTGAAATATGATTTAAACAAGACGCCTGAAGAATTAATGAATCCTCAAGAAAAAGCAGACCTAGCTCATAAAGTTTTAGATCACGAAAGAAACCCAAAGGAAGAGTTACCAGATGCTACTAAGACAGCTATTTGAAGATAAAAAAATTGCATCATTTGCACTAGGCAGATTAAATCCTGCTACTACAGGACACGAACTTCTTGTAAATGCAATCAAAAATGCACCAGGTGATTCTTTTTTATTCTTAACAGATAGAGCACCTAAACTTCCTACAGATCCTTTACCAGCACAAGACAAATTAGATTGGGCTCGTAAAAGTTTTGATGGTATAAGTATAGGACTTGCAAAAACTGTACTTACTGCCGCTGATAGATTATATAAAATGGGTTATACCGAAGTAACATTTTTAGAAGGTGAACCAAAACTTTTAAAAATATTACAACAGTACAATGGTGTAGAAAAAGAAATGCACAATTATAATTTCAAGAAAATTAACTATGTGCAATTACAAAGAGATCCTGATGCAGGTGATGCTACAGGAATGAGTGCAAGTAAACTTAGACAAACAGTACTAGACAACGATATTAATTCTTTCAAAAGAGGTATTACACAACAAGCTATGCCTCACGCAGAAGATATGTTTAAAAAACTTCAAGGTATTATGGGTGTAGATGCAGTTGAAGAAAACTTAGAAGAATTTATTAAAAAGAAAGAACTTGTTGTCCAACAACAAAAGCCAAAGATAGATGTTCTTAATAATATTGCTATGAGAAATGATAACAAACCATTTCCATTAAGTTGGAATGCAGGAAAAGGTGAAATAAGTGTTGGTGGCAAAGTATTTGTAGACCCTAAGAATGCAAAACAATTTGTAAGTTTCTTTGATAGGAACGAAGATAAACAAGAAGCAATGTTAAAAGCACTACAGAGTGCATCTACTACAGCAAAACTATTTGACCTTTTAGGATTAAAATATAAATTAGACATGGAGCGGTAATGGACATCGAACGTTTGAAAGAACTTGCAGGTGTCAATGAATATAAAGGATATACACCTTACACTTTAGAAAATATAAGTAAGACTGCAAGTGAAAAACGTAAGATAGAAAGAAAAAAAGGTATCAAACCAGGAGACAGTGACTGGTTCAAACTTTGGTTTAGTTTACCGCATATGACTGGCGGTGGTTTTAGAGGACGTAAAAAATGAAATTTCATAGTTTAAAAGACATTGAAAACAAAGTTCCTAAGCCAGGCAGTTTCAAACACTATCTACGTATGCATGAAAATGGTGGCCGTGTAGTAAAAGGTGTTAACACTACTGCTGATGTTGGTGTAGATGCTATTAAAAAGCAAGCCGCTAAGTTTGGTAACAAAGTAGACAAAGATGGACGCCCACCTACACTATCAAAGAAGGTAAAAGGTTCCAAAACCAACGTATTATTCAATCTAGGTATGACAGAATCGGTTGACAAAACCGATGAAATCATGTTATACTATGCTAAGATGGCAGAAGATATAGGCGAAATAGCAAGTACAAGTAAAGTATTTGTTGACATGGACGGAGTACTAGCAGACTTTTTTGGAGAATGGCAAAAGTTAATAGGCAAGGATTGGCGTAAAGTCAAAGACATAGAGCCTGCACTACAAAAGATTAGAGACAAAGATGATTTTTGGTTAAACTTACCATTGCTTCCACAAGCAAAAAACTTATTAGGTGTTATTAAAAAAGTTAAAGGTAGTTACAGTATATTAAGTAGTCCACTGCCAAATGATCCTAATTCGGAACCACACAAGCGTGAGTGGATTAAAAAGAACTTAGACTTCTTCCCCCCAGAAAATGTTATCATTACACATGATAAAGCAAAGTTTGCAACTAATCCAGATGGCACGCCTAATATTTTAATTGATGACTTTGGTAAAAATATTGCAAGTTGGGAAGCCGCAGGTGGTGAAGGCTTTAAACACAAAGATCATAAGTTTGAAAGAACAGCAAAAGCAATACAGCAACACATGAAAGAACCTGTAGAAGAAAAAGCAGTTAGTAAAAAGCAACAACAGTTCTTTGGCATAGTTAGAGCAATGCAAAAAGGTGATATGCCTAAGGGAGGTGAAGCAGGAGAAGTAGCAAAGGATATGAAAAAGTCTGATGTGAAAAAATTTGCTTCAACAAAGCATAAAGGTTTACCGAAAAAGAAAAAATCAGAAAGTTATACTAGAGATCAACTTCCACAAATACGTAAAAAACATTTAGAATATATACCACACAAAATTGTACCTATAAAGGTAGAAAGTATTATACCTATACAAAAAGAAAGACTAAAAGAAAATTATACTAAACAACTTAAAAAAATTGCTAAAGGAGATTACACACCTATAGTGGTTGATAGCAAAAATAGAATTATTAACGGTCATCATAGATACGATGTTGTAAAAATGTTACAAATGGAATCAATTACTGTTGCTAAACTTCCTTACACTCTTGAATTTGTTTTAGGAATGATGAAGGAAAACTTTGCTGATGGAAAGAAAAAAGGCAAAAGTCGTCCAGGTAGAGTAAAGAAGTCCGGTGCTAGTTGTAACGGTTCAGTAACAAGTTTAAGATCAAAAGCAAAAAAAGCATCAGGTGAAAAAGCAAAGATGTATCACTGGTGTGCTAACATGAAGTCAGGACGTAAAAAGTCTGAATCATTATATACTCAAGAAGAATTTATTAACATCTTACTTGAAAGCACTCCGGAGCAATTAGAAGAAGGAATTAAAGACCTTTTAACTAAACTGCCAAAAAATATATTATCAAAAGTTACACCTATGTTAAAGAAAATACCTAAACATACAAGAAACTTTGTGTTAATACCATCACTACTTGCTGTAATGGTAAATGCAGTAGCGGCTGGTGACATGGGTAAAGTAGATGTTCAGATGGATAAACTTAACAACATGGCTTCAATAAGTTCTACAATGGATGATCCAAACAAAGGTGATCCAGATCCAAAAAATGCTGTGCCTGACAAAATTAAGATACTTAAAATGCCAACAGCTCCAGACGCTCCTAGTTCAGATACTCCGGATGGTACAAATGATAAAGGTGTAAGCATTGATACCACGAAAGACGGAAACAGAACTGTAGCAAGTGGTGCTGGTACATATACATTTACACCAGATGGTAAATTGATTAAATATGAATCTCCTAAAATTAAAGGATTACAACAGGTACATGACTTTGTCAAAAAGACTGTAACACAAGACTTTCACACACCAGTAAACACAGGTGACGGAGATGTGGGTGTAGATCTAAAAGGCATTTATGATATGGATGGCAACAAACTTAAAGGCGGAGTAAACATTGGAGCAGGAGCGGCATCAGTTGGTATCGACGTAGATGGTCACAAACATTTTAATTTTGATGCTGGCGGAGGCAAAAGCTATAAAATGAGTACTAAAGACATGGGTGCGGCTAAGAAAACTATGGGTCAAATGCAGAAAGATCTAAACATTGCTAAAGATACAAGTGCTCCATATACCAATAAGAGCACGTAAAAAAAGGTAAATAGTATTATGTTAATAAGAGAACTTCTAAAAGAAATAGCAACAACAGGTGGCACATCTGCGGCAAATGTAAGTGTTGGTGCTATATATAAGAATGATACACCACGTGATAAGAACGGTATGCCAAAAGCAAAGCAGAAAAAGAAGAAAGATGGCACTGCTGTAAATGCTTTAGATATGGGTGCTAATATAATGACAGGTGGAAGCATTAAAAGGTAAATATTTACAAGGAAATATGATGAGAGAAAAAGATCTAAAAGAAACTGGTTTAGCTGACATGGCTTTCAAAGTCGAGTCAGATCACGAAGTGCAGATGGCACGTGCAGAATTATACAAATGTGCAAAATATGCAATCAAAATGCATGAAATGCTAAAAGGCGTGGAAGAACGTGAAGGGCTAGAAGGTTGGGTACAATCAAAAATTACAAAAGCGGCTGATTATCTAAGCACTGTTTACCATCATATGGATTATGAAATGAAGTTTGACGAAGTTGCTGAATCAAAAAAGGCTGATAAATTTGAGCCACACATGATGTATAAAGACGGCAAGAGCAAAAAAGCTAATACAGAAAAAGATCACAAGGACCTAGCAAAAAAAGGTTGGAGTCACGACAATCCAAAAACTAAAAAAGTTGAAGAAGATATCAAGGACAAAGAAGATTACATGGCTAAGAAAAAAGCCATTCAAGATATCCAAATGGATCCAAATACAAACAAAGACGAAAAACTAAAAAAAGAAGTAATGCGTAAAAAAGCTGAACTAGATGACCAAGCAAAGAAAAAAGGATTCAAAGAATCTTACGTAGAAACACTTGAACAAAAACTAGAAGAAGCAAAGAAGAAAAAAGGTCTTTACTATTACGTAAACAAACGTAAAAAAGCAGGCACAAGTAGATCAAAGAATCATCCAGACGCTCCAAGCGAGAAGGATTGGGATAACGCGGCTAAAACTGCAAAAGAATCCGTAGAAGCGAAGTGTCCAGATTGTGGTAACCCAAGTTACACAACACTACCAGAAGAAAAGCAAAAAGGCGTAGACGGTAAAGTATGCTGGAAAGGCTACAAACGTATGGGTACTAAGAAAAAAGGCGGCAAGACTGTAGACAACTGCGTTAAGATGTAGTAATGCAGACTTTCGAATCATCCATAGATGATTGGATACAAAACTTTTTAAGCAAACCATCAAAAATTTTCAATAATTTACCTCCGTGTCCTTATGCAAAGAAGGCTTGGTTAGATAAGTCTGTCCTAACACATTGGCTTGATGATACATTTGAAATCAAACTCTGGATAAATGCTGAAATAGAAAATTACACATATCACTGGCCTAAAGGTAAAGAAGTTGTAGTCTTAGGTTTCGATCCAAGTCGTATTACTCCGGAAGAATTAAGTAAAATTATAGACGATACAAAACCAATGTTAGACAAACGTGGCTTTGTTGCACTTGAAGATCATCCAGATGATCCTGAAGTTGTAGAAAATATAAAATTAAATCACGGTACTTATGGATTAGTTCTTATACAAGAAAAAGAAAAGTTAAATACAGCAAGAGCTTGGTTAGAAAAGAAAAACTATTACAAGAACTGGCCACAACAGTATAAGAAAGAGGTGCAGGATCGGTGAGTGACATATATGCAAAAATAGATTTGTCAAAAACAAACTATAGAATATCCAAGTCAGCAAAACTTTTTGATAATCCTCCTGTAGATCAGATACAAGAAATATACGACCAATACTGTAAATATAAAAAATTTGAAAGTGTGATGCCTATATTCAATGAAGACTTATGTGCGCCACACTGCGATATAATTGGATACTACAGTAATAAGGAATTGGTTGCATACAGTCACTATTATTGGTATAATAAGCACAATGTTGAAGCTATCCAATTTGCTTGGAACTACAAAAATCCAAAATTGTTCTTAGGTTTGAAGAGTCTGCGCCACGAATGTGCATATTACAAGTCCAAAGGCGTTAAGTACATATACCTTGGACAAGCAGATGAATATAAGAAGCAGATTAACGGTTTTGAGATTTGCCCGCCAAGATAATTGGTAAAATAACGCTTGACAATAACCCTAAAATAATGTATAATATATAGAAACTAAAGGAGAATCTTATGAGTGATCGAGTATACGGTGCTGACGAGAAGGCTAAACTAGAACGTTTGGTTAACGAAGGTGCTACAGTTATGCGAGAAATAGAAGATCTAAGCACAGGTCTTAAAGAAACTGTGAAAGCAGTAGCAGAAGAATTAGATATCAAACCAGCTCTTATCAACAAGGCTATCAAAGTTGCACACAAAGGCGATTGGGAAAAGGTTGCTGAAGAGTTTGACGACTTAGAAACACTTGTTGTTACAGTTGGAAAAGACAAACCGTAATGCAAAAGGTAAAAGACTTTTGGATTAATAGTTATAAGTCTGACAAGATTGCATTTGCATTTGAGCTTGTCAGTTTTATCTTTACTGTAGGTGCTAGTATGACTTTGGCACTGACTGCTAAAGATCCTAACATGTTAATAGTATATCCTGCTTTTTTTGTAGGAAGTGTAACACAATGTTATGCTTCAATGCGTAGAGGAGCGGCATGGGTAATGCTATTGACAGGTTGGTTTGTATGTGTTAATATATTTGGATATGGAGTTGCCGCATCATGGTGGTAAAACCTTATCAACCATTAGCATGGTTTAGTACGGCATGTCTACTAATTGCCGCTACAATGGCCGCTTTTAATATATACCCTTGGTACATTTATGCATTTATTGCAAGTAATACACTTTGGGTATTAATAGGTCT
>CETQ01010455.1_pt1 | contig 14709 bp, 14 predicted proteins | sample 531261 | NCBI WGS metagenome assembly CETQ01 (sample SAMEA2622376, study PRJEB7988) | marine metagenome | biome: marine biome (ENVO:00000447); feature: surface water layer (ENVO:00002042); material: "saline water (ENVO:00002010), including plankton (ENVO:xxxxxxxx)" | depth 5 m
CCTGAGATTGCATTTTCATTGTAATATAGTTTTTTTTAAAAGCCTGAAAGTTTTGATTAGAATCCTTTTCATTTAAAATATTCCAACCGGTCTTCTTGCCAGCATAATATATAATAGGGTGCGTCCAATTAAATTCTTTTCTCGGCTGGTATGACTGCCTTGCTTCTAAATATGCTTCTTCTGGTGATAAATAGCCATCATTTTTATTAACGTTTTCACATGCTTTTAAAAGATCCGTAAGTGTTGGTAAAAATGATTGAGCTGAAATAACATTCTCAACAGCTTCAAGTATAACTTCAGGTGAAATATTTTTAAGACTTACCGCCCATAATTTTTTACCTTCTTTTAACTTTTCATCAGTTCCAAATACTTTATAGAATTGATAGTGATATGCCAGTTCAAGTTTTAAAAATAACGAATCTATTGATTTAATAAAATCTTTTTTATTCAAGATTGATTTCGTTTGCCCAACTGTCATCATTTTTTCTTGTTTTGAAGTCTTGTGTATATTTTCCTGGTTCAGAATGTTTCTTATCCTTTTCATTTTTACCTATATTATCATTAATCATGTGTCTTCTTTTTACATGATCGATGAATTTAGAATTCCATGTTGTAAAAGCAGCACCATTGTCTTTCCAATATAGAATAAATTCTCGTAAGTATTTTAACGCAGAATCTTTTGTAATATCTGATAAATTTAATATATCAAATACATCTTCACTTGGAAGCCATTTTTCGTCAATTGGATATGGGAGACTCCTATTAGAATTATTTTCTTTTGCCCACTCTATTCTGATGAAATTTAGAAATGAGATATTCCAATTATTCTTTTTTTGTCCCCTCTCTATCCAATAAATTTTAAACTCTTTTAATTTGAGAGTCAGAAAATCATTAGAAATCTCAGCCATGTTAATTATGTCTAGGGTTTCTGAAGAGGGCATCCAGCTAATATCTAACTTTCTAGACTCATTATTTCTAGGAGGCGAATAGATATTGTCACTTGCTTCCTTATTTTTATTGAGATTAATTAAATTGAAGGCAATCAATTTATTTATAGAATCATTTAAATTAGTTTCATTAATGAAAGTTAACTCTTTTTTTAGTGAATCTTGTAGATCTTCGTGCGAAGAAATATTGCCTAACTTATTATTTTTATATAAATCTAATATTACAGCGCACTCTATACCTAATGTCTCTGCTACTTCTTTTGAAAAAGATAGGTTTTCTTTATTCTTCAATTAAATTATTTTCTCCTTTTAACATCTACAGCTTCATTAAGTTTTTCAAGGCAAAATAACGTATCCTCCCAACCCATGCACGCATCAGTAATGCTTTGTCCATAGTTTAGTTTATCGCTAATTTTTTGATTACCTTCTTTAAGGTGACTTTCTATCATCACTCCTTTGATATTCTCACTACCACCACTTATTTGATTGCAAATAGATTCTATTACAGGTATCTGTTGTTTAAACTTTTTTTGACTATTACCATGACTGGCATCAATCATGATTGTTTCATTAATTTCAGCTTCCCTAAGTGCTGTAAGAGTAGTTTCAACAGATTCTTCATCATAGTTAGGAACCTTACCACCTCGCAGAATGATATGTGTATCATTATTTCCTGCAGTCTTAAGCATAGCAATATCAGCCTCTTTTGTAGCACCTAAAAATACATGTGAGTGGTTAGCAGCTTGAATTCCATCTATTGCGGCTTTTAGGCTTCCATCTGTTCCATTTTTAATGCCAATTGGACAAGATAACCCTGATGCAAGCTCTCTATGAATTTGGCTTTCAGCTGTTCTTGCTCCAATTGCGCCCCATGAAATGACATCAGTCACGTATTGTGGAGATATTGGATCTAGGAACTCAGTGCCAGCTGGTAAGCCTAAATCAGCAATATCGATTAGGAGCTTCCTTGCAATTTCGACACCTTTTGCAATATTGTAAGTTTCATTAATATCAGGATCATTTATTAAACCCTTCCAGCCAACAGTCGTTCTGGGCTTTTCAAAATAAACTCTCATTATTAGCAGTAAATTCTGACTAAAATCTTTATGAGCAGTTAAAAGTTTATTTGCATACTCAATAGCGCTTTGTGGATCATGAATTGAGCAGGGACCTACTACAACAAACAACCTATCATCCTTACCATGAAGTATTTGACTGATTTGATTTCTTGTTCCATATACAAGCTTCGCAATCTTTTCATTAATTGGATATTTATTAACTAGCTCATAAGGAGCAGGCACTTTTCTCCTATCTATAATCCTAGTATTGTCAGTTGAATAATTCATATTTTTCTATTTTATATCCCAAATTTCAAAAAGGATGAATATTATTAAATGAAAGCAGGATAATAGAAACAATAAAGTTTAAATTATTGTTTAATAATTCTTTAATTTATATGAGATTTTTAAGGAAATGCACAATATATTGTATTAAAATAGATAAAACTTACACTATATAGTGTTTATATATGCAATATAATAATTTTGCTCAATTAGAATTACCTACTGTAATGGGGCTTCAATATGAAGAGATGCCAGATGATCTTTTCATTCCTCCTAATGCTTTAGAGATATGTCTTGAGACATTCTCAGGACCTCTAGATCTCCTTTTGTATTTAATTAAAAAAGAAAATATAAATATTCTTGATCTCGATGTATCTAAAATAACCGATCAATATCTTGAATATATAGAGCTAATGGACAATCTAAAATTTGAATTGGCTGCGGATTATTTAGTAATGGCAGCAACATTAGCAGAAATTAAATCTAGATTAATGCTTCCAATAGAAACTTTTGATGAGGAAGAAGATGATCCTAGATCAGCTTTAATAAAGAGATTACAGGAATATCAAAGATTTAAGAATGTTTCTGAAAAAGTCGCATTGCTTCCAAGAATTGATAGAGATTTTTTTGCAGCCTCGGCTAAATTACCCAAACTTGAAGATCAAGATAATAAAATTGAAATCACAAAAGAAGAAATCTATAGTTTAATAACCGAGGTCATAAATAGACCTAACTATAAAGCGAATCATCAAATCGATTTTGAAGAACTATCTACAAAAGAACGTATCCAAATGATACTAGATATATTATCGCGCACAAACTTAATCAGTTTTTCTAAGACACTTATTAAACCAGAGGGCCGAAAGGGAGTTGTAGTAACGTTGCTAGCATCACTTGAGCTTGCTAAAGATGGTTATGTTGAACTTATTCAAAATAAGAGCGAAGAATTATTCATAAAATCTTCAAGGAGACTATGAATTGGATATTAATTTAATAAACTCTATTGAAGCATTGCTTTTTGGTGCCGGAAGACCAATACGACTGTCTGAGATGAAGAGTATTCTTGAAAATAATGGAATAGAGGCTGATCTTTCTGAAATTAAAAAATCCATATTTTCTCTTGAAGAAAGATACTTAAATACAGCAATAGAGATTAAAGATGTTGCATCAGGTTATAGGATTCAAATAAAACAGAAGCATAGTCCCTGTTTAAGTAGTCTTTGGGATGATAAAAAACCAAGAATTTCAAAAGCTTTGATGGAAACTATTTCGATTATTGCATATAAACAACCTGTAACAAGAGGAGACATTGAAGATATTCGTGGAGTCACCGTAAGTACTAGAAGCATTAGGTTTTTATTAGAAAGAAACTGGGTGAAGGTTTCAGGCTATAGAGATGTTCCAGGAAGGCCGGCACTTTATGTAACCACCAAAGACTTTCTAGATGACCTAAATTTAAAAAATATTTCTGAACTGCCTGATTTACCTGAAATCACTGAGACTGCTGAAAATGATATTTTTTCACAAGCTGTCTAAAAAATGGCAGAAAGACTGCAGAAATTTCTAGCAAAATCTGGAATCGGCTCTAGAAGATATTGTGAGGATTTGATTAAGTCTAATCAGGTTACAGTAAATGGAAAAATTGCGAAAATCGGAAGTGTAGTTCATAAAGATGATGTTATAGAGTATGAAGGCAAAATAGTTGCTCATAAAGAATTTGATACAAAATTATTAATACTTAATAAGCCAGAAAAAGTTTTGTCCTCGACAAAGAGAGAAAAGAATATTCCAATAGTTTTTGATTTCTTGCCTTCTGGTAATTCAAACACAAGATGGATATCTATTGGAAGGCTCGATATTAATTCTTCAGGTTTAATGCTTTTTACTAATGACGGAAATTTTGCAAATTTCTGCATGCATCCCTCTTCAATGATTGATAGAGAATATTTAGTAAGAGCAAGAGGAAATTTTACTCCTGAAAAGAGAAATCAGATGTTGACAGGAATAAAGATAGAAGGCGAAATATATAAATTTTCAGATATTGTTGAGGGAGAAAAAATTTCTTCAAACCAATGGTTCTCAGTGTGTTTGATGTCAGGTAGAAATAAAGAAGTAAGAAGGTTGTTTAATGCTGTAGATCTTGAAGTTAGCAGGCTCAAAAGAACAAGGTTTGGACCAATTTTTTTGCCTTCTAGTTTAAAAAAAGGAAAATGTATTGAACTATCAAACAAAGAGATAGATTCGTTAAAAAATTATGGAACATAAACAAGCTTATGAATTCTTGTATAAGAAATCACTTGAGTTAAATCTTAGTCAATTAGCAAATCATATTAAAAAAGTTGGCCCCCTAAAGATCAAAACTTCAAACATGAAATTTGTTAATCATCTTTCAAAGATTATTGTTGGTCAACAATTATCAGTACAATCTGCAGCAGCAATCTGGAAGAGGACAGAATTAATTCTAAATGGAAATAAATACAAAAAAATTAATGAAAAATTAAATAAAAAGTTTAGAGACGCTGGCCTTTCTCGGCAAAAGATTGGATATCTCAATGGAATTATTTTTAATAAAGAACTAAATAAAATTACAAAAAAAGATTTAAAAATGCTGTCTGCTAATGACTTGTTTGAGTACTTAATAAACATTAAGGGCATTGGCCCATGGTCTATTGAAATGTCTAGAATATTTTATTTAGGCGATCCAGATGTATTTTCATACCTAGATTTAGGACTCAAAAATGCTCATAACAAAATGTTCTTATCAAATAAATACAGTGAAAAATTTTATGAGTCATTTAGCCCATTTAGGAGCTATATGTGTTTATACATGTGGAGAGTTCTAGAAGAAGAGAATGTAGCTATATAAAAGTTTTGCTTTCATCAAATTCTATGTATGTGTTTTCTGATTTAGAACTTTCTTCAGAAAGCATCCATAAATAATAATCCATAAGGTCATCGGTTTGTTTTACTAGCGCAGGATCTTCTGCTGGATATGCAAGAGCCCTCATAGATGTTTGGGTTGCTTTCGGATTGAAATTAAATATTTTAATATTTGAAACAGACTCTAATTCATCTGCTAATATTTCTGACAATGCATTGATACCAGCCTTTGATACTGAATATGCGCCCCAAAAAGCCTTTCCTTTATTGCCAACACTCGACGTTGTAAAAATTATTCTAGGATTGGATGATGACTGCATTAAAGGAATTATATGTTTTGAAAGGATAAAGGAGCTTGTTAAATTTACTTTCAATACTTTTTCCCATGTTTTTGAATCATAGCTTTGAATATCAGCCATTTTCTCAAGAAGCGATGCGTTATGTATTACCGCATCAAGACTTTTATAGTTTTCTAAAATAATATTAACAATTTCTCTCGATTTATTATCATCAAGATTCTCTAAGTCACATTTTAAAATACATGGATCAACTTTATATTTTTCTTTAATCTCATCATAAATCGAGTCTAATGCAGATTCATTTCTTGATAGCATTAGGACATTGGCTCCAAACTTACTCAGATTAATTGCAAGAGACCTTCCAATGCCACTAGAAGCACCAGTTATTAAAATATTCTTTTCTTTAAGATGATTATTTTTTATTTTCATTAATTAATATTAGGAACTATGTCAGAAACACTTTTAACAGACTTACATTTAAAATCATTAATATCAGTTTCTTGAAGTGAGTATCCATATAAACATCCAATTATATCTGTACCAGCAGCTATGCCTGCTTTTAAATCATTAATGTGATCGCCTAGATATAGAGTATCTTTAGGTTTAACTTTTAGTCTGTTACAAGCAAGTAAAATTCCTTCGGGATTCGGTTTAGAGATATTTACATGGTCAGGACATACTAAAATTTTATTATCTTGAAGTTCAGAAAATGAACTAATTATTGGCTCAGCATATTCATAAAATTTATTTGTTACCACTCCATAAATAATACCGTTATCATTTAGATATTTTATTACTTCGTCCATTCCCTTAAATAGCTTTGAGCTTTTTGTTAAGTTCAATGCATATTCATTCAAGAACTCAGTTTTATATTTAGTAAAATTTATATCTTCTTCGTCAATCATAAAGAATGATTTAATTAATTTAGATGAACCCTCTGATATATGGGGGCGCACTCTTTCCATGGTAGTAATCTCTCTGGAATTATTAATGAGTACATTATTCAACGCAGTTAAGAAATCAGGCGCAGTATCAATTAAGGTTCCATCTAGATCAAATAAAACTAATTTTGTCTTATGGTTTTTTTGCATACATCAAATAATTTACACCAAGATCATTATTTAAATTGGCCTTATGAGTTAAAGGATTATAAAACATCCCCTTTGTTTCTATGAGCTCTGCATTAGCTTCTCTCACATACTTTGCTAAGACAGATGGCTTAATAAATTTATCAAACTCATGAGTTCCTTTTGGCAGAAGATTAAAGATATATTCAGCTCCAACTATGGCAGTAATCCAAGATCTAGGATTCTTATTGATTGTAGATAGAAATAACGCCCCACCAGGTTTGAGAAGATTTATGCATGTAGCAACAAGCGATTTAGGATCAGGGACATGTTCCAAAACTTCTAGACAGGTAACGACGTCAAAAGACTCTGACTCATTAAGGTTAAGATCTTCCGCTGTCATTGCAAAATACTTTATATTTTTATTATTATTTTTTGCATGAATTTTAGCTACTTCTATCCCAGGACCAGCGGCATCAATTCCAGTTACATCTGCACCAAAATCATATAACGCTTCGGAAAGAAGTCCGCCACCACAACCTACATCTAAAACCTTTCTACCTTCTAGCAAGGTTTTATCCTTAATATAATTTGCTCTTAGGGGATTTATTATGTGCAAAGGTTTAAAGTCACCATCTTTATTCCACCAATCCTCAGCAATATCAGAAAATTTTTTAATTTCTTGCTTGTCTACGTTTGCCATGCGCATATTCTAACCCTTATAAATTTAATTAAAAATAAATAAAAATATTTATTTTGTAGCAACACTACAACTTATATGCCAATTTAATGCCTGTTTCAGTGAATTTTTAATTTGTTTGACTTGAATCAACTGTTAAGATTAAATTCACTACATAATTTAAGATATTAAAACGTGATACTAACCGCATTAAAATCAAATATTTCTTCTGACAACAGGTCACCAATTCATATTGAAACAATAAAGACAATATTAGACCTTGGTATTGAGATTTGGTTTGAAGAAGGTATTGGTGATGGTATCAATGTTAGTGATAAAGCTTTTGAAGGAGCTGGTCTAAAAAAGCATACAAGAGATGAGTGTTTAAAAAATGGTGATTTAATATTTACTAATCAAGCTTTACTATTAGATGAAGTCAATCAAGTCAAAAAAAATTCTACTATTCTAGGAATGGTTAATCCTTTTAGCAATCAAGATTTAATTAATTTGTGTTCAAAATCAAATATCAATCTTGTTAGCATGGAATTTATTCCTAGAATTACTAGAGCTCAAAAAATGGACGTCTTGAGTTCACAAGCAAACTTGGCTGGATATGTAGCAGTCATAGAATCAGCGAAGCATCTAACAACTGCATTGCCAATGATGATGACTGCAGCTGGCACTCTTAAACCTGCAAAGGTTTTTGTTATTGGTGTTGGTGTCGCTGGCCTTCAGGCAATTGCAACTGCAAAAAGATTGGGTGCAAGAGTTGAGGCTTTTGATACAAGAGATGTAGTTGAAGAACAAGTTAACTCATTAGGTGCAAAATTTGTAAAAATTGATTTGGGGGAAACTGGCGAAACTGATCAAGGTTACGCCAGAGAGTTAACAGACGAGCAAATCAATAAACAGAAAGAGCTTCAAAAAAAGGTATGCGAAAGATCAGATATTGTTATTACCACTGCGCAACTTTTTGGAAGACCAGCACCACTTTTGATTGATAACGGCACTATCGATGAAATGAAGCCTGGTAGTGTTATTTTTGATATGGCGGTTGAGACGGGAGGAAATGTTGAGGGCTCCAAAGTTGATGAAGTGATAGACAGGAATGGAGTTAAGATTATAGGGATATCAAATTTAGCCTCAAAGGTTTCAAGTCATGCGTCTTTAGCCTTATCTAATAACTATAACAATTGGATTTCTGATTTTTATAATAAAGAATCAGCAGCCATTAATTTTGATTTTGAAGATGAAATAATTCAAAGCAGTGTATTGGTGTTTGATGGAAAAATTACTAATGAGAGGTTTAAATAATGGAAGTATACGCATTACTGGGCTTTGTATTAATTCTTTCAATTTATTTGGGGCTTGAGTTAATTTCAAAAGTTCCCAGCACTCTGCACACGCCTTTAATGTCAGGTGCAAATGCTATCTCAGGTGTTGCACTTGTTGGGGCTTTAGTGTTGGGTGGAGACAATCAATTGCAAAATATCTTAGCGTTTTTAGCAGTTACTTTTGCATCAATTAATGTTTTTGGTGGTTATCTTGTAACAAATAGGATGCTCAAAATGTTTAAGAAGAAATAATCATGAACATTATTGAAAATATTTCTACATTTCAAAATTTAATATATATAGCAGCATCTATCTTATTTATTTCTGGAATAAAAATGTTAGGCAAGGAGGATACTGCTGTTAAAGGTAATTTCTTGTCTGCTTTAGCTATGTTCGTCGCAGTGTTAATAACTTTTTTGGATCCAAAAATAGAAGTTAATATTTATCTAATCTTTGCAGGAATTGGAGTTGGTGCGCTAGTTGGTTCATTAATAGCACTTAAGGTCAAAATGACTTCAATACCTGAAATGGTAGCGCTCTTCAATGGGTTTGGAGGGCTAGCAACTTTCTTTATTGCTTGGTCTGAATTTAACTCTGAGCCAGAAAATACATTTCAGTATGTTTTAATAATGATCACTACTTATATAGGGGGTGTTACGTTCTCAGGAAGTATAGTTGCTTATGGGAAATTGTCAGAGAAACTAACAATACAGAAAACCTCAATTATTACTAAATTATTTACCACGATTTTTTATCTTTCTTTAATATATTTAATTTACTCGATATCATTAACAAACTTAATAGTTCCATCTTTTGACTTTTTCACAATCCTGCTTATTTTGACTTTGCTTGGAGGGATTGGATTTGTCTTGCCAATTGGTGGAGGAGACATGCCAGTAGTAATTTCTTTGTTAAATTCCTTTTCTGGAATAGCTGCAGCTTTCGCAGGACTTTTGCTGTTAAATAATGTTCTTATAGTTGCCGGTTCTTTAGTTGGTGCAAGTGGCCTAATTTTGACAATAATAATGGCTAAAGCCATGAATAGATCAATTGGCAATATTTTATTTGTTGGATACGCGTCTTCATCTCCAACCTCCAAATCAGAAGAAGTTGGTGAAGTAAAGCCTATCAATGTATCAGATGCATATTTAATTCTTGAAAATGCTAGTTCAGTACTAGTTATTCCTGGTTATGGCATGGCTGTAGCTCAAGCTCAGCATGTAGTTAGAGAGCTTGGAGAACTTCTTGAATCTAATGGAACTGAAGTTAAATATGGAATTCATCCAGTTGCTGGAAGAATGCCAGGACATATGAATGTTTTGCTGGCTGAGGCAAATGTGCCTTACGATGTTTTAGTTGAACCAGATGATGTAAATCCTATGATGGATACTGTTGATGTTGCTGTTGTCATAGGTGCAAATGATGTTGTAAATCCATCTGCTACAGAGGAGCCTGGTAGCCCAATATATGGGATGCCAATAATAGAAGCACACAATGCCAAAACTGTATTTGTTCTTAAAAGATCTATGTCGTCTGGATTTGCAGGCGTTCAAAATCCTCTCTTTTTTAAAGAAAATACTCGGATGCTTTTTGGTGATGCAAAAGAATCTATTGGCGGTCTTGTATCAGAATTTAAAGAGTAAATTACCCCCAATATTGCTACATAAATATGGTAAAATATACCATTAATTAACATAGAATATTCACATTAAAAATAGGGGCTAAATAAGCAAAAAAATGAGTGATTTTGCCAAAGAAATTATATCTGTAAATATCGAAGATGAATTAAAGCAATCTTATTTAAGTTACGCTTTAAGTGTTATACATGGAAGGGCTTTGCCAGACATTAGAGACGGTCTTAAACCAGTTCATAGACGAATCCTATATGCAATGTATGATTTAAAGAATTATTATAATAAGCCCTACAAAAAATCTGCAAGAGTTGTGGGAGATGTTATCGGAAAATATCACCCTCATGGTGATTCAGCTGTTTATGACGCAATGGTTAGAATGGCACAAGATTTTTCAATGAGATACCCCATAGTAGAGGGCCAAGGAAATTTTGGTTCAATTGATGGCGATCCACCAGCAGCAATGAGATATACCGAAGTTCGTATGGCAAAAATTACTGATCAAATGCTGGGAGATATTGAAAAGGATACTGTTAGTTATTCTCCAAATTACGATGGCAGTGAGCATATTCCAGATGTTTTACCGACCAAAATTCCCAATTTGTTAGTTAATGGTTCGTCTGGAATTGCTGTTGGAATGGCAACTAATATTCCACCTCATAATTTAAATGAAGTTTTGAATGGATGTATTAATCTAATCAACAACCCTAAGATATCAATAGATGAATTAATTAAAGATATTTCTGGACCTGATTTCCCAACTGGTGGAACTATTGATGGAAAAGCTGGTATCTATGAAGCTTATAAAACCGGTAGAGGAATCATTCACATCAGATCAAACACCTCTATTGAAGAAGATAAATCAGGAAAACAATCATTAATAATTAATGAAATTCCATTTATGGTAAATAAAGCGAGGATGCTTGAGAAAATAGCTGAATTAGTAAAAGAAAAAAAGATTGAGGGCATTACTGAAATTAGAGATGAATCAGATAAAGACGGGTTAAGGGTTGTCATTGAAGTTAGAAAAGGAGATTCGGTTGATGTTCTAGAAAATAATCTCTTTGCACAGACTCAACTTGAACAATCTTTTGGTATAAATTTCACTGTCTTGTCTGAAGGCCAGCCCAAGGAAGTAAATCTAAAAGAAATGCTTCAGGCTTTCGTTAAGCATAGAAAAGATATTATTACAAAAAGAACAAAATATGACTTAAAGAAAGCTAAAGGGAGGGGTCATGTCATAGAAGGTTTGATGGTTGCAATTGCAAATATTGATGAGATTATTACCATAATTAAAAAATCTAAAGATCCAAAATTAGCAGCAGACGCTCTTTGTAAAAAGGTTTGGAAATCTGGTCCTGTTGAGGCAATTTTAAAAAAGGTTGGTAATGATGCTTGTAAACCAAAAGGGCTAAATAAAGAACTGGGCTTAAAGGGTAAAAAATATAGATTATCTTCAGATCAAGCTAAAGCAATTTTAGAACTAAGACTCGGTAGATTGACAGGCCTCGAGCAAGACAATTTAAGTAAAGAATTTTCTGAAATAGTTGAGAAGATTCTTGGATTGCAAAAAATTCTTGATGATAAGACAACTTTAACTAACTTGATGATTGATGAGCTTGAGGAAATTAAGAATAGTTTTGGTGATGAGAGAAAGACGCTTATAAATGATACAAGGAGAGGTATTACTAATGAAGACCTTATTCCAGAAGAAACAAGAGTATTGACTGTTTCTAGAAGTGGTTATGCAAAAACTCAACCGCTTGACGAATACCGTGAGCAAAGAAGAGGCGGTCAAGGTAAGGCTGCAGCTTCAGTGAAAGAAGAAGACTTAATTCAAAATCTATATGTTCTTAGCAGCCATGTGCAAATTTTATGTTTTACAACTAAAGGTAAAGTTTTTTGGTTAAAAGTATATGAAATTCCAGTTGCATCAAGAACTTCAAAAGGAAGACCTCTAGTTAATATGCTCAATCTTGATGATGATGAACGAGTAAGTGAAATACTTCCTGTTGAAGAATTTTCTGACAAGTATTTTGTATTCATGGCAACTAGAAAAGGCATAACAAAAAAAACTAACCTAAGTCTTTTTGCTAGAAAATGGAAATCAGGGATTAAAGCAATTAATTTAGATGAAGACGATAAATTAATTGGCACAGCAATAACTGATGGTACTAAAGAAATTTTACTTGCATCGTCGGCAGGTAAACTAATTAGATTTAAAGAATCTAAAGTTAGATCAATGGGTAGAACAGCAAGAGGTGTTAAGGGTATTAAATTGAAGAAAGATCAAAGATTAATTTCTCTCAATGTAGCTGATTCTTCAAAAAAAGTATTGTGTGTTTCTGAAAATGGATTTGGAAAGAAGACTGAATTAGACGATTTTCCAACACATAATCGAGGTGGACAGGGCGTTATTTCAATTAAGACTAGTGAAAGAAATGGTTTAATGGTTGCTGCTACTCTTGTTGAAGAAGACGACGGGATTATGCTAATAAGTGATAAAGGAACAATGATAAGAACCAATGTATCTCAAATTCCTACACTAAGCAGGAATACTCAAGGTGTTAAAGTAATTACTCCAAAGGAAGGAGAAAAATTAATGGAGTGCGTCACAATACCTACAGAAGAAGATCAAGACGAATAAATATGAGGAAATGGAATTTCTGTGCAGGACCCGCAGTTATTTCTGAAGAGGTGTTGTCTGAAGTTAGGGACGAACTATTAGATTATAAAAATTCAGGTACATCTATTATAGAAATGAGTCATCGATCAGAGACTTATTCAAAAATTGCATACGAAGCCAAAGAGGACTTAATAGATCTATTACATATTCCCAAGAATTATGATGTTTTATTTCTTCAAGGAGGTGCGACTCATCAGTTTTCAATGATACCTATGAATTTTAAAAATCTCACAGGTACTGCTGATTACATTACAACTGGCGCATGGACAAAGAAAGCTTTTATTGAAGGATCTAAGATAATGGATTTAAAAAACATCTATTCTTCTGAGGATAATAATTTTACATTGGCACCAGATATTGAAAACTTAAAAATATCTGAAAATGCCTCTTATGTTCATTATTGTCCAAATGAAACGATTCATGGCAATGCAATCCATAAGATTCCAAATATAAATAAACCGCTCATTGCTGATATGTCATCATCAATTTTAAGCAAACCTATAGAAGTTGAAAAATTTTCCCTAATATATGCAGGTGCTCAAAAAAATATTGGCCCGGCTGGGCTTACGGTAGTAATTATTGACAAAGATTTCATGCTCAAAGGCAATGAGGCCCTTCCAAATATCTTAAAATATTCTGAACATGCAAAATTAGATTCTATGCTTAATACACCTCCTACTTTTTCATGGTATGTTGCAGGCAAGGTATTTAAGTGGATTAAGAAAATGGGTGGCTTAGATTACTTTAAGAAAGAAAATGAAATAAAGGCTCATAAATTATATGATTTTATTGATAGTTCACATTTCTATTCAAATCCTGTTGAAATCAATAACAGATCTATTATGAATATTCCGTTCACATTGAGCGATATCAAGCTTGAATCAATATTTTTAAACTTATCTGAAGAGAATGGGCTTTTAAACCTTAAAGGGCATCGTTCAGTTGGAGGAATGAGAGCTAGCATATATAATGCTATGCCCTTAGAGGGGGTAGAAGAATTAATAAAATTTATGGATTACTTTGAAAAAAAATATGGCTAAGAAAATATCTAAAAATAACCTTAAGACTTTAAGAAACAAGATTGATATTATTGACAGAGATATCTACAAACTTATTCAAAAGAGAGCGTCTCACGCTATTGATATTGGTAAAATTAAATCTAAAGTTAGTCCAGGATCTTCATATTACAAGCCTGATAGGGAGACAAAAATCTTAAGAAATATTTTAAAAGCAAACGAAAAAGGTCATTTACCAGATTCAAAAATAAGAACAATATATAAAGAGTTGATTTCTGGATGCTTATCACTTGAAGAGGTTTTAAAAGTTGCATATCTTGGTCCTGAAGGCACTCATTCAGAAGCGGCGGTTCATAATCAGTTGGGTTCTCAAGTAATTAGAATACCAGCCTTAACAATTGATGATGTCTTTTTTCAAGTCATGCATGATGAAGTAAACATTGGAGTTGTTCCAGTAGAAAATTCATCCGAAGGCGTTATAAATACCACTCTAAATTGTTTAGCAGATAGTGAAAATATAAATATTATTGGAGAAATTTCCTTAGATATAGATCACCAATTAGCTTCTGGTAACAAGTTTAATGTTAATGAGGCATTTGCAATTGCTTCACATCCGCAAGCTCTTGGTCAATGTTCTAAGTGGATTGAAAAAAATCTGGGAAATATAAAAAGATTGGAAATGCCAAGTTCTGCAGTTGCAGCAAAGTATGCCAAAGACAATAAAAATATTCTTTGCATAGTAAATGCAATGGCTGTTGAAAAATATAAACTCAAACTGGTAAAAACAAATATTCAAGATTTCTCTGAGAATAAAACTAGATTCCTTG
>CETQ01278689.1_pt1 | contig 14633 bp, 11 predicted proteins | sample 531261 | NCBI WGS metagenome assembly CETQ01 (sample SAMEA2622376, study PRJEB7988) | marine metagenome | biome: marine biome (ENVO:00000447); feature: surface water layer (ENVO:00002042); material: "saline water (ENVO:00002010), including plankton (ENVO:xxxxxxxx)" | depth 5 m
GGTCGTATGAATAATTATTTAACTGCGGTTGAATCACAGTCGCTTGTTATGTGCTTTATTTATACAATTGAAATATATATGTTTATGTCCGTTTGATTTATGTAATGCTCAAAATCTGTTTTGTAAGCTCTTTTATATTCTGTTTCTTCATTGCTAAAGTAACCCCATACTTTTCCCCAAGTATCTATAACCGCTTGAATTCTCGCGTTGTCATCAGGTGATGTTGCTTTGCCTTCAAAAACGAGATATTTCCCTTTCAGAATGGTGACTTGCTCAAGAGACTCATTAGGATTCTCGGTTCCCGCGAGTACGTTAAATTCACCATTGGCATCAGATTCATACTCGTAATAGACGCCATAAACTCTTTCACCTGCTTGATAATTGACAGAAACTTCGCGGTCGAATTGTTGCCATGTTTTTCCTATTTTGGCAGTTTCAGGACCCATCTCATTTGCATTAGTTGTCCTTACCGAAATTCCATATATCTGTTTTTCATTAACATCTACAACTTTCATAACTTCTCCATGCTTGTTTTTACACATAACGCCAAAAATAAGCGGCGGCCCGACAGGGGCGTCCGGTGGAGGCCGCCAGGCCGGAACGAACTTGATTGACTTGTTAAAAGCTATCGCAGGCCACCCAAAGCCATGAGGGCAACAAACGATACCAGCCTGCCAACGATGACCATCAAAATAATATCTGGCCAGATACTGGCTTTGCTGAACTTTTTGAGAAGCACAAAAAGCACAACGATTGATAAGATCCAGCCTGCGGTCGGAACCAAAGCAACAGCGGCAGCTCCACCCGCTGCAATTACGGTTTCACTCAAAGCTAAATCTACAGATGTGATTTTTGCGGCAAGCCACAAAACCACACCGCCAATTAAGGCATCCAGAACGACAACTACCAACTCATCCATGAGGTTTATCCTTACCTTTTAACGCCGTGGTAAGGGGCAGCTGAAGCAACGCGTAAGCTGTCCCGCGCAGGCCGCGTCTTTTGCGGCCGGAGTGAACTTGACCACCTTGTTATGTGTTTTCACGCACCAGGTTCTCGATTACTGTAAATGTGAAGCTGGCTGTGATTTCACCCTGTTTATTCAGCCTAAAAGTATTTATACCCTTGCGTTTAGTAGAGGGCATAAAAGACGTAAAGCTCAATTCATTATTGCGCCAGACAACTTCGCTTATCTCGAATTTCTCTCCATCATTCAGATCGATTCCACTCACTATTGGATTCGATTCAGTTCCAGAGATTTCGTACATCGCCAAGTAATCATCACTATCCCACGGTGCGGAATGCTTCCAACTTCCTTTTATTTGGTCAAATTCACTCATACCTGATTCACACATAACAGCTTATTAGTATGCACGCACACTTATCCCGGGCGACTATTTCGAGAAACCCTTCGTAACCCATTGATCCAACTAAAGAATCGTCCATAACCCAAAAATCCCTTCCAGAAAAACGCGCACGCCTGTTAATTCCGCATTGCAATGCACATAAACTTGTAAACCCAGTCTACAAGTTGTTGATTCTATTGCATTTACCTTACTACCCTCTGGCAAAACGAGCAAGAGTAAATGTAAAGTGTGCCAGATTTCTTGATTTTATAAAAATATACTGTATATATAAACAGCATATATAACACCCGGAGGCCAGGATGGCGAAAAGTAAGTTTCTGACTGAAATCCGTGAGTACATGCGCCTGCACGGCTACAGCATCCGCACAGAACATACTTACATTTACTGGATCAGGTTTTACATTCGTTTTCATCGCCTGCAGCATCCATCAGCCTTAGGGCCGGATCACGTGGTGATGTTTCTGAGTTTTCTGGCGAATAAACGCGACGTGTCAATCAATACCCAAAAGATCGCGCTGAACGCTTTAGCATTCCTGTATAACAATTATCTTAACCAGCCTTTGGGCGAACTTGGATTTACTTTTGCTACTCGCCCGAGAACACTACCAACCGTTCTGTCCTCCACTGAAGTCGGACAGATCCTGAGATGGTGTGAACCCCGGGATCGGTTAATTTTTTCCTTATTATTCGGATCAGGCTTAAGAATTTCGGAATGCCTGCGACTCAGAATCAAAGATTTCGACTTTAACCGCGGCTCTCTGACTATTCATGATGGCAAAGGTGCTAAAGATCGCGTTACTGTCCTTCCGCACAGTCTGAAGCCTCTTTGCTCGGATTTCTTTAATAAGGCCCTACAGATTCAACAAGCTGACAACCAAAAAGGCATTGGACCATCTATTCCTGGTGCATTAGGCCGGAAATACCCGTCTGCTCACCGACAGACTGCATGGATGTTTTTATTCCCATCGACAGGACTTTGTAATCACCCGACGACTGGCGTTTTGTGTCGTCATCATTTACATGATTCTGTTCCGCGTAAAGCGCTTAAGCAGGCGGTCATTGACGCCGGACTTACGCATAAACGCATAACCTGCCATACCTTCAGGCACAGCTTTGCTACCGAGCTATTGCGTAACGGCCGGGATATCAGAACGGTACAGGAGTTGTTAGGCCACAGCGATGTTGCAACCACTCAGATTTACACTCATGTGATTGGCGAACATTTTGCCGGAACATCCAGCCCGTTAGATATGTTGAACTGATCCTTAATTTCCCATGTAACCGGCACAAAAAAACCGGCCGAAGCCGGTTTTTTTAGAAGCGCCCCAGAATATGGAGCGCGTCGCGAGCGATGGCTGACCGAGGCAAAGATCTCTGAGCAAGCGGAGTGTAGTTAGCCTACATGAGGCAGATTTTTGCTCCTGCAAAATCTGCATTTCCGCCATCCATGGCGGTCACATCACGAGAGATCTTTAACAAAGGTCAGGCGAGCGCAGTAGCGCTCAGTCCATACGCTCCCATACAGTAGCAATACCCTGCCCCAGACCAATACACATGGTTGAGACACCGTACTTACCACCTTCCTGCTCAAGCACGTTGATCAGTGTGGTGGAGATACGGGCACCGGAACAACCCAGAGGGTGACCCAGTGCGATCGCGCCGCCGTGGATGTTGATGCGGGAATCAGCGATTTCTTTCAGTTTCAGATCCTTGATGCAAGGCAGAGACTGAGCAGCAAAGGCTTCGTTCAGTTCCCAGTAGTCGATGTCGGTGGTGTCCAGGCCGGCACGCTTCAGTGCTTTTTTGGTGGCCGGAACCGGGCCGTAACCCATGATCGCAGCGTCAACACCGGCAACTGCCATAGACACGATACGTGCACGTGGCTTGAGACCCAGTTGCTGAGCTTTTTCATAGCTCATCAGCAGCATGGCCGCTGCACCATCGGTGATCTGTGAAGAAGTACCGGCAGTTACGGTACCGCTCTTAGGATCGAATGCAGGACGCAGGCCTGACAGGCTTTCTGCTGTGGTTTCCGGACGAATGGTTTCGTCTTCGGTTACCAGAACTTCTTTACCGTCGGCGTCATGGCCGTACATCGGGATGATTTCGTTTTTGAACTTACCGTCCAGGGTCGCTTTGTGCGCCAGGCGGTGAGAACGTGCTGCGAATTCATCCTGCTGTTCACGGGTAATACCGTGCATTTTACCCAGCATTTCCGCTGTCAGACCCATCATGTTAGAGGCTTTGGCGAAGTACTTGGACGATTCCGGATTGTGGTCAAAACCGTGCTGCATGTTCACGTGGCCCATGTGCTCCACACCACCCACAACGAATACATCGCCGTTACCGGTCTGAATTGCCTGAGCGGCGGTGTGAATAGCAGACATCGCGGAACCACACAGGCGGTTCACGGTCAGGGCGCCGGCTTCTTTCGGCACAACGGTCATCAGACCGATCTGACGGGCGACGTTAAAGCCCTGTTCCAGCGTCTGGTTGACACAGCCCCAGATGATATCTTCAACCTCGGCCGGGTTAGCAGCCGGGTTGCGTTCAAACAGTGCGTTGATCAGATTGGCAGAGATAGTCTCTGCACGTACGTTGCGGAATACGCCACCTTTGGAACGACCCATTGGTGAGCGCACGGCATCAACAACAACTACGTCTTTTGGATTGTAAGACATGGTATAAATTCTCCTGGTGCGCTTATTAACCGAAGTAGCTTTCGCCGTTCGCAGCCATTTCACGCATACGATCGGTTGGTTTGTACAGGTTACCCAGGCCTTCAAACTTGTCGCACAGAGCAACAAATTCAGCCATACCCACGGTGTCCATGTAACGGCATGCACCGCCACGGAATGGAGGGAAACCAATACCAAAGATCAGACCCATATCCGCTTCGTTCGGTGTATCAACGATACCCTCTTCCAGACAGCGGGCCACTTCGATGCACATTGGAATCATGCAACGCGCGATAATTTCGTCTGCGTCAAATTCTTTGGCTTCAGCAACGACTGGCTTGATCAGCTCGTAAGTTGCTTCATCAACCACTTTCTTCGGCTTGCCTTTCTTATCGGTTTCATACTTGTAGAAGCCGATGTTGTTTTTCTGTCCGTAACGTTCGTTTTCGAACATCACTTCCATGGCAGTTTTGTAGTCTGCCTTCATGCGATCCGGGAAGCCTTCTGCCATCACTTCGTTGGCGTGAACACCGGTATCAATACCAACAACGTCGAGCAGGTAAGCAGGCCCCATCGGGAAACCGAATTTTTCCATCACTTTGTCGACTTTCTGGAAGTCTGCGCCATCGCGCACCAGACCAGCAAAACCAGCAAAATATGGGAAGAGTACACGGTTGACCAGGAAGCCAGGGCAGTCGTTTACAACGATCGGGGTTTTACCCATTTTCTTGGCATAAGAAACCACGGTGGCAACCGCATCTTCGGACGTTTTCTTACCACGGATCACTTCCACCAGCGGCATCATGTGTACCGGGTTAAAGAAGTGCATACCGAGGAAGTTTTCCGGACGCTTCAGGTCTTCCGCCAGCAGGTCGATGGAAATAGTGGACGTGTTTGACGTCACGATGGTGTCTTCGCTGACGTTGTCTTCCAGCTCGGCCAGAACCATTTTCTTCACTTTCGGGTTTTCAACCACGGCTTCAACCACGGTATCCACATCACCGAATTCAGCATAAGACAGAGTCGGACGGATGCGGTTCAGGGTTTCACCCATCGCATACGGCTTCATCTTCTTCTTCTCTACCCGCTTGGACAGCAGCTTGTTGGCTTCTGACAGACCCAGTTCGATACCGGCTTCGGCGATATCTTTCATCATGATCGGGGTGCCTTTCAGTGCAGACTGATACGCGATACCGCCGCCCATGATACCAGCACCCAGTACGGCTGCTTTGTTGGTGTCTTTGGCTTGCTTGTCGAAATCTTTGGCTTTTTTCTTCAGCAGCTGGTCGTTCAGGAACAGACCGATCAGAGCCTGAGATTCTGTGGTTTTTGCCAGCTTCGCGAATCCTTTGGATTCGGCATCCAGTGCTTTATCACGGCCGGCATTGGCCGCTTTCTGCATGGTTTTAATTGCCTGAATCGGTGCCGGGTACTGACCTTTGGTCTGGCCAGCTACAAAACCTTTGGCGGTTTCGAAAACCATCATCTGTTCCATCGTGTTCAGATGCAGTTTGGACTGTTTCTCTTCACGACGTGCCTGCCAGTTGATGTCACCGGCGATGGCTTCTTTCAGCATGGCAATGGATTGCTCACGCAGTTTGTCTGCTGTCACAACCGCATCAACAGCACCGTCTTTCAGTGCTTTTTCCGGCTTGTTTTCAGCGCCCATGCAGATCCATTCGATGGCATTGTCTGCACCGATGACGCGTGGCAGACGAACCGTACCACCGAAACCTGGCATCAGGCCCAGTTTTACTTCAGGCAGACCGACTTTGGCTTTGTCAGACATGACACGCAGGTCAGAGGCCAGACACATTTCGAAGCCGCCGCCCAGCGCGATACCATTGATCGCGACCAGTGTTGGTACAGTCAGGTCTTCGTAAGCATTGAAGATCTGGTTGGCTTCCAGACACCAGGCTGCAATTTCGTCTTCTTCTTTTTTGAAGGCTTCACCGAATTCGGTGATATCAGCGCCTACGATGAAAACGTCTTTTCCAGAAGTAACCAGAACACCTTTCACATCAGCGTTGCCTTTAATAGCTTCAACGCCTGCTTTGAGGTCTTCCAGAGTAACGCGGTTAAACTTGTTTACAGAGTCGCCCTGCAGATCGAATTTCAGTTCGGCGATGCCGTCTTCGATCATGTTTACCGTGATGGCTTTACCTTCGTAAATCATCAACTGATCTCCACATGGTGGTTAGCTTTTTGCCTGACAGATATCGCCTGTCAGCATTCTGCCGGTTGGTGAAACAATGCCCTTAACTGTTCAAAAAACGAACGATTCATACGGGCGTTTGAATCTGAGAGGCACACATTCATGCAAAGTGGCCGGAAAGTCAATAGATGGTTCGGAATTGCCCGGGCCATCTGTCTGTTTTTCAGCCAGAATCGACCCGTATGGCCTTTATATTGACCGCCCGTCCGGGCAAAGACTCTAATAATATTTTATTAAAATCAGCCGCTTAGCCTGATTAAACAGTGTTTTCAGGGCGTTGGGACTGTTGAGTTTTTTGTTACAGATTGTAATAGCCCCTAGGGATCAGAGGGCCGTTCTCATAAACTTCAATCAATACAGCCGTGCTGAAAAGGCTGTAATCAGCCATAACAACAAGAAGAAAATATAATGAAATCCGCTATCAACCTGCTCCGTTCCGGAGTTCTGCTGGGGGTTCTGCTGTCGTTGAGCCATACCGCTCTGGCCACGCCACAGCAGCTGCTGAGTGACCTGCAACACATGCGCCTGGCGGCAACCAATGCCGTGACCAATTTTTATATGTTTTCCGGTCTGGATGCTGACAGTAAGTACGAGCGCCGTATCGACGCTGCCATGGGCCGCTTTTCCGCTGCACTGAACAGCGCGCGGGCGCTGGCTGGCGTGAATCGTCTGGGGGATGAAATCGCCGCCATCGAAGTGCAGTGGAATACCATTGGCAAGCTGATGGCAACCAACCGTAAAGATATGCTCACCCAGGGCTTCCCCAATGTCCGCCTGGTGGATGAAATGGGCCGTACCAGTGCCGATCTGGTCAATCAGATATCCGCCGCTTACCAGACGCTGGAAGAATCCAGTGGCATCCGTCCCAGCCCGGTGGTGGAAAAAGCCCGCGATCTGGCGCTGCTGATGGAAGAAATCACTTCTCAGTATGCTGCCCGCGGTACGACTAACCTTGGGCAGGTGTTTATGGGCAGTTATGAACGCACGCTGACAGACATGGCCGAAGACTTCCATAAGCAGCTGCAGGCTCTGGAGGGCATGGTCCGTTCTGAACAGAACGATATTCTGATGAACAGCGTGAACAGTAAATGGCGCTTTATGGAAGAACGCATCAGAAACTACAACGAAAATACTGTGCCGTTTCTGGTGGTCAGCTATAACGACCGCATTGTGGAGCATCTGGAAGAACTGGAAAGCCGGTTCTGACAGCGTTTTTTATGTGTTTTTATGGCAGCGTTTTATAAAAACTGCTCCATAAAATGCCGGTAGGCCGCAACGCTGGCGGATTTTCTTTCCGCTGGCATCAGCACCACGCGGTTTTCGTACACTTCCAGCAACAGCAGATCATCCTGTAGTGCCGGCCATGCCTGACGGATTTTTTCCGCGTCCTGTTCGCTGCCCTGATTGTGCCAGCACAGCCCCTCCGGCAGTCCGTCGGTATCCCAGCCGGGCTGTCCTGCCACGCGGAATTTCAGCTCACCGCCCTGCTGATTACCGGGCCGCACCAGGGTGTAACTGGTGGCGGTGATGTCGTCACGGATACCGGTTTTGGCGGAATCCGGTTTAAAGGTGAACTGACGTATCTGCAGGCCACTTCTTATGGCGTCCAGGCGCAGCCCGGAGAGACGCTTATCGCGCTGGCTGGGCTTCAGCCAGTAGACGGAGCCAAAAATGGTGAGGATGACGAATGCCAATACCAGCCAGAAAATCATGACGCCATCTCCTCCAGCTCAAGCCAGCGTTCTTCCAGAGCTTCTACTTTCTTTTCAGCGTCTGCTAATGCTTCCAGGGTTGTCTGAATATCGTCGGCATCACCGGAATAGAAATCCGCTTCGCCGGCTTTTGCCGCCAGTGCATCGCGCTCGGCTTCGGCAGCAGCGATCTGATCCGGCAACATATCCAGTTCACGCTGCAGCTTATAGGAGAGCTTTTTAGCCGTGCTTTTACTGTTCTGCGTTTGAGCGGGTGCTGCCTCCGGTTTTTTGCCGGCGTTTTTCTTCTCCGCCGGTTTCTGTGCGGCTTTTTGTGCGGAGCGGCTGGCTTCCTGCGCTTGCTTACGCGCCTGCCAGTCGCTGTACCCGCCGACCTGCTCTTCTATGTAGCCGGGCTCGCCTTCACCAAATACCCACATCTGGGTGATAACGTTATCCAGAAATGCCCGGTCGTGACTGACCAGCAGCAGGGTGCCCTTGTATTCCATTAAGCGTTCTTCCAGTAGCTCCAGTGTTTCCACATCCAGATCGTTGGTGGGTTCGTCCATCACCAGCAGGTTGCAGGGTTTAAGAAACAGTTTGGCGAGTAGTACACGGTTGCGCTCACCACCGGATAAGGCTTTCACCGGTGTGCGGGCACGCTGGGCAGAAAACAGGAAGTCGCCCAGATAGCCGATGATATGCCGGCTCTGACCATTCACTTCGACCTGGTCTTTGCCATCGGCGACGTTGTCAGCAATGGATTTTTCGTCATCCAGTAAGTGGCGCGCCTGATCAAAGTAAGCCACTTCGATCTTTGTGCCGTGTTTAATGCTGCCGGACTGTGGCTCAAGCTGGCCCAGCAATAACTTCAGCAACGTACTTTTGCCGACGCCGTTGGGGCCTACCAGACCAATGCGGTCGCCACGCATCACCAGCGTGGAGAAATCTTTCACCTGCATGACGTCTTTCCAGGCGTAAGTCAGGTGTTCTATTTCAAACACCTGTTTACCGGAAGATTCCGCGGCATTCATGCTGATATTGGCATTGCCCTGAACATCACGGCGGGCTTTGCGCTCGTTGCGCATGGCCTTTAATGCACGCACCCGGCCTTCATTACGGGTACGGCGGGCTTCAATGCCTTTGCGGATCCATTTTTCTTCTTCTGCCAGACGCTTATCAAACAGTGCATTCTGGGTGGCTTCTTCTTCCAGACGTTTTTCGCGGTAATCAACGAAGCTTTGGTAATCACCCTGCCAGTTATAAATCTGACCCCGGTCCAGTTCGATAATACGGGTCGCCAGATTCTGTACAAATGCCCGGTCGTGGCTGATAAATACCAGCGAGCCATTGAACTGCTTGAGTTGCTCTTCCAGCCACTCGATGGTTGCCACATCCATATGGTTGGTCGGCTCATCAAGAATCAGCAGATCCGGCTCGACGACTAACGCCCGCGCCAGCATGACCCGACGCTGCCAGCCGCCGGATAATTCGGCAAAGCTGGTTTCACCGGGCAGATTCAGGCGCTGAATAATGGCATCCACCTTCTGTTGCCAGCTCCAGCCGTCAGCGGCTTCAATCGCGGTCTGCAGTTCCTCTAATTTTTTCAGATCCGCATCCGCGCCACGCGCGGTTTCGTCGTGATAACGGGCAATCAGGTGACCGACATCCCCCAGCCCGTCTGCAACCACGTCATACACCGGCTTATCAGCGGCTTTGGGTAATTCCTGCTGCAGTGCAGCAATACGCAGCATGTCGAGATGTTCAACCCGGCCATCGTCCGGCAGCACCTGGCGGTTAAGCATTTTCAGCAGCGTGGATTTACCTTCACCATTGCGCCCGACCACACACAAGCGTTCACCACTGTGAATATCCAGATCGACTTTATCCAGCAGCACATGGTCACCAAACGCCAGTTCTGCCTGCTTTAAACTTACCAGTACCATACTTGCCCTTAACCTGAGGCGTTTCAAAGGGCGCCAGTATACGGGTTTAACCGGTCTTCTGTATAAACCTGTATCAAACCGCCCCACAACGGCCAGTGCGGACCTGCCCCACAGGCCCGGACTGAGCTAAAGTCAGTGCCTGACGGGACGGTCTGCCCCGGGGTGCAGTTAATGAGCATTTGCCTTATATTGGCTGCGCCAACCGGGAAGGACCCGCCCGGAAATACAAAAAACAGAACATAACAGCGGAACTCAGCATGACAATTCGCCTGAATCAGGGACATATCGCCGCCCTGCTCCTTGCCTGCGCACTGATCGTCTGGATGGTCGCCGGCTCACTGACCTCTGACCCGGAAATCAGCAATTCACGTCCTCTGGTCATGGATACAGGTCTGCAACGGGTGCAGGTTGAACGTATGCAGGGCGAGGCTGTCAGCCGCGACATCGTGGTTTCTGCCCACACTGCGCCCAACCGCCGGGTTGAGGTTAAGGCTGAAATCCGTGCCAAAGTGACAGCCATACATAAACAGAAAGGCGAGGCGGTTCAACGCGGCGAACTCATTCTGGAGCTGGACGCCAGAGACTGGCCGGCCCGGGTAAAACAGGCGCAGGCCGCCCTCAGGCAGCGTCGTATTGAAGCCGACAGTGCACGCCGGCTGGCGGATAAGGGGCTGGCCAATCAGGCTCAGGTTGCCCAGGCGGATACCGCATTGGCAAACGCCGAAGCGGAATTAACCAACGCCCGTATTCAGTTAGCTGCCACCCGCATCAAAGCGCCGTTTGATGGCATTATTGATCAGCGTTTTGTCGAAATCGGTGATTTTGTTAAAGACAGTACCCCACTGCTCACCGTGCTGGATTTTTCACCCTATTTAATCCGCGGGGAAGCCGCAGAAGATGAGGCCGGTGACATCCATATTGGTGACGATGCCTGGGCCAGTCTGGTTAACGGTGAGCGCGTGGAAGGTAAAGTGCGCTATATTGCCGCCGAAGCCAACGCCAGCACACGCACCTTTCCCATTGAAGTCGAAATCGCCAATCCGTCGGGCAAAATGACCAGTGGCCTGACGGCCGATATTCATGTGCCCCAGCCAGACACCTACGCTTATTTTGTTTCCCCTGCCCTGCTGATTCTTAATGATCAGGGAGACCTCGGCCTGAAAGGTATTAATGATAAAAATCAGGTGGTGTTTTTACCTGCCAAACTGCTGAAAGCCGATAACACAGGGATCTGGCTTTACGGCCTGGGTGAGGAAGCGGACGTTATTACCGTCGGCGGTGGCTTCGTAAAATACGGGCAGACCGTCGAACCGGTTTATACCCAAGCCAAAAACCGCGACACCGCCACCACGCCACCGGCCGACAACAGTACAGCCATGACGGCGGAGTAACAGCATGCTTTCCCTGATTAATGCCTCGCTGCACCGTTCCCGTACCGTCCTGATGCTGTTTACGCTGGTCATGTTGGTGGGGATTGCCACCCTGATAAGCATTCCCAAAGAAAGTAATCCGGATATTACCGTTCCCTTTGTCTACGTATCAGTCACCCACGACGGTATCGCCCCGGAAGACGCCGACGCCCTGATTTATAAACAGCTGGAAAAAGAGCTGCGCGGGCTGGATGGTCTGAAAGAAATGGTATCCACCGCCAGCACCGGCCATCTGTCCGTCACTCTGGAGTTTTATACTGACGTTGATATCGACCAGGCACTGCTGGATGTACGCCAGAAAGTGGATGATGCCAAAGGCGAGTTTCCGGAAGAAAGTAATGAACCCAGAGTTAAAGAGATCAACGTCGCTCTGTTCCCGGTGATGGTGGTCACACTGTCCGGCGAAGTGGATGAATCCTCGCTCTATACAGTCGCCGAAGACCTGCAGGACCGCCTCGAGGCTCTGCCCGGTGTGCTGGAAGCCACCATTCAGGGAAAGCGTGAAGAAATCGCCGAGATTATTGTTGATCCGGCGCGCATGGATAATTACGGCTTATCCTTTGATGAACTGGCGCAACTGGTCAGCAACAACAACAAGCTGGTTGCCAGCGAAGATCTGGACACGGGGGCCGGACGCTTCAGCGTTAAGGTGCCCGGGCTGATCGAAAATATTCCCGATATTCTGCAACTGCCGGTCAAAGTGGATGGTGACAATGTCGTCCTGTTCCGTGATATCGCCGTAGGCCGCTTATCTTATAAAGACCGTCAGAACAGCGCGCGGGTTAACGGCAAACAGGCGGTGACGTTAGAAATCAAAAAACGCATCGGTTCCAATATTATTGAAACCCTGGATGAAGTAAAAAACATCATCCATGAGGTTAAGCCATTCTGGCCGGATGGCATTGACGTTGGCGTGACTCAGGATGAATCGCGGCAGATTAAAGAAATGCTTAACGATCTGTTTAATAACGTGCTGGTTGCCACCTTACTGGTGATGATTCTGGTGCTCGGCAGCCTGGGATTAAAAAGCTCGTTTATGGTCGGGCTGGCGATACCCGGTGCTTTTCTGATGGCGTTAATTGCACTCAGTATGATGGGTTACACCATGAATATGGTGGTGCTCTTTTCACTGATTTTATCCGTTGGCATGCTGGTCGATGGGGCCATCGTGGTGACCGAATACGCGGATCGCCGACTGGCGGAAGGCGCCAGAAAACGCGTTGCCTATGCCGAAGCGGCACAGCGCATGGCCTGGCCAATCATTGCCTCAACCGCGACCACCCTGGCGGTATTTCTGCCGTTGTTGTTCTGGCCGGGCACCACCGGCGATTTTATGAAGTTTCTGCCGCTGACCCTGCTGTACACCCTGACCGGCTCACTGATAATGGCGCTGATCGTCGTTCCGACCATTGGGACTGTTATGGGAAAAGATGGTCATCATAACCCGGAGGCACTGGCCACCATTGAAGCCGCTGAACAGGGCCGTTTTCATGAACTGAAAGGCTTTGGCGGCTTTTATATCCGCACGTTACACAAAGCTCTGCAACATCCTCTGAAAGTGCTTGGTCTGGCAGTTGCCGCGCTGGTCACGTCGTTTGTGGTGTATTTTTTCCTCGGTCACGGTTCTGAATTTTTCCCCGATGTGGATGCTGACATCGGTCTGGTGGATATCCGTGCCCGCGGTAACCTGTCTCTGGCTGAGCGTGAAGCACTGGTGCAACAGGTGGAAAGCCGGATTTTCGATATGGCGGAAATTCAGTCCATCTACACGGCTACCTTCGTGAAGCCCCCCAGTGACAGTGATACCGCCGCAGACGTCATCGGCCGCATCCAGCTGGAGCTGGTTAACTGGGAGCACAGGCGACAGGCGGATACGATTCTGGCCGATATTGAAGACCGTACCGCCGATATCGCCGGTATTATTATAGAAACCCAGAAAAAGAAAAATGGCCCTGCCAGCGGACCGCCCATACAGCTGCAGCTGACCTCTGCCAGCCGCGAAGCCATGCTGCCCCTGATTGAACAGGTAAAAACCATTTTTAATGCCGACCCGGAATTAAAGGATGTGCGCGATGATCTGCCGCTGGAAGGCATTGAATGGCAACTGAATATAAACCGTGAAGAAGCCAGCCGCTATGGTACGGATATCGCCAGTACCGGCGCCATGATCCGCATGATCACCGGCGGCCAGAAAGTCGGCGAATTTCAGCCGGACTTCAGTGATGAAGAAGTGGAAATACTGCTGCGCTATCCGACCCGCTCGCGCAATATCGAACAGTTTTCTGACTTTAATATTCAGACGCCCTATGGGCTGGTACCCGCTTCTAATTTTATCGAACGCGTTGCGGCGCCCAAATCCGGCGATATTGTGCGTATCGATGGTAAATACCGCTACCGGGTGACGGCTTCCGTACAGGAAGGTGTCAATGCCATGGAGAAAATCAAAGTCCTGGGTGAGAAAATTCAGGATCTAGACTGGCGTGAAGCCGGGGTTATGCCCCGCTTCCGGGGCGACTTTGAAAAAATGGCCGAAACCGGTGAATTTCTGGGTAAAGCCTTTGCCATCGCCATCTTCCTGATGGCGACCATTCTGGTGACTCAGTTCAACAGCTTTTATCAGGCCACCCTGATTATGAGTGCCATTGTATTGTCTGTAGTCGGGGTACTGATGGGGCTGCTGATCCGCGGCGAACCCTTTGGTGTGGTCATGAGCGGGGTCGGCGTTATCGCGCTTGCCGGCATTGTGGTGAACAATAATATTGTTCTGATCGATACCTATAACTACATCCTTAAACAGGGTGTCGATCCGATTGAGGCAGCGCTGAGAACCGGCGCCCAGCGCCTGCGCCCTGTGCTGCTGACTGCGGTCACCACAGTGGTTGGTCTGATGCCCATGGTGATGCAATGGAACATTGACCTGATTAACCAGCACTTTTCCGTTGGCGCGCCGTCTTCCCAGTGGTGGACGCAACTTTCAACCGCCATTGCCGGCGGCCTGACTTTTGCCACGGTACTCACGCTTATTCTGACGCCCTGCCTGCTGGTATTGGGATCGAAACGCCACCGTCATCCGGGGGCGGCACTGCCGGCCATTCAGCCTGCCTCAGACCAGGCTGGCAGCTGAACCTCAGCGGCCGCAAGAGTTGCGGCCGCTGCATCATCATCCTGTGCTGCAAGTTACTGAAAAAAATCAGAAAAAACTGGGAAATAGCGTTTGACATCCGGCACTGCGCGAGTAGAATGCCCACTCGCTTTTGGAGAGGGTGATTAGCTCAGCTGGGAGAGCATCTGCCTTACAAGCAGAGGGTC
>CETQ01107411.1_pt1 | contig 14560 bp, 9 predicted proteins | sample 531261 | NCBI WGS metagenome assembly CETQ01 (sample SAMEA2622376, study PRJEB7988) | marine metagenome | biome: marine biome (ENVO:00000447); feature: surface water layer (ENVO:00002042); material: "saline water (ENVO:00002010), including plankton (ENVO:xxxxxxxx)" | depth 5 m
TTTTTGAATTAAAAGTTGATTTTCCCTTACAAAGGATCAGTATATGTTAACATGTCTTCTGGACAGTTATCCCTTACAAAATGCAACACATTCATAAACTCCTCAACTGTTTCACACTCTACTGTTTTTGTATCTCCTTCATCTGAATAGAGATGCACTTTACGTTGAATTGTATCCACAACACAACGGGAAAGATACTCATCTTCCATTAGAAACCTTACAATGTTCTTACAGTATACTATGATTCCCCATATATGTCAAGACGGTCAGCCATGATCATATAATAACAATCCACAGGTAATCCCTGAGTTTGCAAATGAACTTCAAGACCCTGCACCCTTTTCACCACAAGACCTTGCTTTGCTCCTACTTCTGTGAGATGCACTGTAATGGTCGATAAATCAACTAACTTCTCCCATTCTTCTGGGAGATTAATTAGTTTCTTTTGGGTTCTTCCGTGTAAAATTTCCATAATTAAGAATCTACTACATTTCTTATAGTTAGGTTATCTAAATGTTGTTGTAAAGTATTGAGTCTATCCACAATTTCATTTTGAGCCCCAATACCCACTCTAAAACCCCATATTGGTAAACTATAATGTTCATTCCTTTCTGTTCTTAAAGAATTTACTCCTTCCACTAGACTAGGATTAGAGGTATCGTTAGCTCCACGAAGAGTCGTCTCTTTAGTACTCGAAACTCCAATAGCATCCGTAATAGCAGTATCTAAAGCAGAAGGACATGCAGAAAGAGTTCCATAAAGACTATCAATATCATCTACCTCTACCGTTAGAGTATCATTCTCAGCTGCTTTAGCAGCACTTCCTACACTTGCTTTAGGGTAAGCAGAAAATCCCACTCTCCAATAACATACTCCTGAACCATTTTTAGGAGGTTCTATAATAGGAGTTCCACTTGGTTCAATTGAATATCCCTCAAGATCAGGATTCCATGCCATAGCAGCATTCGGATATCCAGAATTATCAAGTCCAATAGAAACTCCCATTCCAATATTAGCAGTTTGCATTATTCCTACTGTCTGAGGTAAAAATGGATCTGCATCTTTGGATAATGAATATTTTTCTCTACCTGAATTTGCAAAATTAGCAGGATCATCGAGTACATCAAAAGATCCATAGTTTCCATTATCTAAGGGTGCTTTAACACTTCTAAGAGCAATGCTGTCAAGAGTAAGAACATTAACCCTTGAGACAGTAGTGGCAATACCTACCAGTGTGGTAATCTCCGATAAATCTGTGAATCCTGTAGTAATTCCAGTAATCTTGGTTGTTCCTGAAAAAACATTAAGATCTTTAGGTTCGATAATTTGACCTACTTTTAATTTTTCAGAAAGACCTGCTCCTACTGGTTGCATGACGGTTAAAGTAGATTCTCCTTGGGTTATAGTTCCAATAAAACCTCCTACCAAGGTATTGCCAATATCATCTGAATAAGGTTCATTATAATATTTTATGCCATAATAATTCCGAGGATCAAATCCAAAGGTATAACCAACCCCAAGACCTCTTGCATTTTGACTGTTAATTGGAAAAATCTCTATATTTCCATCAGGACGCAAAAGAATAAGAGTATTACCAAAGTAATTATCATCGTCTTCGCTTGATGGAAATTTAAAATCTGATTTTTTAGTATATCCTCCTCCAGATAGTTTAGTACAAACAAGACTATATTCAGTAGGATCTACCGTATCATTAATATTAGTGACTCTCCAGAACATATCAGTCTTACAGACTCCTACTATTCTATCATTATAAGCAGTCTCAACATCATTAAATGCTTCATTGACCTCATCACATTGATCCAATAGATCCTTATCTAATTTATGAATTGCCTGATCATACGGAAGTTTATCATTATCAACAATAATTACTCTACTCTGCAATCCATCAATGGCCTCCAATGCACCTTGAAGATCCTCCCCTGCTTGTGAAAAAAGTTTAGATGATAATGTCATTACTCTTCCTCCCTAACATCATAAGTAAAACCAGCAATTGAATAATCGGATTGATCGCCTGGATAATCTGCTGGAGATTCTCCCTCATATTCAGGAATATTTTTTTGAACATCTTTTCTTTCACCGTATATATGATAAAAACAATCAATTGGTTTATCATCTGCTTCCTTTACAACTATTCTTTGGTTATCAACTTCCGCTATATTGAGATGAAAATGTCTATCTCCAATCGGTTGTAATTGCACAGTTATACTATCAGAATCAACTAAACCATTCCAATACTCAGGTAATTCTATCACATTCTTATCCTTAAGTCTACCTCTTACATATACATCAGATGTAGGGCCTTCTACACAAACATGTCTGAGTCGATGTCCTTCTTTAGATGGGTGCTTAATATCAAATGACTTTGCTCCACTAGATTTACCACTACATGGACTTACATTTCCAATAAAAATAGGAGCCTTCACAAAAGAACTAACTTTTCTCGCACCATAATCAACAGAAAAACCTGATCTAACTTTATATCCTGTTTCATTACATGAACCTGTTCTAATCAATTGTCCAGTATGCATCTTCATCCCTACATGAGTAAACTCTCCTATTAGTTTTGTTCTAGGACTAACTATATCAATATCAGTATCATTAAGAATATTAATAACTAAAGAACTAACTTCTATTCCTACATGCCCCGCACCACGATCACCAAGCATCACATCGATAGGGTTAGGTGGAAGATTAGCTTTAGTTGTTACCTTAAAAATAGATTCAGCTTTTGCTTTAGGATTAGTTGCTGGATTAGGTCGTGCAACCATCAATGCTGCTTCAGGTTTATTAGGTCGAGGATATGAAAGAGGACTACCAACAAGAACAGCACCACTAGCAAATGCAGTTCCTGGAATAGCAGTCGGTCCTATTCCCAAACAAAGAGGATCTCTTTCTGCAAGGATAGGACTCCCTTCATTTCCTGCTTGGGCCGTAGCAACTTGTAATTGACTTCCTACATGAACGTTTACAAATTCAGCCATTATCCTAAACTCCCTATTACTTTTGCCATTGCCTTATAAAATTGCTCCAGAGTAATATTACCTTGACCAGGAACTGTAAAGAAATCTCCACCTTCAATTAATTTCCAACTTCCTACATTAAATTCACATTTTCCTGGAGTATTAACTTCCATTTTTTCAGTTTCTACCTCAAAATTGTCACCAGACTGGAATGAAACAGTCCCAGCCTCTACATTAAATTTTGTATTTGCATTTACACTAACATATCCAGTTTTATCCCCATCACCAGTTGCAATAAGATCAATAGACATGGCAGATAATCTTATTCTTCCTTTAGGAGCATGAATATTAATATCCCCATTCTCTGCATACCATACACCTGCTACATCCTGAACTGGTACTTCTCCACAAGCAATCTGAAATGTAGAAGGAGCACTACAAATAATACTACCGTCAAGTTCTCCTCCTTGCTGTAACCCTATGTATTGAGCACGTTTAAAAGGAGAAGGGAAAATACGACGAAGTTGAACAGCCATCTTGGCATTATTGGGATTGGTATGCCCATAATATGTTCCACCTTCAGTAGTATTAAACTGATTCTTCTTATAGATTTTAGTCTCCCCTTTATTTTGAGGAGCCTTTTTTTCCTGATGCTTCCAATAACTTTGTGTCATTATGTTACCCTCGTTCTAGCATTAGGGCCTGAATTCCCAACACAGTCAATAACCTGCAGTACACTTGTTCCCTCAGGAAACTCATTAAAATTTTCTCTATGGAATTTCAAAACAGGAATAAGAAAAGCATTAAGACCATTTTTAGTATTTATGTAAACCTCAGGAAGTTCTCTAAATCCAGAACCACATTTAGTTACTCTAATACTTAAAATCCCGCCATCACATTCTTCAATAACTGCCTCTGCACCATTAGCAGGTTCAATTACCACCGTATCATCACAACAATTATAACCAAAACCAGGATTTGCTACAATGATAGACTCTAAACAAGCAATAACTCTATAAGTATCACTTGGAGGACAGGTTGTAGGGACAATAGGTATACACTTACCACTACCAGCAGGATCTTTCATATATCCTGGGGGACACGCATCAGGTACACATATACCATTTTCTTTATGTTGGCCTGGAGGACACTCATCGAAAGGTACACATACTCCATTTACTCTATGCTCACCTGGAGGACAATCATCTGGTACACACCTCTGTTGTCTAACATCCCAATGCTCTCCTGGAGGGCAAGGATCGGGTCTACATACACCATTATCAAAATAATATCCTGGAGGACACTCATCACCCTTTTCAGGACAATCAGGAGCAGTAACTAACACTCTCATATCATCACATACACCCCAGTCCTCATCATCTAACTTATCTTGCATACATTGATCGACTGCCATTCCTGATGTCTCTAAGAAATTCCTAATATCACAATCACTAAAACCTAAATTCTTGGCATAGATATAATCCCTATCACAGGTAAATACAGGTTCCTCTGGACCAGTACCATCAGTATCCTTACTTGTAAATTTATTAATTCCAAATAATGATTTAGTATTACTTGCAACCATTTCCTCATCATTTTGAAAAGGATTTAAAGAAGATGCAATTATCTCACCTTCACTGGGTTTCGCAGAATAAGATTGAGTAGTTACTTCGACTTCCTCTGTAGTAACTATATCAACCAAAGTAACTGTCTGTATAACCTCTCCACTATAAGAATCTCCTTGATCCCATGTTTTATCTTCAATCGTAAGGAAATCTAAAACCTGACCACTTATTCTAGGATTATCTCTCCACTTATATCTAATAGTAATATCTCCTGTTCCTTTAATAGTCCCACACGTACCATCAGCATTTTTTACAAAAACAGCTTCTCCACTTAAAATTTGAAGTTCCGCATTTATATCAAATCCACCTGCAGAATCATCATCAAACTCAAGAAGTGTTGCAGTTGCCCATCGAACATCACCTGGTGCTTTTAACCCCTGAAAAACAATACTATGATCCTGATTACGATTTTCTCTAAGCACTGTACTTACTTGAGTAATCATCTCACGCTCAGGTTTAGTACCTTTCCTAAGAACCCATGCTAATGCACCAGGATTATTCTTCCAACCCCTCCTACCATCAGGTTGAAATGCGTTTAAAATAGTACCTTCTATTGTTTTTGTAGTAGGAATTGGATTACCCTGTTCATCTGTATCAACTTCAATAGTAACTTCAAAAAATGTAGAATTATTATGAGATTTAAAGACAGTAGTTGATCCTAAGAATGTACCATCAAAAGTGATACTTCCTTGATTGTCTGCCTGAACCTCAAAATAATAATCACCAGACTCCTTAATTAAAGCAGACCATGTTCCAGTTTGAGGAGTATTACCTAATTCCTCAGTAACTGAAGGAAAAACTCCATAGTTCTGTAAGAAAGGAGACCATCCTTGAGAATCATTTATAACCCATGCCTCAGGATCCTGTCTTCTTAACTCTGGTGCTACATGATACCACTCATCATAATCTATAGTAACTTTAGTAAATACATCCTCTCTATAACCAGCAACTCGATATATTAAATCCTTTAAACCTTCTCTTGGTTCTATTATCTGTGGTATATCACTTAAAGTATCCTGAATGAAAGTTCCTTTATACACTCCATCAAAATAGAACCACCACTGTGCTGTTCCTGCAGGATAATCAGGATCAGTTCCATCAATTCTTTCCACATATGTAACATCTTTCACATAATAAGGATTATTAGGATCAGGAATAGCATCCTCATAAGCCCTAGTACCTGGATCCACGAAGACTACATCAATTCCATCACCAAACAAACCACCCCATTGAATATCCGTCATATCTTGGGGTAATATTGACTCTCTTACAAGAGTAGATCCAGGTATCATATCTTCAGTAAAATTACGATCAATACAAACCTTTTGTTTTGCAGGTAATGTAATACAATCTCCCAGATATAAGGTAGCAACCTCACCGTAACTATAAGGAGTATCCCAATCCCCATTAGCACGATGAACAATTGTTTGACATCTATCAGCCCATGTCCTATTCATTCCACCCCAGTCTCCATTCTTCCAAGGTTTATATCCCCATCCAGTTTCTTTTACTAGTACAGCAGTGACTCCAATACCCGTCTTGGGAATAACCTTACCTCCAAAATTACAAATAGGTGTAATCTTATCTCCTACGGAATAACCTTTTCCTCCATTTCTAACAGATACTCCAGTAATATTACCTTCCTGAGTTGATCTTACAATATCAAAAGCTAATGAAGTTCCACTTCCACCTTTAGTTAATAAATTAGTGGTTCCCTCTCCATATCCAGTACCAGGATTCAATAATCTAATTGCAATAACACTACCATTCTCATTCACCCCAGTAACTTCTACTTGAGCATTCCTACAACTCATATTATCATCTGGTATTTGATCTATAATACAAATTTTACCTCCCATCTTAGGATGATTCTCACAATAATAATATAAAGTATCAGGTGCTGTTTGGGCCACTCCAATCTGCACATAAGATCCAGGTTTACCAGCTTCTCCTTCCTTAACTACTCCAACAGTATATTCCACTCCACAATTACTAATAACTGTTTCAGTCGTTGTTCTAAAAGGATCATTAGAATTTGCAATAATCTCACCTGATGCTGGTGTTCCTTTAGGGGGAGCTCCTCCTTTCCTTAGAACCCATGCTAAAGCAGCTGGATTGCGATCATCTGCATCAGATTTAAGAGCAACTCCATGCTTATGTTTAGTTGCATTTTCGATGGAAGCAGTTATAGTATGTGTTCCAGTTCTTATAACCTCAACCTCCAAGAATTTAGAAACTCTATGAGGTCCATTTTTAAGATCTATTCCTTGTTCATAGGTTTTAACGTCAGTTATAGTAACAGTATCTACTAAGTTAACGGCTTGTTCTACTATAGCATCTGGTTGCTTAGATGTATATGGTACGGTATGATCCTTGACCCATGTTATATCCTCGATGGTAAACGAATCAAGAGCAAATCCCTTACTGGATAGATCAGCCCATTCCAACTTAAGTGTTACAGGACCAGTTCCAGTAATACTTCTACCATCATCAGAAAACTTTCCGTTCCCGCCAGTAATAGTAATAGTAGCATTTGTATCAAATCCACCTGCAGGATCATCATCAATCTGAAGGTATGTATCAGTTACTCGCTTAAGACCATCAGGATCCATCCCGTTGAAGATGATAGGATGAGTACTATTAATAGATTCAGTTTGTACAGTAGATTCTATTTCTAAACTAGGAATAGGATCTGTTGCTCCCACATAAATCCCATCAAAAGTAATAGTTCCTCTATTATCTGCTTGTAATTCAAAAGTATAAGTTCCTGGTCCCATCTCTTCATCAATCTCCACTTCCCACGTACCTTCATGACGTCCAGGTTCAGCTGGTTGTGTTCCAGGATATCTCCCATAAGTCTGTAGAAATGGAGACCATCCAAATTGGTCTGTTAGTACCCATGCATCAGCAGGTAAACCATCTTTAGCTAATGGCCACTCATCGGGATCATCTACTGTAGTAACTACATCACAGTTATGAATTCCATCTTCCTTTTCTGAGAATCTAAAAGGATGAATTTTAACCTCATCATACCAAAATGTATCAATTTCCTCTGTGTCTTCACCCCTTCTCAATTCTAATTCATCAACACCTACTTTAAGTATTAATCCATTAGAAGGTGATGACTGATCAAAAACATATGTCCTCCCTCTCTCTAAAGTATATCCATCTGAACATAAATTTCTCTGCACCATATTATCAATCATATACTTAGAGTTAATGATCTCATCATCTCTGCGATTATACTTAACAGAGACATTAAAAGTAGTAATCCCTGCACTAGGTGGAGGAGCATTACCAACTATTCTAAAGTTTGCGTTAGTTATTCCTCCAGTGGCAGTAAACTCATTACTAAGAACCAATGTATCATTTTTAATATCAGTAATAACAGTACCTTCTGGAAGAATATCCGTGTCTAGTACGGTTACTTCCATTCCTATTAAATCAGATGGTTCCAATCCACCTATAAGAGGTTCAAAATTATAATTCTCAACTGTATTACTTCCAGTTTCAACATTACCAACAAAATCTTGAACATTAGGATCTACATCCACAGGCCCTAAAACAGATTCTAATACTGCTCCTCTTCCACCTCCACACTCATCAGATACATGAACAAAAGGTGCTTCAGTATAATTACCACTCTCAATTATATCAATACCCATTAATTGACCAAAATTTTCTTCTGCTGTACTTACGACAGGATTTCCTTTTGCACCTGATCCTTCTCCACCCCAAAAAGTAACACTAGGAGGTCCACATTCATCAGGGCCCATGTCCCCACATTCCTTCACAGTATCTTCAGCAATCTTTGAAGGATCAAATTTATACTTATAATCCCCAATATTAGTAGGAACTTTAGTTGCATCTTTAAATGTCTCTCCAACTTTTTTAGCTTTCTCAAAAATATTATCAGTATTTAAAGTAATCTTTACAGGAGCACCACCATCTAAAAGATTCCATTCTTTAACAACAGGATCTCCTGCTTTAGGAGTTACTTCACAATTTAAGATGTTCATTATAGAACTTAAAACATCCCCAATAGAGCCTAAAACATCGGTTGCTCCCCCCATAACATTAGAAATAGTTCCAATAGCACCTTCAATCAATGCAGACAACTGACCAACAACCTGCCCAACAAAATTAGAAACAAAATTTTCTATTAAACAACTGCTCGTATTTACTGCTTTATTAACAATTCCCATCAATCCTTGCCCAACCATATTAGGCATTTCAGATATTGCTAAATTAAAAGCACAAGAAGAAACTTTAATTGCCTTGTTTATTAATTCATTACTCGCAAACTTACCAGACAAAGGACCAGCGGCAGTGATCTTATTCATCATCTGGTTAATCATCCGCAGCACTTTTTTCTGTGCTTTCTTCATGACTGTATTAAGATAACCACTTATCAACTTTACTTGTTTCTTCAAGGTTGCAGAAATAGCCTCTACAGATCTCTCTGCATGATCCAGAGTCTCCAAACTTTGTCTAAGAATACTATTGTTCCCTATTAAACCTTTTTTTAATCTCTCAACATCTTTTATAGAATTCTCAATCGCTGCAGACATCCCACCTACAGTATTTTTCGCACCGTCTAATGTAGGAAATTGCCACTTTGCTTCCTCTCTAGGAGAGTTTTGATCGGCATCCCATTTTGATATGGGTGAAAATCCAGACATTTCCCCTCCCAATGCCCTGGAATTACCTGTTTGAGTCTCAGGAAGGTTATACGCAGTATTAGTAGGATCAAATCCACTTTCTGCACTATACGGACTTCCTCCTTGTAAAGGAAGATCGGGAGTCATATTAGGAGCAATTCTTTCAATGAAGTACTCCCCTGTTTGCATATCTCTGCTTACATATACAAAAGTACCACGAGGAAGCATCGGTAACCCCAGACATTCTCCTCTTAATCCTGAAGTAGTGAAAGGAGGATAAGCCCAAGGTAATGAACCTGGATCTGCATCTGCAGGATGCACCCCACAAATCATTATCTTAAATCGTGTAAGAAAAGGTTTCGCAGCAAAACCATCTGGTTTACTATATTTCTCTTCTTGCTGTGTTTTAATAAAACTTATGTCATCAGCAATCTGAGCCAGTTGCATTCTGCTCTGACCCAGTTGCTCCTCAACTAGTTTTCTTGCATATCTTTTAAGTTGAGTATCCATTAGTTATTATTCGTCGTATACTCTGCACTCAAATGCGTCTGGATGATTATCACAATAGACTTCTAGATGCTGATCCTCATGTCTTGTATGATAATCATTAATCTTACCTTCATTAGTATTTACTTCATCACCTTTATGGTATTCATCATACTCTGCATGAACATCCTTAAGGTCTGCTTCACTATACTCTAACATACCATGATTGATATGCTCTTTACCATCTTTAGGGTCAAGATAAACTTCGTGCTCTAAATCGTGTTTTGGAGTAGTCATACTAGGCCTCCTAAGTACTTATTCATTATATCATGAATTAGGGGATTTAACACCGAAAGCATCTCTTACTAAGTTTAATCCAGTAAAAGCCTTGGTTCCGTCACCATAATGACATAAATCCGCTATCATATATATACCACTATCCCGACGCTTACTTCCAGTTTGGGTTTTCTTTGTAGTCATTTCCTCGAATTCACAATAAATCAAATCACCTGCATGTAAACTTAAATCTACATCTATAACAATCTCCGTAAACACATTCATCTTTTGTCTATAATTTTGATGTGACTGCTGGAAAGTAGTCTGTACATCATAATTAAGTTCAGCTGTCTCTTCTACTTGTTTCTCTACAGTTTGTTGTCCCTTTACTGGAGCAAATGCTGCTCTAGTTCTTTCAATACCAAATAGTACCTTCTCCCCATCAGCATTCGTTCTATATTCTTTATTAAGTACAGGTAAAGTTCTTCCTGCAGTAACTCCATTACCTTTACTCTTCCCCTCTCCATCCGTTTCTACAAATAATTCATTATACTTATACTGTTCTTCTGGTGCTAAATTTGGATTATAAACTTCCAATACAGTTCCTCTAGCAGATGATTCAAATTCTGCTAGAGCATTAACACTTCTTTGATTAAAGGAAAATAAAATCTTACCATCAGCAGGAGCAGGTCCACCCTCCCCATTCAAAGGAGCAATTAAAGGAAGTTCTTCATCTGCTGAAGCCTTTTTATTTTCAACAAATGTTTTAATGTCTTTATTAGTCATATCAAATAATTTATCAAGAGATTTAAAATGAAATCCCGTTGATGTTTGCCAAAAAAGATACCCTGCAGTTTTTCCTGTAGGACTCTTACCTTCTGAGGTTTGTACCTTTTCAGGAATAGCAAGTTTTTGAAGATCTAAAATCATATCAAAAGGATATCTTTCATTACCCCATTCATGATATTGATTCTCAGTGGGATCAATATCTATGCGATTCGCTGATCTTAAATCTCCCTTAAAGATAGTGTTCACAAGTTCAGATATCTTTCCACTATAGTGTCTCCTACACCTATTCCTAACCAGAGTATTATCAAATGCTTCTTTACCCACAGCTGTTATAATAAAAGTTTGATTCTGAAAAGATTGTTTAGAAGAGAGTACACTCGCTAATCTTAAATCTAAACCATCCTCATTTGCTAAACTCACCTTATTACCTTTCATATCTTCTATTTCAAATACTATTTCTTCGGTTCCTGTACCAAATTCACCATCCAATAAACCAACAGCCTCCCCATCCTCATCTTTATCAGGCACAGTATTACCAGTATCAGCCAAATAACCAGTCACTTCAATATAAGGAGAAAAAATACTTTCCCTATATTCAAGACGAGCAGTACCTGCCCTGAGATCTATTGTCTCTTCAGGGTTGATATTAGATTTAATCTCAAACCAATTAAATTTTAAGGATTCCTTTACTGCCATATATCTTTTTTATTATACTTCTATTGGCTGTATATATGTAGTAGTATTCTCAATGACCGTCATACCACCAGTACCATAAGAGGGTCGAGTATCTAACCCCGCTGCCATATCCTTGTCTTGACCACCACCCCCTAACCAATCTACGTATTCTTCTCCCATATCTCCTCCAGAAGAAGAACCACCACCACCGCCAGCGGCAGCTGCCATTGCACTCTCAGCAGTTCCTTTAGTGCCACCACCAGGTTTACCAGGGAAAAATGATTTCGCAATGGTAGGCATCAACAAAGGCATTCCCAAAGGAGTTAAGAATAAAAGATTAGGGATTTTAGTTAATTTACCACCCTCTACCCAATTTTTGAGAACGGGTATATGTTGAGCAAAAAATCCTAAGAATTCTTGCACACCTGGAAGGCCTTCTAACATTCCTTTAAGAGAAAAACCTTTATTCAAAACCTCCTTCCATGCCTTAGGAATGGGAAGGGGTCTCAACAAAAGTTTGGGAATTCCAGGTATTTTAGCATCTATTATTTGCTTATATATTGGAAGTTTACCCAGTATATCAGACAATATCTGACCTGGATTAATATCAGGAATAGGAACTGTTGGGAAATTCGCAATAAGATTGGTTACTCCTCTACCAAGCCAATCTTTTAGTGCTACCATTGCTCCACCTATTTTTTTGAAAGTCCAAGGCAATGCAGTCATCAACATCCATTTTGCAAACTTCAAAGGAAGTCCTGCTATTCCTCCTATTAATTTAAATAATCCTCCACCAAATATGAAATCCACAAACAGTTTACCAACATTAGCAGCCCCTTTAATAATTTGCATCAACAAACCACCACCAAAAAGATATTTGGCAAATTTTGCTATTCCCCCACCAACTGCTTTTAACAGACTTAATAATCCACCACCAAATATCCAATCCACCATTGCTTTACCAATCTTTCCTGCACCCGTAACCATTCCCTTTAAAGTTTCTCCTAATTGACTGGCTGCTGCACCCCATCCTTTTCCTAAGAAACCTTCATATAAGAAATCACCTATAAACATACCAATTCCTTCACCTATTAACATCCCCACAACAGGAATAGGTATAAGATTACCTAGAATACCTCCCAATGCTGCACCTATTCCTTTAAAAGCAGCTCTACCAATTCCTTCTCCTGATATAATAGAAATACCAGCAACAATCAAAGGACCTACAATAGGTATCTTTATTCCCTTAGCAACTTTTTTAAACACCTTTGCCATTCCTTTAATATTTCCCATCATTCCCTTCATTCCTTTACCAATTTTACTGGCATGTTTACCGAGTACACCTCCTAGTTTGTCTACTTTTCCTGTTACTTTTGGTGCTAATTTTCCTAATCTATTAGCATTCTTACTCAGAAATTTTTGAACAACTGGTGCTTTCTTACTAATAAGACTACTAGTTTTCTTAAATGTACTTTTAAGAGCCTTATCAGGCCCTCCTTTTTTGATCCAATTTCCTACATTCTTTGGTCTTAATTTACCAGCAGTTTTACTAATATTCTTACTAAGACGACCAACAGGAGACTTCCTAAATGCACTCTTTAAACCAGAAACTCTTTTTTTCTGTTGTTGAAGAAACTTAGCAGGTTTACTAGTCTTCCATTTTTTCTCTAAACTCTTTTGCCACTTAGGTTGAGTGCTTTTAAATGCACTTGGATTCTTACGTGCAGCTCTTTTTACTCTCTTAAGTGCCTCACTTTGAGACATACCCTGTTTACGGTATTGATCATATAATCTCTTTCCACTCTTACCAAACCTCTTATTAACACTTCTTTGAGTTTTAGTTAACTTAGTTTTGCCTGGTTTTCCTCCTTTTCCTCCTCCTGGTTTTTTACTGAATGCACCAGATCTTGCTGCAACCAATGCTGCAATCAGAGCACCATTAACTACTGTAGTAAATAACTTTCCAAACTTATTGAATAATTCAACGGCTCCTTCTCCACCGATTGCTTTAAGTCCAGTTTTTAAAGCATCTATTCCCTTATATGCTAAATCAATTCCACCCACCACAAACTCAACAAATTTCTCAAACGCCGTAATTAGAAACTTGGCAATGGGTCTTATTATATTAAAAATTTTCTTTAATAATGGCATCAATGCCACTAATTTATTAAGTATAACTCCAAAAGCTACCCATTGCAGCCAATTACCAATACCCAATCCTGGAATGGTGGGCATCTTCATTCCACTTTTAGATTCTTTAGGTTTTGCTTTCGGTTTCTCAATTTTCTCTTCTCTAGTTTTTCTCTTCTCTTCTTGTAATGCCTTTCTCTTATTAACTCTTTCTTTTTGTTTAGCACTCTGAGTATCTTTTAATATATCTCTTACTTGTATTACTTGCTTCTTGATAATAACTACATCCGAATCTCCTGTAGTTTTACTTACAGGGGCAAGATCCTGTGCAGCAGGAACTAACCCCATACTAGGTCTAACTGCTAATGCTCCACCCTTTTCTTCTTTTTTTACTAATTGACCTCCACGTTCTTTACCACCCCTATTCATCAATTTATCAGTACTTACCTTTTTCTTTCTCCCCTTTAAAAGACTTCTACCTAGTCCTCTTGCTACCATTCCTAATACCATCTTATTATCCTCCCATCAAATCAGAAATACCCAAAGATGATATAACCATTGATCTTTGAGAAGATTGTATAGGAATTCTAAACTGAGGAACATCAGAATTACTTCTAGTCTGTGCTTGATCCTCTTTAGGAATAGTAGGTAAAGTAATTGTTTTGTTCTCACCCTTTTGTACGTTGGGTTTTCCTGGTGCCATTTTTTCTGCCATTCTCTTAGCACCATCCAACATACTTCCACGTTTATCAAAATCAGTCAACCCCATAGTCATATGATCAACAGCACCTAATGCCCATCTCTTCCATCCTTGAGGTTTATTTACTTCCCCTCCACCTTGTAAGTATTGAACCAATCCTCCTGTATAATAATGATTAGTTTTCATATTTCTATAATTATTAATTAACCCTCCATTATTAACCTCTACATTAGGTTC
>CETQ01128215.1_pt1 | contig 14470 bp, 12 predicted proteins | sample 531261 | NCBI WGS metagenome assembly CETQ01 (sample SAMEA2622376, study PRJEB7988) | marine metagenome | biome: marine biome (ENVO:00000447); feature: surface water layer (ENVO:00002042); material: "saline water (ENVO:00002010), including plankton (ENVO:xxxxxxxx)" | depth 5 m
AGTGTAGCGTTTAAAGTTGTATCACCATCTACATCAAGAGTGGCATTAAAAGTAACATCCCCATCCACATTTAATGTACTATCAAAATCAACTGATCCAGTAGCATGTACCGTTCCTGTAATATCTAAAGTAGAAGTTGGATTATTATTTTGAATTCCAACTTTAGTCATCCTAAAGATAGAAGCATTCTGCCCACTTCCCTGATATCCCCACAAATCCTGTGTCTGTACATCACAGATCATTGTTGGATTTGCTGGATTAGGTATTGGAATTAAATTATCTGTACCTTGACCCTGACTATTAATTTGAGTGTAATTAAATACAGTAAATAATTGAGCAGTTCCATTTGTAGGTAAGTAAACACCCTCATCTTGGGCATACATACCATCTAATTCTATAGGAGATGCTTGTATCCAACGAATACCATTTACATCCTGATTTAAATAATATCCATTAATACCTGGCGAATCAGCAGAGTCAATTATATTTCTATCAATCTTAACCGTTCCTTCTACATCAAGTTTTATTGGACCATCAGTTTGTACATTATATCCAGGTATATTACCAGGATCTGTACTACCAATACCAACAATACCTGTTTCTGTTACAACAAAAGAATTATCCTTTTCACCAACTTGTAGACGTTGAAATGGTTGTGTTGTTCCAATACCTACTGAAGTGACTCCTGAATTAGGATCTTGTGCTAAAATAAATGATTGTTCTCTTACACCAACCTGGAATTTACCATCAGGAAGAGTAGTACCTATACCAACTCTACACTCTTCAGTAACTGTTAGACACTTATCACCTATCTGGAACTTGCCATCTGGTTGTGTTGTCCCAATACCAATAGAGCCTTCATCAGTAATAATAAGAGCAGAATAAAGTGGATCAATTGGCATTTTTGCATCAAGACCTTCTCCACCAACACTAACTTGGAATCTACCGTCAGGTTGCGAGGTTCCAATACCTACTCGGCCTGGTATTTGACCGTCATCTTCATACTTCTCTGATGATATAGCAGTAAATACACTACCACCAACACCTACATTTAATCTCTGCTTTACTGTTAAATATTCTGAATATAATTCACCATCAATAAAAACATCATCCTTAAAAGTGGCAATACCAGTTACTTCAAGATTACCAACCGTTAAATTTTCTAAATTATCAACACTTAACGCAGAACCAAATACATCAGCATAAAGAGTACCATATACATAAACATCCTCATTAAATTCAGTTACATTTACCCTAGAATTTTTACCTTCGGCATTATATTCTGGATTTCCTGGAAATCTTCCAGAATCTGGTAAACTAGGACTCATCCTATTGACCCTCCGAATGGAATAGCATCTTTAACTTTACTATCTTTAAAAACAATACCTAAAGCACTCACATCTCTTGGGGCTAGATTGCCACGTAAAGCATCACAATCTGCTACATTTGATTTAAGAAGTATTCTATTTCCAGCACTAAGAGTAATATCATTACCAGCAACTAAATCAAGATCCTCATCAGCATCAATTACTATTTTTTTAGCTCTTATCTTAACTTCACCATTCTGTTGTGCTGTAATCCAAATATCACCAGATTTACTAACAATATTAACATTAACTCCACCAGTCTCATCCTCTTGTCCACCAACTATTTCAATACATTGATCATTATAAATGTGGTACATTCCACCATTGGACATACCAACAACACTCTTATCACCAGTAGCAGTTTGAGCAAATAGATCATAAACAATAGAACCATTCAATCCCAAATTAGGATTAGCAGTTTCTATCCTAAAATGTGGACCAAATGAAAGATATTGTCTTTGTTGCCAATTTGTGGGTCTCTCTGCCATACTTTAACTTCCTATTCTATTATTTATTTCAACTAACACAATCAATAACCATATCCACCGCCACCTGATGGTGGAGGACTTGCTGGAGGTGGTGATGCAGGAGGTGGACTCGCTGGAGGTGGTGATGCAGGAGGTGGACTCGCTGGTGGACCTGATGGACCTGCTGGAGGTGGACTCGCTGGAGGTGGTGATGCTGGAGATGAACTAGCTGGTGAACCTGATGGACCTGATGGACCTGATGGACCTGTTGGAGTTGTGAGAGTTGTATATTCTGTATTCATTGGTGATGATTGACCACCTCCACCTGTTGAAGAACCAAATCTACCAGTAAGACTTTCTGCAGGAGTATCATATATTATTGCGTGTGGTGCTGTTGTATGTGCTATTCCAACCATTTTCACACCTCTATCTGGATGTAAATGGAAAGGTCCAATATATGGTTTTCCATTGACATATCCAACAATTTTATCCTTTGGAGAAATACAATCTATAACTTGTTTAACTTCACCTTGATATGTTGGTCTTGGTTTCAATTGAGGTTTTAGTATAGCACCATACCCAGTTTTAGATTGAATAGTAAGTTCTGGTAAATCTTTTACTTCACTAGCAGATGTTAAAGCACTATTTGGACTAATAACTTTTAATATTCTACCAGACTCATCAAGATACTTATCATATACATTACCGTCCTTATCAGTAATAGTATCATCATCAGTATAATCAAGTCCAGGATTAACTATAACCACATGATCTATAGTATGTGGAAGTGGTTCCTCAGAAACTGGATATCCTTGACCATCAGATACAACATATATATCAGTTACTTGCTGATAAGTAGGTGAATTTTCATCATAATCAATTACTGCTCTAGCAACAGCACCAAATCCCTTATTACAATTATCAGTTATCTCCACAAATGGAGGTGTTGTGTAACCAGATCCCCCACTTACTAAATCAATTCCAATAAGACTTCCTACTGCTTCAGCACCTTCACCAACAATAGACCCAATTATAGCTTTACCAAGTGCCTGTGTACCACCTCCACCAAAAATATTAATTTTTATTCCAGCACAATTTAATGGAGGACCAGCATAACATTCGCCAAGTCCACTCTTAAATCCAGGATTTGTTACACTTGGATTTAAAAAATCAAACATTCCTAAAGATCCAGAAGCAACACTTATTTCTTGAATGCCACCAACAACAGATTCTGTAATTTTATCAGCAGCATTAGCAACAGCAACAATAGCATCTACAGAAACTGAAACAATATTTTTAGGACCTTTCCCAATAGTCCATTCACCAGTTTTAGCATTAAAAGTAGGTTCCTTTGAACTACAACTTATAGCATCTAATATTCCTTGTAATCCTGCTGCCTTTGACCTAAGGAATCCACCTATATCAAATCCTCCAGCAAGACCTAAAATCTTACCAACACCACCCATCAATGGTCCTAAAAATCCAGTGATACCTCCTATTATATGATTAAATAATCCACCAATAAACTGTTCACCAATACAAGTAACAAAGTTACTAATATTCTCTGCTATAGAAGTAAGTAATGATTTAATAGCACCCCCAATAGTACCCATTATTTTACTTGCTATACAAGGCAAAGCATCTTGAAGAAGTTTAACAGGACCTATCATTGCCTTTTGTGCTGCTGCTCCTGCTTTCTTTGCTTTATCCGTTTTCTTAGTAGCAGCTAAAACCATACCATAAACATTCTTATATAAAATATCTACTCCATTCTTTAAAACAGGTAACAATCCATCTTTATAGAGATTGTTAGTCATAAAATTGACTACTCCTTTAGACAATCCTTTAATTTTACTAGTTACAGCATCAATAGTTTTTGAAATTTTACCAGATACATCACCAATAGCACCAGGAACATTATCTGACATCCCTTGTATCTTACTCACCATATTACTAACTTCACCACTGATCTTATTCACAGTAGATCCCCTTTGAGTGGTAGCAGCAACAACAGTATCACCAATACCATTAAATGCTGATCTAGTATCTTCAGGAAGTTGTTTCAACAAACTCTGAGGAACATGTTGTGGAGAAACTTGAGACTTAGTATTCATCTCGTTAGATTCCCTATTTACAATATAAGCACCATCATTTTTAATCTTACTAGTAAATCCAGTAAATGGAACAAATGGATTTTTATATTCACCACCAAGAGTCTTAATTAACTCATCTTGATCTAGAGTAGTTCCGAACACACCCATTACAACTGGTAATTGTGCTTCATCACCATCCAAAAAGAATCCAACTACATCATCACCTGGTGATAATTTTAAACTAGTTGCTCTATTTGCCTTACCAGACCCATCACAACTACCCAATAAAACTTGTGCCCAAGGAAGATCGCTATTTGGTAATTCTTCAACACTAGTGGGATGATATCCCATAATACGAACTTTAACTCTATTTCCCCATCCAGTCATATTCAACTGGTCTGCTTGAGCATCCTCTGGTGCTATTTGACCTAACCACCATCGGAATCCATCCCTTCCTATAAAATTAGTTCTTAAAACACTTTGTTCTATCATTTGAGTTCTCCTGGTGCACCAACTTCACTACCACCACTAGTATCCTTTATAAGTTCCAATGAGGTGAAAGACCCAACGGCACTAAAATGATGGCATAATGATTTAATCATATATCTACCACTTTGTTGTTGATCGATCTCGCCAGCTTTTGATTTTGTTCTATTTATTGTCGGAAATACGCATTTAATAATACCACCAGCTTCTAATTCAGTATTAGATGGAACAAGCATAGTTAAAGTTTGAGTCATAAGTAAATTATATCTCATCAAAGTCTGTGATTGACTTTCCATAGGATTAGCATTTGTTGCTTTATCCACCTTTTCGTCCATAGTTCCTATATCTAGAACAGCAGTTATTTGTCTACTTGGAATATCACCCAAATCTCTATCATCCTTATCATTTATTTTTGGTAATTTATGAATATCCTCTCCTAATAAAAAAGGATTTAATTTACCAGCATAATCTTTCATTTTAAATTCTGCTTTTTCTCCCTGTGGAGAATAAGTATGTTTTAAGGGATCAAAAAACATCCTAGTAGTACAGAAAGCACCACGCTTTAATTTTGATATTAGATCTTGATTCTCAGTAATAGTATATTCTAAAATCTTATAATCATCCATCTTTGCTTGAGATACTTCACTGAAAGCATACTCATTTGGATAATGCTCCTCACCTATTAATCCATCAACAGATCTAAATTTATATCCCTTTTGTGTTTCAAAAAATAAAAATCCAGCAGTTGTACTTCCATCAGGACCTCCCTCTGCAGGAACAGCTTTTGATGCTAACCAAGTAATTAAAGTAAATGGTTTCCTCATATTACCAATAAACCCATACTTCCCAGAAGTTCCTTCAATATCCTTAGGTTTCTCAGTCTGTAAATAATCAAATATAGATTTTACTGAATTAGATATTGGTTGTCCAATAAACTTCTTACCTATTCTAGAAGTCTCATTAGTTAAAACTTCTTTAGAACATAAATGAAGGACAAAACTTTCTTGTTTTTTTGTTCTAAGAACATTAGTAACATTAGAAACATAAAAATATGTTTTCTCATCAGTATGAAAATCTAATCCTGGATTCTTATCAGTATTCCCACTAATTTTTAAACTAACTCTTTCACCACCTCTCAATGGTAAACCATTATAAACAGAATTCATTACTCCATCTGGTCCTTTAATTTGACCACCAGTATTAACAAATTGAATTTTAACTGTAATAGTTGGTGAAAAAATATCTTCAAAATATTCAATACCAATACAACCAGCCTTTATATCAATGACTTTTTCTTTATCAGATGATTCTAATAATATCTTTTCGTATTGTGAGGGATCTATTGCTGCCATTAGGTGTAAGATAGTTCTAAATCTGAAAGTACTTTCATAATATTTACCTTCATAGGTGGAGGTAAATCAATTTCTTTAGTTCCAATAGTAACTGAACCAGTATCAGAATTGATTTCTGGTATAGGAACCATAATAGTTTTTTCAATATTACCAGAAGAATTTAAATTTTCAGACATTTCTTCCTTCATTTTTGGAATCTCAAATTGCATTTGTGTCACAGTCTCATTCACAACTTCCACAAATTTATACATAACCTCACCATTATCCGAAACTGATAATTTCTTAGTCATTTCTGGAATAATATTAGACTCTGATATAGAGTTTAACGCTGCAAGAAATTCACTTCCCAATTTATCAACCGTTTCAGCAGTTATTACAAATTCTCCAGGAGTTAATAAAGCAGGTATTGTATCTTCATTACCATATCCAGTAACTAATCCACCTTTATTAAAAGATGGAACTTTAATTTTTTTCTGTTCTTCTTCACCATCAGGATATGTAATATCCAAATTAAAATTTCCACCACCAAGACGTGTAAACACAGCACTTACACCATCATCATATTGGATAGTTAATGTCGCAGCACCATCACTAACATTAGAAGAATCTATTTCAACTCCATCATCTCTCTTTGTATATTCTGAAGAATCAATATGATCCCCAAAGAAATTATCAATATTAACATCTTTATCCGTACCACCCTTAATATCTTTATTATCATCACTACTGTTATTAGGATTATAATTAGCATCTAAAAATTCTGGTTTAATATCACCAAAACCCATTTTATTAGGATTATCATAGTCTAGAACATCACTCACTATAGTTTTTTCAGATTCAAGAAATTCCTTATCAACAAAGTTTACAGCATTTCTCATCTCCTGCTTTTCCTCTTCAAGATTCTGAGCCTGAGTAGTTAACGTATTATTAGTATTAGTTAACATCATAGTAAAATCTTCAACAACATCTAGAATTCCATCCAACAATCTATCAATTGCACCTATAGTTCTAATAATTGTTTTAATAAAGATATTACCATCCTTAATAATTTTATTAAAATTAGTTACAGACCAACCAACTAAAATAATACCAAGAGCATCTAGAATTCTTCCTAAAAATCCCCTACTACTATTATTAATGATACTCCCAGTTTTTTTAACAGTTCCACCAACTGTAGACGCTTCAATAAGATCTTCTCTTTCCTTTCGTCTAATATTCTCCTGTCTTCTTCTAAAATATTTTTGATCTTGACTGATTAAAGTAGACTTAAATTTAGCAGTTTCATAAGATTCTTTTGCTAAATTTCTTGCAAAAGTATTAGACTTTTGTAAAGCACTAGAAAGATCTCCAATAGAATTTTTTATACCCTGTATACTAACAGAATTTCTAATAAAAGATTTTCTATTCAATTTTATACTTTCTATTGCCATATTATGATGCTGTTACAGGTAAAACATTAAACTGTTGATAAGCAGCCCAAACATAAGTATTAAAAGTATTTGTTGCTTTTATAACAGGCCAATCAATGGCAGCTGCATCTACTCTTGAACCATCAGCAGTTTGTTGCTGGTTTTCAACTTGTATAGGAACAACATTAATATTAACTCCAGACACTTCTGAATCACCAATATTTTTATCAACTCCCTCCCTTTTATTAATCGGAGTAATAATCTCCTGTTTCTTATCTTTTGCGGTAATTGTTGCTGGTGGTTCAAATGGTTCATATTTTCCTTCAATTTCATACTGATCATTTAATCTATAAAGATCTTTACCTATCCTAACAATAGCATTTTCAGCATTTGAAAATGCATTAGTAGGATCAAATTCTGGAAATGATGCTATAGATTCATTTGTTGTAAGATTTCTTATCTTATCATCATATGTATTTTTAAAAGATGCTAAATCTTTTTCAAATTTTGTATCACCTTCACTACCATCAGCATAATCATCTCTCTTTGGTCTCTTACGTTCAATATCTGTCAACAAATCCTGATTGGTTACATCAGTCATCAGTGCAGGTTGAACGTCACCTTTCTGCCCGTCACCCGAAACCCCACCATCACTATCACTATCACTATCACCTGTAGTTGATGGTGATTCAACACTCTGACCTGGCATAGGTGATCCCAATACAATCCAAGGGACCAGATTCTTGACCCATTTTAAGATATTAATTCCTATAGTTCTTAACCAACGAAATGGACTACTTAATAATACTTTTAAATTAAGGGACTTTAAATTTCTACCAAATCTAAAAAGTCCAGCAATTATACCACCTACACCAAATTTAGATATTAATACTATCCCACCAACAGCAAGAAGAATCTTAGCCGTATTTCTTAAAGTACTTCTTAAATCACCAAAATTACGATTAACTATTGAATTCATAGTAGTAATAAAACTACTAGTTAAAAAACCAAGAAATAGTTGTCCTAAAAATCCAGTTACTCTACCTAAAATACCTTGTAGTTTTCTACCAATTCTTTCAACTGGTGATAATAAAGCATTTCTTATCTTATTTTCAATTGCATTTTCCTTACCTTCTCTAAGACCCTGTTCTGCTAAAGTTGCTTCTCTTGCTAAACGAGCTTGTTCTCTTTGTCTATCTAATGCTCCCTGTATTGCTAAATTATCTGTTAAAACTTGTAATGAATTATTTAATGTGGATACTTGACTAGCAATACCACCTAACTGATCAGTAACTACTGAAAGTTGTAAGGAATTCTGAGTTAATAATCTACTATTAGCAATTTGCTGAGAATTATCTACTGAACCTTGTACAACACCAGCTCCAGTAAAAATACTAGAAGACACTGTTCTCCTAACTGCTTGTATTCCTCCTGATATTGGTGATGCTATCTCAGCCATTTTGTTGTTGCTTTAAATTTTCTTCTTCAATATATTGCTGTAAGAGTGAAAGATAAATTTCTCTTTCCCACGGAATCATATTTTCTAGCTCTGTCAAGCTATATTTATGATGCTGCATTAAGGCAAAATTTATTTTATAGTATGACGCAAGATCTTCATGTGCCATACTTACCTGAAAAAACTCTGTAGCCCCTCTAATACAACTTCATTTTCCTTTTTAGTATTAGGATTAACAACCTTAACTATATGAGATAATTTGGGCATAGTTTCAAAAAATCTTTCAATATCTTTAAATTGTTTTGTATTTAAAGATCCAATAAAATCAGATAATTCCTTCTTAGTACAATCAGATGCTGCCCAAGATTCCTCTTCAGAATAAACTTGATCTACACAAGAAGCTATTAAAGAGAAAGTATCATCAACACTTATATCTTCAGATGTCGTAGCAAAATTAGTTTTTATAAACTCATTCATAGAAGGATATTTCATCCGTAAAGTATGAACTCCATCCAAATCAATATCTGGATTATGATCTTCACTTATTTGAACTTGTATCTCATCCAAACTAATAGTTGCTGGAACCTTTGTTTCTCCATCATCAGGACAAGTTACCATAACTTCAACTTCTTCACCAACAGATTTTCCTCTAATATTAAGAAATAGATATTCAATATCAAAAGTAGAAAGTTTATCTACTTTAACTCCTCTTGTTGTAATACAAGCAGTAATAACATCCTTTACAGCATTAGCAATTGCTTTAGTATCTTGACTTTCCATTGCTAATATAAGAACTTTCTCTTCTTTAACTAAAAATGGTCTATACTTAACTTTCTTTTTTGTTGAAGGTATAACCAACTCATATGTCGGTGTCGAAATCTTTGGTAAAGGCATAATAATTGCAATTCAGTAATTATATTTATAGGGTATATATGAAGTTATTTTAAACGATAGTACTACTCATAGGAACATCACTCCATCCACCTAATGATCCATCAAAAACAAAATCATTAGTTAAATTAGAACCATTATTATTACTACCACTAGAATTAACATCAACTTTACCTGTTGGAGTATTAATTAAATAAGTATCACCACCAAGTTGAGACTTTATAACATCAGGGAAAGTATATGGTCTGTCATTATATACATTTGATTTTTCAAGATCAACCCCCCTATCTACTGCTGCTGTAGTAGATTGTCCACAAATATAACGATCATAACTAAAGCTACAAGTTGCTTTTAAAACTTGAGAATTTTGATAAGCAACTCTTGTTGAATTTAACGATAATGGAAATAATCCAATAAATTTATATTCTAAAAATTGTCTATAATTCTTCTCAAATTTAACTATCCTAGTTTCATTAGATTTATAAACTTCTGGATATCTCATCTTAAAATGATAAGTCTCAGTACTATTAACATCTTCTGGATTAGCACCAGAAATATATTCCATCCAATGCTCTAAAAATTTTAAAGACTTATATAAATTATCAACGTAAAATTCTAAAGTTATTTGAGTATAATTTCTAGTATGAGCAAATCTTTCTACAACTCCCTGATAATCGCCAATAGCATTAAAAGAAGCCATAGCACTACCAGGTAATGCAGCATTACTACAAAGCAAACCTATTTTATCACCCATAAATCTAAAATCAACTCCCTTCCTTCTAAGATGATGACCTAATGAATATCCATCATTATTAGAATGTGGTGGTAAAGCAAATTTTACCAAATAAGTAGATGACTGTGAGACATTTTGAAATGTCGGTAAGATTTGAGAAATCTTTTTGGGGATTGGTGCTGGCACTCTAAATAGTCTTATTATTATATTCTATTTAGATGGCTTATAAAGGAAAATATTATCCAAAATTTCCTCATAAGTATAAAGGAGACCCAACAACAATAACCTTTAGATCATTATGGGAAAGAAAATATATGAATTGGTGTGATAAAAATGCCAATATACTAGAATGGAGTAGTGAAGAAATCATAATACCCTACATATCTCCAGTTGATAATAAGGTTCATAGATACTTTCCAGACTTTTATACAAAGATAAAAGAAACTGATGGAAAAATAAGAAAATATATCATTGAAGTAAAGCCATTAAAACAAACCCTTCCTCCAAAGAAACCAAAAAGACAAACTAAAGGATATATTAGAGAAGCATACGAATATGCCAAAAATCAAGCAAAGTGGAAAATGGCAAAAGAATTTTGTGCCAATAGACAATGGGAATTTAAAGTAGTTACTGAAAGAGAACTTGGAATAAAATAATGGCATCTTTCATCACCAGTCAAAAAGAAAAACTTGCAAAAGCAAGAGCAAGTCGAAATAGAATCTCACATATACTTAATGATTTGATTGGTACTGAACATCCTGATGACTTAATGATGTCTATAATAGAATCATTAACAGAAGGTAGTAAAACACCATCGGAAGGAAAATATTATGTATTCTTATATAAAGCAAAAACTCCTAACATAAGATATGATCAACATCCAATGGTAGCAGTTACTGACGTTTTTGAATGGGGGTTTCGTGGAATCAACTTTCATTGGAATACTGTAAGGCAATATACATGGAATGAAATAATAGGTGGTCTATATGAAATAACACATTCTGAATTAACTGATCTTGACGGCATACCTTTTGCAAGATTTCGTATAAATAGCTGATAATAATAAAATAAGGTCGATAAATGGTAGCATCTATAGCCGAAGATACTTCAGAAGATAGTAGAGAGATTGGTGATCTCGTTGAATCAAAAAACAATAACCTAAAAGAACCAGAAAAAACTTTAACTAAAAAAACTCCAGTATACGTATATCCAATAAAAAGAGACGTAAAGGAAACTGATGATTTTTTATTAATAAAATCAATAGAGTATAGAGCTCCTGGTGAAGGTGAGGGTGTTGGAATAGAAGGTGCTGAATCCTTAATAAGAGGTGAAAAAGAAGGAGATTTTAAAGGTACTGGTTGGTCTATCAGAAATGAAGACTATACTGATAGAATAACCGATCCAAAAAGAAAAGATCTGAATAAAATAAATTATTATATTGAATTACCAATACCCCAACAAGTAAATGATAATAATGCTTGTATTTGGGGTGATGATACTATGAATGTTTTTGAACTAGCAGGATTAGCGGTTGGTAAAGCAATGATTAAAAAATTTGAAAATATTAGTGATGCTATTGCATCAGCCAACAAAATATCACAAAATATGAATAATCTTCTGTCACTACCTATATCGGCAGGAGCTAAAGAAAATTTACAAGCTGCCTTCGCAGGTGCTGCTATAAACCAACTAGGTTCCAATGTTAGTTTTAGATCAGTTCTATCCAGATCAACAGGACAAGTATTAAACTCAAATCTAGAATTATTATTTCAAGGAGCAGCATTAAGATCCTTTCCATTTGATGTAACCTTTTCACCAAGAAGTAGGAAAGAAGGAGAGACAGTTAAAAATATAATTAGAGCATTAAAAAGATCAATGGCTCCTAGAAAAGGTTCTGGAGGAAATACTCTAGATACAAAAGGAAAATTCTTTTTACAAGCACCTGATCTATTCTTATTAAGATATATGAGACGTGGTAAAGACCATCCATTTTTAAATTCATTTAAACCATGTGCTTTATCACAATTAAATGTTAATTATACTGGAGCAGGTACATATTCTACCTATGGTGATTCTACTCCCGTTAATATTCAAGTAAGAATGGTATTTAAAGAAATCAACCCAATATATGCCGAAGATTATGATTCATCAGAAGCAGGACCAGGAGTAGGATACTAATGGCATATTTTAGAGAACTACCTAATGTAGCATACCAATCACCACTAATTAATAAAACATCTTCAAGAGAATATGTAATAATAAAAAATATATTTCGCAATACAAAAATACTAGATCATATAAGCGATAAAGCCGTACTATTCAATAAATATCAAATTCATGATGGAGATAGACCTGATACAATAGCAGAAGAAATCTATGGTGATCCTGGTTTAGATTGGGTTATTGTACTGAGTGCTGGTATCACTAATATTAGAAATCAATGGCCACTCAACAACCAAGATCTCTACGAATATGCTTTAGGTAAATATGGAGACTCACTAAATGACCTTCATCATTATGAAACTACAGAAGTTAGAGACCAACATAACCGCCTAATATTACCAAAAGGTATAGAAGTAGATAGTAATTTTACAATAGACGGTCCAGGAAAACAATACAGAGGTATTAATGATCCACCAGTTACTTGGAGATCTATACGTGAATTAGAAACTATTACACTTACTCAAGACACTTTAGGTGGACCATCATTAATAAATGACATTGCGATTTCCCTAAGTAATTGGCAATATGAAACAAGAGTTAATGATGAAAAAAGATCAATAAGAATATTAAAAGTAAGTTATCTAGGACAATTCCTAGAAGACTTTAGAAGAATCATGAGATATGATAGAAACTCTCAATATATCTCTAAGAAACTAATTAAAACAGAAAATACACGTTTAGTAGATTAATTATTGATCTTGAGTATTAGTTGATGGGAATGCTCTTCCTTGTCCGTAAATTATTCTTACACATCCAGAAGCACCACCCTGTCCACCACTCCAGACTCTACCACCACCTCCTCCACCAGGAGCTTGATTTTGGTTGTTATTACCCCAAGGTGAACCACTAATATAAGATCCAACATATCCATCACCGCCAGAACCACTAGCACTACTACCTTCTCCATAGGGATGAGTTCCACCACCATTATAGGAATTACTGCCATTCTCGGCACGGCCACCACCGCCACCACCGCCAGTTCCACTAGCACCATTATTACCGCCAGAACTATTTCCACCGCCACCACCAGCTCCTGAGTAGCCGCCAGCACCACCGCCACCGCCTCCTCCTCCACCACCATTCGCATCTCCTCCATCACCACCAGATCCACCAGATCCAGTTAATACTACTCCTCCATTACCACCACTATTACCATTTGCTCCTCTTCCACCTTGAGCCGAAACAGTTTGAGAATCTCCACCAAACTGGGAGTTTCCACCGTGACCAGCTTGACTATTTCCATTTACTCCACCACCGCCACCACCTACTGATGCTGTATAAGTATTTCCTGGTGTTACTGCAATATTATTCATCCAGGCGAGAGCACCGCCACCGCCTCCTCCACCACCAGGTCCAGTATTACCAGCAGCACCACCGCCACCACCAATACATACGACAGAAACTAATGTTACATTAGCAGGGCAAGTCCATAATTGAGTACTTGTAAATATATCTTGTCCAATTACATTAGTATTTGAGGTATCAGCTAAAGTTGCTGTATTTGACGTAGCAACAAGAGCATCGGATGATGTAGTTCCTCTTCTTATTTTAATACTAAATGTCTCACTACCCTCTGCTGTATAATCAGCAATGGATGTAATGGTAAATGTTCCAGAACCACTACTAACGGTAAATGTTCCACTATCAGCAGACCAATCAGAACTGTTAGTAGATGATGTATCAATTTCCCAATAAAAGCTTGTAGAATCAGCAACTCCAGTAGTATTGAGAGTACATGTCTGAGATGATCCCTCACTCATATTTGATATAGAGATACTATAAGTAGTTGGATCTGTTTCGGTAATAGAAGTTACTAAATTATTTGAATCATAAGATACTGCCCATCCCTTAGTATTTCCATCAAATGATTCATCATATTTCGTTACTAATCCATCTGCATTATATACAAGATTACTATAAGATATACTATCCAATGTAACAGAAGTTACATTATTATTACCATCTGTACTAATACCAGTTGCTCTATCAAAAG
>CETQ01011154.1_pt1 | contig 14107 bp, 20 predicted proteins | sample 531261 | NCBI WGS metagenome assembly CETQ01 (sample SAMEA2622376, study PRJEB7988) | marine metagenome | biome: marine biome (ENVO:00000447); feature: surface water layer (ENVO:00002042); material: "saline water (ENVO:00002010), including plankton (ENVO:xxxxxxxx)" | depth 5 m
CAGGTTTACCGTCACCAAAAGTATGGGTCTCACCTAGTTTGGGGATCTTAAGATCCCAACTAAAATACTGCCTTCCTTTTCTTGGTACGGTAACATCCCATCCATTATAAGTCATCACTCCACTCTGACTAGAAGTCACACAGTCTTCGACTGCATCCTCATCACCATCCCACATCCAATCAGTACATGCATCTACCGTAAGAATAGGAAGACTAGTATTGAATGATGTCATATGGAAAAATGCATCATGCCATTTGTCAAAGATTTGCCAATCATAATCTTCCTCTTTACCTTTCCTACCATTAGTAGCATGGAAGATAATATTGAAACATCCCATCTGATTAAAGATAGATGTAAGAGGACGCTGACCACCTTCTTGATAACCCCATAGATCATTACAGATCAAACCAGCAGCAAGTGGTTCTTGCCACCATTCATCCGAGTTAGCAACAGGAGTATCATCATGTGATAGTCTAACCATCACAACAGGATCATCCTTATCTCTCTTAAGAACATTTTCCAAAGGAGGATTAGGATGAGATGCCTGTCTATCTAAAACTAAACTTTTATATGTACAACATGCCAATCTACCATTAGATTTGTAATGTCTAATTTCATTTCTAAAAACCTTTGATCCAAAATATTCTGTTTCAAAGAAATTAGTACCTAAATGTAGAGCAACTCCTGCTTTCTTTTGATGTGCCTCAACCTCTCTAAGGGCATCAGTAAGTTCATCTAATTTAGTTTCCCATCCACCTAACCATCCAGACAAAGATCCTTCTGGAGTTAAAAGGTGATCTACATTATTTTCTTTTGCCCAATCAATAGCTTTAAAGATCTCTCTTTTATTAACTTGAATGTTAGTGCCTACTGGAATTTGAGCACCTGCCATCTTATATACTTCTCTAGTTTCTTGAGTATCAGCAGCAACACCAAATCCTTTCCAAGTTTGTTGATTGTAAAGTGGGTCTTCACCTACAATTTCTTTTACTTTTTTTGCATACTCTTTTTGTTCAGGAATAGCATCGTCAATTAAACCTTCCTCTGCTAATTTTTTGTAGTTATAGCAACCACCAAGGGGAGCAATCTTAGGTTCACTCTTAGATACGGGAGGGGTATATTCATACCCATACTTTTCTAAACCCTCTTCAAATTCTTCGGGAGTAACATTACCTTCCCAATAATCTTTTTCATTAACCATTAAAAAAACCTCTCAATGTCTTCTAGTATAACACGATATACTGTAGTATATCTATAAACATATTCGTTGAGGGGTCCTAGACCCCTATGTGGAAGAGTAGAATCAAATATAATAATTCTACCAGGTTTATATTCTATCTCCTCAACAACCTTAGCATCCTTTTCCATCGAATCCATAAGTTGAAACTGTCCACCCCATTCACTTTTCCATTGTGTATTGTTCATGACCATTACAGTTAAACCTTCACCATCATTATGTGTTGTACCATTTTGTCCAAAGTACTGAAGATTTAGATCAATTCTTCTAAGGTAAGTAGGAACCTCAAAAAGATTTTCATCAATGATCTCCCATGCATCAAAAAATATTGGAGCATCTGTATGTAATTTAGTAATTCTATTGCCGTTATCTCTTGAAAAAATATCAGTGCCAAATAATCTATGACTTCCAATCAATCCCTGAGGGAATGACTGAGGGTTAGCAACATTGGTTGTATATACTGGGACTTCTAAGACTGTTTCCTCTAACTCACAGAGGAATTGCATGTCAAATAAATCATCTACAATATGAGATATCATTTTGAATTATTATTATGTCATATATTATAAGACCCCTGACTGAATCAGTCAAGGGTCGGTGAACATTTTTTAATCTTAACTAGTTAGGTTAGAATCTCCTTACAGATTTTTTTACAAGAGGAGTGATCATCTGCACAATCGATCAAGCAATCAAAGTAGTCGTTTACTATTTCTGAGTCTAGTTTAGGCTCATCGATTTCAGACCATTCTGCTAATTGATTGAATGATAAGATATTGTGCTTCATGATATCCTTCTTTAACTGGACAATAACAAAGAGAGTTTCAGGTCATCTTGTTAACCTTAATTCTACCACTATTTAGTATAGAAATTTCAAAAAATGGCATTTCTGTGACAAAAATTTATGCCTACTAGTTTATACTTATCCACCTGCAATTTTTTCAATAACCTGTTCCCAATCTGCATCAAACAGTTCTAATCCTTTATCAGTAAGAACATGCTTGTACATCTTGTCAAGCACAGAAGGAGGGAGAGTACAGATGTCTGCACCTGCATCAAAACAACGACCGACTGTGTGTGCTTCACGAATAGATGCTGCTAACACTTGAGTTTTTACAAACTGTTCTTTGTATACACTACAAATAGTTTGAACTAGTGCAACTCCAGAAAATGAATTGTCATTAAGTCTTCCTACAAATGGAGAAACATATGTTGCACCTGCCTTTGCTGCAAGGATTGCTTGTACTACTGAGAAAATAAGAGTGACATTGACCTTAATACCATTCTCAGAAAGTTTTTTACAAGCATACAATCCTTCAGGACTACAAGGCACTTTGATTGTTGCTTGAGCACCAAATTTTTTAGAGAGTCTCAATCCCTCTTTCAGCATATCATCTGCATTTCCTACAACTTCCATACTGATATCAGGAATACCAATATCAATAAGTTCTTGGTATACCTCCTCAGGATCTCTGCCACTCTTTCTAATAAGAGTAGGGTTAGTTGTTACACCATCAACCAAACCAGTCTCGTAATGTTTACTGATGATTGAGGTGTCTGCTGTGTCTAGAAAAATTTTCATGTAAAGTAATCCTTTCGATAATACCTGCCTAGGATGTTGCTATTATAGTATGCAGGTGTTCCGTCTGTCAATGTTTCGGTTAGGACATTATTATAAAACAACTGTTTAGTTTCTTCAAAGTTTGTCTTGCCAATAGTGGCATGCAATGACATTATTTCTCGTTTAAAGATATTCTTTCCAAACTGTTTAATATCTTGTTTAAGTTCTGGACAAGATCCGTAGTACTTTTTCCAGTCACTCTCACTAGTGACTCTCCTACCACCACCTCTAGGCTTTCGTTTCTGGTAGAAATATTTTCTTCCGATGTATTGTTTACCTGTTTGAATATTAGTAATCCTGTAGACAAAACCGAACTGGTCGCCAATGTCATCAGAAGTAAAAGGTTTACCCTCATATATCCAGGCGTTTTCGTAAACTCCCTCTTCAACCATTTCATAATTTTTATATCTTTCGTATATTTATTCAGCATCCTCTTCCTCCTTTTTAGGAGTATATACCAATAACTCTTCACCATACCTTACACCCTCCATCTCAGGATGTGGTGCTGGTACTCTTGTTTTTTTAATTGGTTTGTCCATATCAGCAAGAGTGGAAGTCATCATCTTCCACATAAATGCGAAGGTAGCACCGAACAACCCTACAAAAAATACAAGGTATATAAAAACTGTAACCTCATTCATTCAGTTTCGGATGTGTGACCATTTTCTTTACGGAGCATGCCTTCAGGATCAACCATGAATCCTTTGGGGATAGGTTTACAAACTTTGTCGGTATAACAATAGTAAGAACCTGCTTTACATTTTCCGTTTTGTTTTTCAGACTGTTCAAGAATATAGGATATCTCTGCACCATCTAGTTCATACATAATATCTCTTGCGTGATCACTATGATCTGCAATTCCTTCACTCATTAGATAGTCAAAAATAATATTGTAGTAATGAGTATGCACGACTTCAGTATTATACTAAGTGTATTTATCTACATTACTATTGAACTCTTTGAAAGATGAGGTGCAACTAGGTGGTTCAGGGTCGGTATACCCATTCCTTTTCTTCCATTCGTTGTACATTGCTCCCATCATCCAAGATTGAGAAAGACTCTTAGGACCGTTCCTCAATAATTCTTCCTGTTTACCTGTGTAATAAGGTAAAGATTCTTCTCTCCAATTGGAGTCATCATAATCACTTGCCATAATGCATGTTCCTATCTTTGTTAGATGCCTTGGATAGTTTAGCACCTCGTGTGCGTTTTTCACCAGTCTGTCCCGCACCCTGAGGATGCTTACCTGGTTTTTCTTTACCTAGATTTACTGACTTGCTTGGTTTTTTAGACTCAGTGTCATGCAACCTTGCAGGTTTGTTAGGTTTTTTAGTGATGACAGATTCCTGACCGTGTTTGCGTCCAAGACGACGCATCACTTTACCAAACCTACGCTTGGACATTTTATCAGGTTTAGAAGTAGAGTAAGAAACTTCTCTACCTGTCTTACCATCATCGTATTTGTAACTGCCAGTAGATTTTTTATATCCGATACCTTTTTTCTTAAGATCTTTCTCAAGACCTTTTCTTTTGGTACGGTTATCCGACTCAGAACTACCACGGTCAGCAGAAATGTGACCAGTAGTTTTGTTCTTTGCCTTGCTAAGTTGTCTGGCTAGACCCCCCTCGGTTAACTGAGAACATTCTAGCATAAAATCGGAATATGTCTTCATACCATGTGACAGTTATCTAATTGGTATTTAGTTATAACTTGAATCCTGCAAAGGTATCCTTCTTCACATCCTGCTTGATACCACCAACAATATAAGACTCTACCTCTGTCTCTTGTGGAGCTACCTGCAATCCCTTAGAGGAGATCCAATGGTTTGTCCAAGGTAAAGGATTTGCTCTAATAGCAATATCATAGATGGGATCAAGACCGAGAGATCTCATTCTCTTGTTAGCAATCCATTCAACATACTGGGACAAGAGTTTTTCATTAAGACCAATCATACTACCATCTTTAAAAAGATATTCTGCCCATGCCTTTTCCTCATGCACAGCGTTCTCAAATGCTTTGTACAACCAATCCTTCTCTTCTTTCATAATCTGTTGCATCTCAGGATCATCACCCTTCTGCCACTTATTAATTATCGTTTGAGTAAGAGCAAGATGCTGGTTTTCGTCTCTGGCGATGAGAGAGATAATTTTAGCGGATCCCTCCATAAGTTTGAGTTCACCAAACGCAAACGAGCAAGCAAACGATACATAGAATCTAATACCCTCTAGAATATTTACATTGGCAACCGCTCTATAGAGATGTCTTTTGAGTTCACGCCTGTTCCATTCTACTGATGGTGAACCACTAGAGGTGTCACTCCATTGACTGCTATTACCCCACTCCTGTGCATATTGTAGGAAATCATCATACGCACCAGTAACAGTAGCTGCTCGTTGAAGAATCCTATCATCGCTAAGAATAGTATCAAATACCTCAGCAGGATCTGAATAGATGTTTTTAATGATGTATGTATAGGAGCGACTATGAATCATCTCCATAGTTTGCCAAATATTCATACACCCTTCTAGTTCTGGTAAAGAACAATATGGTGCAAATGCCATGCCAGGTGCTCTACCTTGTACAGAATCTAGCATGATCTGATACTTAAGGTTACTGGTATAGATATGTTTTTGTTCTGGACGCAAAGACTCATAGTCTGCACGATCCTTTTGGAGTGACACCTCCTCAGGTCTCCAAAAATATCCTAACATCTGTTGAGTTAATCTTTCAAAGACAGGATATTTGTATTCATCATATCTTTGGACACCAAGAGGTTGTCCTAAGAACATTGGTTGTTTCTTAGTATCTACTTGGTCTGTATTAAAGACCGTCATACCCTTCACGGTAGACGGATTGCTATCGTTAAGTCTAAATTGCACAGGCATCACACTCCGAGGCGTTGTTAAGTTCTTCTAATAAACTTGAGACTTTAGTCTCTTCAGGTTTGTCTTCAATTTCGTCAGTTTTATTGTCGTATGTATTCTGATAATAAGATGTTTTCCAACCGTACTTATATGTAGTCAAAAGGTCTTGTGCCATTGCAGATACAGGAACCTCATTGTCTGGATAGTTTTCAGGGTTATAACTCCAGTTCCCAGATATAGCTTGATCGAAGAACTTTTGCATTACTGCTACAACCTTAATGTACCCATCATTATTTTTCATATCCCATAACAATGTGTAGTGTTGTTTCAAAGATTGAAATGCTGGAACAATCTGCTTAAGCGGTCCTTTTTTACTCTTCTTAATGGACAGGTATCCTCTAGGTGGTTCAATTCCATTTGTGGCATTTGACACAACGGAACTGCTCTCCGAAGGCATCTGTGCGGACAGAGTGCTGTTCCTGAGTCCGTGCTCTTTGATAGAACTCCTAAGAGATTCCCAATCATATTTCAACTCGTTAGGTACAATCTCATCAACATCACTCTTATATGTATCAATAGGAAGAATTCCATCAGCATACTTAGTCCTATCAAAATATCCACACTTTCCTTGCTCTTTTGCCAGAGTATTTGATGCCTTAAGGAGATAGTATTGGAACGCCTCAGATAGGTCGTGAACCAACTCCCATGCCTTTGGATCATCATATGATACATGATGCTTAGCAAGGTAATGTGCAAGACCAATATAACCAATTCCAAGAGACCTACGATTCTTAGTTCCAATCTCTGCTGCCTTGACAGGATAACCTTGGAAATCAATCAACGCATCTAATCCACGAACAGATAGATCACATAGTTCTTCTAACTCACCACTAAGAGACCTAAGAGTTCCTACATTGATAGCAGACAGGATACACAATGCAATCTCACCATTAGGATCATCAATGTGTTGTAAAGGTTTAGTAGGTAAAGTAATTTCTTGACAAAGATTACTCATCTCCACCTTGTCCTTGAAGGAAGAATGTGAGTTGCAGTGATCTAAATTCATAATATAGATACGACCAGTCTCTGCTCTCTCCTTCAAAAGGTTTAAGAATAACTCTTGTCCTCCAATAGTCTTACGCGGAATCGATTGATCAGATTCGTAACTTGTATAGAGATCATCAAACGATTCAGTTCCAAAAGCAGGATACAAGTCTGGAACATCGTGAGGACTAAAGAGACTGATGTCTTTATTCGTGATGAAACGCTCGTAGAAGAGTTTGCTAATTTGGATACTGTAGTCCAACTTTCGGACACGATTATCTTCTGTCCCTTTATTGTTCTTGAGTACAATGATATCATCTATTTCTTTATGCCAGATAGGAAAGTGGACAGTCGCTGACCCACCTCTGATCCCGTTTTGAGTGCAGCATCTGACAGTTGACTCAAACTTTTTGAGGAAGGGGACAACACCTGTGTGTTGAACTTCGCCACCCCTGATTTTACTGTTGATACCCCTGATCCTACCTGCGTTGATACCGATGCCAGCCCTTTGTGCAACATAGTAGCCAATAGCCATGTCACTGCTAAAGATAGAATCGAGGGTGTCATCAGAATCCACAAGAACACAGCTAGCATATTGTCTGATTGGAGTCCTGACTCCTGCCATGACTGGTGTTGGGATGTTGATTTTGTGTTTGCTGATTGCGTCATAGTATCTTTTTACATAGTCCAGTCTAGTTTCTGGAGGATATTCTGCAAACATTGTTGCAGCGATCATCATGTACATGAACTGTGGAGTTTCGTACACATCTCCAGTGCTTCTATCCTGTACAAGATATTTGTCAACGACCTGACGAAGACCTGCATATGTAAACAGGTAATCTCTCTCGTGATCAATATATGTATCTAGTAGATCAATCTCTTCGTCGTTATATTTCGTATGAAAATATGAATCATAAATTTTCATCCTTACACACTTGGTAGCGTGATCCCCAAGTGAAGGACTCTCATGCATCCTGCCCCACAATTGTTTCCTAAGGGAGAATAAGAGCAGTCTAGATGCCACATATTGATAGTTAGGAGACTCTAAATCAATAAGATCACTGGCACTTCTAATAAGAATTTCTTGGATTTCTTTAGTGCTGATACCATCGTAGAATTGCACTCCAGAATTAATTTCAACCTGAGATGCAGAGACACCTGCAAGATCTTTACATGCCTCCTCAACCATCTTGTGCATCTTCTGTAGATCTAATCTCTCAATGTGACCAGATCTTTTTTTGACATTAGTACCGTTGCTCATTTTAGTCTTGATTAATTATTTTAAAGTTAAATGATATAGAAATTCTCTTATCATTTGATTGATGTCTCGTAACTGTGTGGTCTAACACTGCTGGAAACAATAAAAACATACCTTCTTTAGGAGGATATGGTATGCGTCTGGGATGATATTTATTATCAGAGGGAAGAAATACAATAGACCCAGATCCTTCAGGGACAGTTAGGTAAAACACACCTGACACATCATATGGATAATGATTGTGTAGGTCTGTACTCATATTATGATGATGTATATGAACCCAGTGATCCACATGCTCTAGAACTAGTCCTGTAGCATGTTCAAACTCACTCTGTATTTCCTCAATCAACTCATCTACTATAGTAGATTTAGGACAATAAGTCTCGTCATCTGCAGATTCAAATTGTTCTGTCAGAGGATCATAACCACCGACCTTTTTTGGAGTGTCTAACCACTCGTCTATAACTCTTTTAAGTTCAGTAAGATTAACTGAAGACATACCACTGTACACATCAGTCTGCGTAATAGTGGTTCTTGTCAGCATAATGAGAAATTAAATGATAAAGAAATCCTATCATCAGTTGATAAGTTTCTTGTTACAGAATGCTCTAAGGTTGCTGGAAACATTAGAAAAGTGTTTTTTTCTGGTTGAAACTTCACCATATTTGGATGGTATTTGTTGTGATCAGGATAAAAACAAATATGTCCTGCACCATCAGGCACAGAGACATAGTATACGGAAGCAACATCAGCAGGGTAATGAGCATGACTATTAGTGCTCATGTTTGGTTTGTGGATCTGTGACCACTTACCCAATAGATTGATCTTTATTCCTGTAAATCGATAAAAACTTTCTTTTAATTCTTCTACGATAGAATCTATCAAAGGAGAGTCAGGACAAAATGAATCCTCATAGAGAGAAGTTGCAGGGTCATCACCCAATCTATGATCAAAATGTTCTAAGAGTAAATCAGCAAGTCCATCTGTATTGATAGACGATCTACCTTTAAGAACATCGATCCTAGAAATTGTATGTACCTCTAGATTTTCTTCCATTCTGTAAATTTTACTTTAGCTTTTAATCCAGAGTATGTATTAGATTCTAGCACATCCATAATAAGATGTCCACTCAACACCATATCATTAATGTCTTTCTCCCACATATCCTTAGGCCATATAACTACTTTGTCGCCTCTATCGATTGTGTTGGAGATTCTGTTCGCAATCTCTCTATTCCTCGGCTCGTTATCATAAACCCAAATAGGATCGCTAACACCCCACTGCCTAACATCACCGTCTGCACCGCACATAGCAATGCTATTCTGTAGGAGCGAACTGTCGAACGGTCCTTCTGTAACGAAGACTGGAGAGTCTCTTCTGATGTTATCGAGTCCATAGATTTTTGGTGCATCATCATCTAACATTATGGTAATATATTTTACCATACTAGGACCTAATGCTCTTCCTTGGAACCCTACAAGTTGCTTTTTGTAATATAAAGGTATGACAATACGAGGTTCATCATCAGTAAAAGAATCAAATGTAGGTTTGTATGAGTTTACGAACTCACAAAACTTTTCTGCATAGTAAAACTTAGTAGGTTCTAATGCACGACGCTCTAGATAAGTTCGGCCTTGAACATTCTCAGAGCAAAGCGGAAGTTCTATCTTGGATTTAAATGATGGTTTTTCAAACTCAAACTTTGGTTGTTCTGCAGGGAAGTTCTTGCCAGTAAATCCATTCTTAAATTTTTCCATGATGTATTTACCATGGAGAACTCCGTCTAACTGTTTGAGAAAATTATTAAATGACATTGAGGAACCACAGTTGTGACACTTAAAGTTAGTATTTGTTTTGACCGCATAAAAATATCCTCTTGCCTTATTCTTGTGCTTTTTTGAGTCACCACAAATAGGACATCTAAAATTGTATAGGTTATCTTTGACTCTTTTAAACTTGTCTAGACGAGATGATAGAAGAGTAATATATTTTGAATCAATTAGATCCATTAATGGTGGTTTGCTGTCCACCTATTGTACTTGTTCCTACCAAAGATGTCAAGATCCTAGATCCGATTGGACTGACAATGCATGATATCACTACCAATCCACCTGCTATAGACCACATCTTTTTCTCCATCATCCTAAGTCTCTCATCAATTTTTCTTATGTCTCTCTCACATCCTTTCTTAATATCATTAGTCTCTCTCTTCATACTAGCGTGTAAATTATCTACCTTCTCGAACAATACTTCATCAACCTTGTCCTGTTTGTCTAGTTTTTCATTATGAACAGCAAGAAGTTGCCCCATCTTAACAGAATTTTCCTGTAAAGACTCGACAACTTTTTCTAATCTTTCAATTATAGCAGTGTTTACATCCATCTTTTTCTAGATCCAGTACCACCACTGGCATATCTTTTTTTAGGTTTTTTCTTTAAAGGTTTATCATATCCTGCAACAGGACCACTAGCGTTAGCGTTACCACCAAAACCACCACTAGCACCAACAGCATTGGCGACCATTTCTTCGGTGAATTGACGGAAGGATTTCATAGTTGCCGCAATTGGGTTAAACAAAAATCATCATCTATAACTCTATTTAGGTCTGTAGAAGGGTATTCTGGAACTCTACCTAGGTATGTTAGGAAACTCTTAGTACAAGACCAAAGATCTTTATCTAATTTAAAATACAGAAGGGGAACTCCTGCATCACCAAAAACATTAAAAAGAACAATGAAATGATTGAGGATTAAGTGTGTCCTCAACTCTCCAGTGTTCCTGTATCTTTTCAACAATCTTTTTATATATTTAATTCGCTTTAAGTCATCATAAAAATCATCCTCAGTTACTGCCTGAGGATTATCATAATTTTTAATAGCAAATAATAGATAATTGTTGTCGTTCAGTTCATCAAATCGCATGTCATAAAGGTTTATTCGTCGGTAGGATATGGAAGACTACCAGTTGTAATACCACTCATTGCAACAAGTGTTTCTTTCTTCACTCTTAGATTACCGTGCATGTCCATATAAGTTGTAACACCAACCCATCCTGCATGGTCAAGATCATAGGCCGTACCACCATGATCTGCCGTAGCAGTACCGTACACAAGTGCATCAGCGTCAGATCTTCCTTCCTGATATACACTATCAAGAACAGAACTCTTCGGCAAAGTAGTTACAAAATATGATGTTGTTGCAATACTAGTTGCACTTAAACCATCTGTTGTATCGATGGTCAATACTCGGTCGCTAGTAATACCTGTAATTACTGCTGCACCGTAGTGAGTTCCGACACCGCCTCTAGCACCCACTCGGATTACTTGACCGACTTCAACATCGGTAGTGAAGGTAGTACCTGTACCAGTAACGGTAGTACCGTCTACGGCAATAGTACCGAATGTCGTAATATTATCATTAGAACCCCAGAGAGCCATGTGTCTTACCCAAAGTACGATTTATTTCTAAGATTATTTATAATCTCAAGACTCTAGCAGTGCTTTTTCTAAAGCGTCAACTAGTTTGTCATCAACATTATTGCCTGATTTAGCAGCAGCTTTCTTAAGGAGTCCGATAAGAAATACTTTTAATTTCTCTTCCAAATCCTCAGGAATAGCGTCTACCGCCTTGTTAATAATATCAATAGCGATAGGAAGTAAAAATTTAGTGATCATGATTAATTTGCAAATGCTATTCTATATAGTCAATTAATCTGGAGTAAATTTTCCTTTTTTAAAATGTCCCCATTTTCCACCACTAGTTCCTCTCATACCCTTTGACCTTCTATCCTTAGCAGACTGTGCATCAGACATAAACTTTTTAAATTTTTTCTTCTTTGCTTCTTTATGTTTTGTCTCTGCTCTCTTAAGAAGTTCTTGTTTTAGATTAGACTCCTCTAAAGGACACTCTTCCATACCATGAACCTCACATTTTTGACCCTTCTTATTATGAGAACACTTCTTCATGATCCCAATCCACCATGTTTGTTAGGATTTTTATAATTTTTCTCACCACCATATCTTGCTACAGTGTTAGCATAGTCTTGAGTAGATTTAAATCCTGCCTTCTTTGCTCTGTCTGCAAACGCTCTCTTGTCTTTTACTGCAGAAATTTTTCTTTGTAGTTTATCATTTCTCTCGTTAGGATTCTTCTTACCCTTAACTTTTTTCTGCTGTCCTACAGGTCTACCAGTTTCTTTACGAATTTTATTTCTAACAAAGTTGAGTGCTTTGTCTGTGCTACCACCTTTTTTGACAGGACTACCTTTAGGTTTGTTCAAAGAACCTGTATTTTTTCCAGTCTCTTTAGCATAACGATTCAATTCATGCAAAGGATCTGGCAACATAAGGTCGGTAACTTCGTATGCTACATCTCCATTTGCCTTGTAAAGATATAACTTATCGTTTTCCTCTATGGTAAGAGTATCAGACTCGTTTACTGTCTTGTTCTCTTTCTCCTTTTCTTTTTTATCTCTAAAGTCCTGTCTAATTTTTCTACTAGTTTCTATACCTTGAATTACTCCCTCACTTACTCCTGCGTTCCTTAATCTTTTTGCTTGACTCTTGTGCATGTCAACTGCTTTATCAAGTTCTTTAGCAATTCCCTTGACATTATTTACGGATTTTTTTTTTCAGCCGACTCCTCTTCTTTAACACAATTAGGAACTTCTCTACCATTCTTTTTCTTTGTGCCCTTTGCTTTGTACCCGTCCCAACATGTAGATGCACCTACATTCTTACGAGCTTGTTTCATTCCTTCACCAAATACTCTAGCAATACCTTCTTCCTTCATCTGTAGGTATTGACTAAATGCACCAGCAGGAGTTTTTGATCCCCTTTCAATTTGCTTTGCTTTACCCTCAATACCTTTTTTGAGGAATTTTTTTCCTGCGTTTGCAGCACCCTTAATGGTGTCCATGACCACATTTTCTTCCATGTGGTCTGCTGCCTTGTACAAAGGTTTGCCGTCCTTACCCTTCATACCTTTCTTATAGTTTTGATATGCAGGTGTGTTACCTTTTTTGTCAGCATTAGTTACTGTATATGATTCACTTCTAGTATCTTGACCATCAGGTTTGCCACCTTTCTTACGCTGAATAGCATTGTGTACTACACCAGCATGCTCTTTTGATCCAGTCTCAATTTTACCATCACCATCATAATCTTTCTTTGCTTTCTTTTCCTCAAGATACTTATTATTATACATCTGATAAATCATACCAACAATAGATGACTCATTCATGTCAGGATTAATCTTGACTGTATTCTTTACCTTCTTCTCAGTAATCTCTTTTTGTTTTTCATCAGAGGTAGTTGCATGATCTGATTTGTGCATCTTCACCTTCTCTTGCAGAGTCTCTTCAATAGTCTCTCTCAACTCTCTATCTTCTTTTAATTTAGCAGCGAGTTTTTCTTTACGAGAGAGTTCTACCTCCTCCGTAACCTCTTCCTCGTAACCAATAAAAGTGTTTTTCATGCTCTGTAAAAGAACATTTTCAACTGATTCTAAAATAGACTTTGACATCTGACCGAAGGTAGCAATTATTATCTTTTATTATTTATAAACGACTTAACCTTCTCCATTGGAGTTAACTTCTGTACATACTCTCTATAGGAGTCAGTGCCCACCTCTCTTTTAGATGCAACAACACCAGAGGGAACCTTTGCTTCCATGATATCACTGATCCAACTCTTATACATGATACCTTCATTAGTAACTGCTATGACATAGTTTGTACCCTTTCTAAGTACTCTACCAATCAATCCAGTATTGAGGTTCTCTACTAAAGATCCAATGTTAAATATAGTTCCCGCAATAAAATTTTCTCTTAAGGTTGTAAAATCAAACTTAGGAGCAATCCTCCATAGTTCAATACCTTCTTTAGTAGTAACTGCCTTTTTACCGATAGATTTTTGAACTGTATTGAATAGTTCTTGTGCTACTTTTCCTTTAGCAGCTTTAGGAAGACCTGCTTTGAATCCTTCAAAGTCACCGTCTGCTGCTAGAGATCGAAGTTTGGAAGCAGACATACCCTCTGCCCCTTCAGCATCGGGATCCCTGTCCCCTGCTGATATGACATTAATCGCA